>ERZ761602.1168-NODE-1168-length-49893-cov-368.360949_pt1 | contig 49893 bp, 40 predicted proteins | sample MGYA00512165_ERZ761602 | MGnify/ENA primary metagenome ERZ761602 (study PRJEB28899, sample SAMN02445085) | bioreactor sludge metagenome | biome: EBPR sludge; isolation source: Thorneside wastewater treatment plant | place: Australia: Brisbane, Thorneside...
GACAAAAAGCGGTTGATTGCATGAATCAGGCGACAACTATCTTGACGCGCTCCGCGTTGAGGAAAGCTGTCGTTCAACGCAGAGTTCAACCGAAGCCAAATTAGACGTCGACTGCTCGAAACGCGTGAGTCTTGTATATCCAATCTTAGTGAACTACGTCCAACTGTCAGCCCAATCATTCATCTCTTGCTCCAAAGGGCCTCCCGATGCAGGCGCATCATATGTTTGCCCACCGAGACTATCGAACAAGTCCAAGAAAGCGTCACGCATTCCATCTCGCAATCTTTCATCCATCTCGTCTTTCCACCTTTCGTATTCCATCCATGCTATTAACGCTCTGTCCAACGCCTCCCCGATATTGTCCAACAAGTTAATCAATTTGCTGTCTCCGCCGTTTGCAAGGCTCGACTCTCGTATAGCGTGAATCTCGGTGACCCGCCTCTCTATCGACTCCCTATTAAGCGGGAACTTAAAGGTATGAGAGGGTCGACCAATCATTAAGGTGACTGCGCTGGGCGGCACTCCCTCAATCCATACGTTGAATGATGTATCAAGAATTGACAGGATACGCGCCAACAAATCCAGTGTTATTCCTTGATTGTCATTTTTGATCTCTTGGAATCCGGTATCGAAGTGCTTGCGCAACCTTAGAGGAAATGGCGGATCGGCGTTCAAGATTGAAACTATTGTGTCATCAATCTCCTGCTGGCCTAAAAGCGGCATATCTAGACGCCTCAACTCCCTAAGCTCCTCCTTTCCGATCAACAGCTTGTGCTCTGTTCGAATCGTCAGAACTGCGAGTTGATCCGCAATTGGGTTAGAGGAATCACTGGCGATGTTAATCTTGTAGAAGACTTGCATTGCGCTACTCCATTGCGGTTTTTGTGGGTGGCGAGTTATGTTTCCGGGGGGCTATGTATTTAAGTAGTGGTCAAACTTATGTCGATGGAGGCGTATAGCAGTCCGAATAAACTCGTCAAGTGGCGTTGGTGTCGTCTGCTAATTTAGATTCATGATTAAAAATTGTATGACATATAACCTTTATTTCGGGCGACTGCGCTGCTGCGTATCAGAGCCCATGCTCGGTAATATCGGACACTAACCGTCCTAAGCTATTAACAAAATCGGCAATTTATTAGCATGTTGAATCCCGTCCGCTCCTACTAACTGAGCGGCAAATCCGGCATCGACGAATCTAACTCACCATAGTGCATACAGATGATGAATGCCTCCTTGCGGCGGCGAATTTTCACTGAGTGCTCTGGCCGGTATGAGCCTATAGTCATGCCGTCGTTTCAGCATAGACGAGCGACATGGACTCGCAAGTGAAATGTAATGGCCACCGGCAGCTTCTGGCCGACAGCGGCCAATTAGCTCATTGGCATCAAGGTCCGCAAAGGCCGAGAAGCGAGCAGCATGGTTGCAGGAACATTCTGAACATGGGGGTGACCATTCAACTTTCGCATGCGAAAGTTCGTCAGCTCACTCCTCCGCCCTCGCTCCCGAAGCTCCTGGAAACCCGCCGCCTTCTCAAGAGCATACCATTAACCGTAAATAGTTTAAATAAAATCAAAGCATTATAGTAGCTCATAGAAACGTACCGTATAGGTCATCCTACATACGTTTCCTGGCGTTATGAGCCCCTTCGCCCACCATCTCTACGAGTTGCTGGTGCGCCACTGTCGTTGTTACAGCTGGCCCCCGCTCAGCCGCCCCGCACCGGTTCATCACTCTTGCTGCCTGCGTGCCCGGCCGTCGCGCGCAGATGCGGAAATACGTCCATCCGCGCCAGCACCGGGAACAGCTTCATCCACGCGCCGGTCACGGCCAGCGTGGCCGCGCCGCCGAACACCACCGCCGGCACCAGCCCGAGCAGGCGCGCGGCGACGCCGGACTCGAAGTCGCCGAGTTGGTTAGAGGCGCCGATGAACACCGAATTGACCGCGCTGACCCGGCCGCGGATCGCGTCCGGCGTTTCGTGCTGCACCAGGATCTGGCGCACGTAGACGCTCACCATGTCGCCCGCGCCGCTCAGCGCCAGCGCGACGACCGACAGCCATAGATGGGTGGACAGGCCGAACACCATCATCGCAACACCGAACAGCGCCACGCCGCCGAACATCCAGCGCCCCACGTGGCGGCGGATCGGCCGCCATACCAGTGCTGCCGCGGCCAGCGCCGCGCCCACCGCGGTGGCTGCGCGCAACAGGCCCAGACCGGCGGCGTCCACCTGCAGCACATCGGTCGCCATCGCCGGCAACAGCGCCACCGCGCCGCCGAACAGCACCGCGAACAGGTCGAGCGACACCGCCCCCAGCACCACCGGGCGCGAGAACACGAAGCGCAGCCCCTCGAACACCGCGCCGGCGCCGTGCCCGCCCTCCTGCGCGGCGACGTGGCGCAGACCACTGCGCACCCGGCTCATCAGCAGCACCGCACAAGCGAACAGCGTGGTCGAGGCGATGTAGACCGCGTGCGGCCCGCCCAGATAGATGAAGCCGCCAATCACCGGACCGGCGATCACCGCGACGTGGAAGGACGACGAATGCAGCGCCACCGCCTGGGCGAAGCGCGGTGCCGACACCAGGTTGATCAGCACCGCCTGGCTGGCCGGCATCATGAAGGCGCGCGCGCAGCCGAGCAGGACCAGCACCGCGTAGATCAGGCCGACCTCGCGCCAACCCGCGAGCGTGATGCCCAGTAGCGCGGCCGAAGCCAGCCCCTGCAGCGCGAAGCACAGGGCGATGATGCGGCTGCGCTCGCGCCGATCTGCGACCTGCCCCGCGGGCAGGATCAACACCACGAAAGGCAGGAACTGCGCCAACCCCACCAACCCGAGGGCGAGCAGGTCGCCGGTCAGCGCATACACCTGCATGCCGACCGCGACGCTGACCATTTCGGCGGCCAGCGTCACCAGGATCTTCGCGCTCAGGAACAACACGAAATCCCGCTCGTGCAACACCGCCAGCCGCTCGCGCATGCTCAATTCCGCCTCCTTGCAGGCATTTCCGATGCGGGCTCCATCTCATCCCGCGCAAACGATTCGAACGCACGATTGTGCCGCATTGCCCGTGCCACCGCATCGGCGCACCGGCCTACAATGTCGGCGGACACCGGTGCGCCGCGCCGGGCCGCACGACACCGTCCCCCCGACTCATGCAGAACTCGCTCTTTCCCGGCAGCGGACCGGAAGCGCTGCCCGTGGTCGAAGCCGCCACGCCTGCTGCAGCGCTGCGCGACTTGGCCGCCACGCTGCCCACCGGGCTGCGCTTCGGCACCTCGTCGTGGAACTACCCCGGCTGGGCCGGCTTGGTGTGGAAGCGCGCCTACCCAGACGCGCTATTGTCCCGCCATGGCCTGCCCGCGTATGCGCAGCATCCGCTGCTGCGCACGGTCAGCCTCGACCGCGGTTTCTACCGGCCACTGAACGCGGCCCAGTTTGCGGACTACGCCGCACAGGTGCCGGCGGATTTCCGCTTCGTGGTCAAGGCACCGGGTGCGGTGACGGATGCATTGCTGCGCGACGAGTCCGGCCACGGGCAGCGGCCGAACCGCGATTTTCTCGCCCCGGGTCCGGCATTGCGGGATTTCGTCGAGCCCGCGCTGGCCGGCCTGGGTACCCGGATCGGGGCGCTGGTGTTCCAGATCAGCCCGCTGCCCACGGCCTGGCTGGGGCGGATGCCGGAACTGATCGGGCGCCTGCATGCGATGCTGGCGGCGCTCCCCGCCCTGCGGACGGTCGCACCCGACGGCGCGGTGGCCGTGGAAGTGCGCGACCCGCAGTGGCTGGTGCCGGCCTTCACCGCGGCGCTGCGCGACAGCGGCGCAACCTACTGCCTGGGCCTGCACGCCAAGATGCCACGCATCGCCGAACAACTCCCCATCCTGCGCGCGCTGTGGCCGGGACCGCTAGTGTGCCGCTGGAACCTCAATCCGCTGCACGGCGCGTTCGGCTACGAACAGGCACGCCGCCAGTACGCGCCCTACGACAAGCTGGTGGACCCGGATCTGGATACGCGCGCCGCGCTGGCGCGGGTCATCGCCGGCACCGTCGGCGCCGGCCACAAAGCCTACGTCACACTGAGCAACAAGGCCGAAGGCAGCGCGCCGCTGTCGGTGCGGGCGCTGGCCGAAGCCGTGCGCGACTTGCGGGGCACACCGGCGGCCGGCACCGGGCGTTGACGGCGCATCCCTCTTATATAATGCGCCTCCCCGACACCGACCCGGACACACCATGCGACTGAACCTGAAAGTGCCCTTCGCCGAAAAGGACGAGGCCAAGAAGCTCGGCGCGCGCTGGGACGCGGCCCGGAAGGTCTGGTACATCGACGCCAAGGCCGATGTGGCGGCGTTCTCCCGGTGGTCACCGGTGCCGCATGACGCAACCACCGGCGCGGGCAAGGCATCGCAACGCGCGCCGGCGCCGGGCAAGGCCGCATCCGGGCTGGTCGTCGTTGGCAGCCGTTACGTCGAGCGTCCGCGCGCGTGCGCCTGTCTCCCGTGGGAAGACTGCGACCAGTGCCGGCTGTAGCCGCCCGAACGGGCTGCAGCAGAAAGTGGTGGCCGTCCCGATTGCGAGTCTCGCCGCCGCGCTCATTTCAATTTATAAGTGCATTTGAATATTTTTAACCCGTCTGACCCGGCCTGCCGCGCCAGCCCGCGCACCGGTTCTTTTGCTCGACCAAAGACCATCTAAACGGTAAATTCGCGTTAATTCTGCTTTCGCGCCAACGACCCACCTCCAGCGATGACACCGTGCCGGCTGCCGGACATAACAACAACGAAGCGTCACGCATGACCACTCCCCGTCGCCGTGCCGGTTCGCCACTGAGCATCGCCATCATCGTGGTCAGCATCATCGCGATCGCCAGCCTGTGGCTGGTCACCCTGCAGCGCATCATGTTCGAGCGCGAACAGGCGGTGGCCGCGGCGCTGCGATCGAATTCGAACCTGGCCATCGCGTTCGAGCAGCAAGCCTTCCGCACCCTCAAGGCCGCCGAGCAGGTCGCCGCTTTCGTGCGCGAGCAGTACCTCCACCAGGGCCCGCGCATCAACCTGCGCGAATGGGTGGAAGAGGGGGTCATACGGGACAAGATGTTCACCATCATCAGCGTGGTGAACGAAAACGGCGCTATCGTCAGCAGCAGCCGGACCACCGGCGACGTCAACTACGCCGACCGGGCGTTTTTCCAGAACCAGCGCAATGCCACCCTCGACGAATTGTTCATCAGCGAGCCGGTGCTCGGCCGCGTTTCCGAGCGTTGGCAGATTCCGATGTCGCTGCGCATCACGCGCCCCGACGGCAGCTTCGCCGGGGTGGTGGTGATCTCGGTCGAACCCGCGGCATTTACCGATTTCTCGCGCGAGGCCGATCTGGGGCCCGAGGGTCTGCTCGAGCTGACCGGCCTCGATGGGGTGGTGCGCGGCCGCAAAGTCGGCGATCAGGACAGCTTCGGGCTCGAAGCCGGAGGCCTCGCCTGGTTTCAGCGCCGCGCCGACGCACCCGAGGGCAGCTTCGTGGACGAAAGCGGGGCGCCCGACGATGTCGTCCGCATCATCAGCTATCGCAGCATGGCCGACTACCCGCTGATGGTGACCGTCGGCACAGCCTTCGCCGATCAACTCGCCCCGGTCTTGCAGCGGCGTTCGAGTTACTTGATGCTGATGTCCAGCGCCACCGCCGTGCTGCTGGCATTCGCCGGCCTGCTGGTGCTGGTGCTGGCACGCCAGCGCGCGGCCGCCGACGCCTTGCAGGCGAGCGAAGCCCTGTTCCGGGCCACCTTCCACCAGGCCGCCACCGGCATCGCCCACATCGCGCCGGACGGACACATCCTGCGGGTCAACGAAAAATTCTGCCGCATGCTCGGCTACAGCAGCGCCGAGCTGTGCGCCCGCACGATCTTCGAGCTCAGCGACGCCGGCAACCGCGACGCGGTACGCCAGTTTCTGTCGCTGCGGCTGTCGACCGACGCGACCGCCTTTCCGGCCGAAATCGAAAAACCCTACCAGTGCAGGGACGGCGCCATCCTCTGGGTGTGCGAGGCGCTCGGCGTGGTGAAGGACGCGCACGGCCAACCGGACTTCCTGGTCGCGGTCACGCAAGACATCACCGCGCGCAAGGAACTCGAAGCGCGCCTCTCGCACGACGCCCTGCACGACGCCCTGACCGGCCTCCCCAACCGCGTCATGTTCCAGGACCGGCTCGCCCGGATCCTGGAGTCCGCGCGCAGGCATCGCAAGCTGGCCGCCGTCCTCTACGTCGACCTGGACGGTTTCAAGGCGGTCAATGACAGTCACGGCCACGCAACCGGCGACACCCTGCTGCAACAGGTCGCCCGGCGCCTCGAAAAATGCGTGCGCACCGAAGACACCGTATCGCGCTTCGGCGGCGACGAATTCGGCATCGCGCTGGCAATACTCGGCCGGTCGCAGGACTGCCGGACCGTCGCCCTCAAGATCATCGATGCCCTGTCGAGGCCGTTCGAGCTCAACGGCCACGCAATCGTCATCTCGGCCAGCGTCGGCGCGGCACTCTTCCCCACCCACGGCGACGACGCCGCGGCGCTGATGGATCACGCCGACTCGGCCATGTATGCCGCCAAACGCTCGGGCAAAAACCAGTTCAGTTGGGAGGCGCCGCCCGGCGGGCGGGACGGCTGACGGGCCAGCTCGCGAACCCGGCCATGGCGAGCCCACCGCACCGCGCCGCCACCGGCCTCACGCTCACCGCCCCGTCCCGGCCTGCAGCAATCCATCCAGCCGGTTGGCGAACGCCTGCCGGTCCGCCGCGCCGAACGCCGGCGGTCCACCGGTATCGACGCCGGTGCCGCGCAGCGTATCCATGAAATTGCGCATGTCCAGCAAGCCGCGGATGTTGTCCTTGCCATACACCTCGCCGCGTGGCGACAAACCCCGCGCATCCTTCGCCACCACTTCCGCCGCCAACGGAATGTCGGCGGTGATCACCAGATCACCCGCCCGCACGTTGGCGGCGATGTACTTGTCCGCCTCGTCGAAGCCGCCCGGCACCTGGATCATGCGGATCAAGGGCGAAGGCGGGGTGCGCAAAAACTGGTTCGCCACCAGCGTCAGCGGCACCTGCCGGCGCGTCGCCGCGCGAAACAGAATCTCCTTGACTGCCGCCGGGCAGGCGTCGGCATCGACCCAGATGTGCATGGTGGTCACTCTCGCAGGGAATGGACATGCGGCATTGTCGCCGATACTGCCGTTTCGACCCGAATATCACGATGCGGCGCGGGCCGACAGCCTCACCCGTGCCCCGCCGCTCATTTCTTCGAGCGCGATATCCACCGGCATGAAGCGCTGGATCACCTCGACATTGGTGCGCAGGTGCGACGACAGCGACGTGGTGGTGAAGCCCCCTCCGCCGGCCAGCGCCAGCGGCAACAACAACTGATCGGCAAGGTGTTCGCCGACCGCCGCGCCACTCTCCAGATAGTGCCGCACCGCACGCCCGGTACGGTCGGCCACCGTCTCGGCCGATACGCCGCGCTCGCCGAACCCGGCGAAAACCTCGACCACCGCCGCATGCGCCACCTCCACCAGCACCACGTTGCCCGGCCCTTCGCGCGACGACAGCTCGCACACTTCACCCCGCAGTCCGTCGAACCGCGCCTGCAGTTGCGCGATCTCGCGCCGCGCCACCGCACCCGGCACACCCGCCACCCGTGCTTCGGCCCTCAGCGCCAGAAACTCGCCGCGCGCGAACAGCTCCAGCGGGCGCAGCCTTGCGCCGGGCTGCACCGCCGCTCGCATCGCGCCACCGCCGGCCGGATAGAACCCGTGGCGCAGCAGTTCCAGGTGCTGTTCCAGCCCCATTTGCGCGAGCAGCGGCCCCCAGCTGCGGATCAGGAAATCCGCCGGCGGAGCGGCCTTGTTGTGGGTGCCGCCACTGACTTCGACGCTGCTCGGCGCATCGGCGAACCACAGCAGCGGCAGTATCGTCTGCAGCACCAGCGTGCAACTGCCCGCCGTGCCGATGGCAAAGCGGTAGTCGCCGCCACGAATCGCGCCGGGGCGGAACGTGAGTTGTGGCGATCCGGGCTCGGCGCCGCTCACCTCGGCACCGCAGATCGCCGCCGCGGCCTGGACGGCGGTCAGGTGCTGGCGCAGCAGACCCGGTCGCGCCCGCCCGGCGCGGATGTTGCGGATGCGAAACGGTGTCGCGGTGATCGCAGACAGCGCCAGCGCGCTGCGCAACACCTGCCCGCCACCCTCGCCGCGAGCGCCATCGAGTTCCAGCATGTGTTCGTCGGTCATACGTCTCGGGTTCTCATTGAGGCTGTGCCGCCCTGCATGCAGCGCGGCGCTTGTCCTGGCTATCCTTTCACGCACACCACCTGGCGCAGCGTATGCACCACTTCCACCAGCTCGCGCTGGGCGTGCATCACCGCGTCGATGTCCTTGTACGCCATCGGGATCTCGTCGATCACGTCGGCATCCTTGCGGCACTCGACATGGGCGGTGGCCCTGACCTGGTCCGCGACGGTGAAGCGCTTCTTGGCCTGGGTACGGCTCATGCTGCGGCCGGCGCCATGGCTGCACGAGCAGAAAGCCTCCTGGTTGCCGAGGCCGCGCACGATGAAGCTCTTCGCCCCCATCGAACCGGGGATGATCCCCAGCTCGCCCTTCTGCGCCGACACCGCACCCTTGCGGGTCACCAGCACTTCGGCGCCGAAGTGGGTTTCGCGCTGCACATAGTTGTGGTGGCAGTTCACCGCCTCGACCTCGGCCGAGAACGGCTTCGCGATCGCCGTGCGCGCCGCGGCGACCACGCTGGCCATCATCACCTGGCGATTGCGGCGGGCGAAATCCTGCGCCCAGCCGACTGCTTCGACGTAGTCGGCGAAGTGCGCGCTGCCTTCCTCGAAGTAGGCGAGATCGCGATCCGGCAGATTGGCGATGTGCTGGCGCATGTCGGCCTGGGCCAGTTCGATGAACAGGTTGCCGATGGCATTGCCCACGCCGCGCGATCCGGAATGCAGCATGAACCACACCCGGTCGGCCTCGTCCAGGCACACTTCGATGAAGTGGTTACCGGTTCCCAGCGTGCCCAGATGCTTGTGGTTGTTGGTGTTCGCCAGGCGCGGGTACTTCGCGGTGATGCGCGCGAAGCCCGCATGCAGCTCACCCCACATCGCATCGACGACGGCCGGCGGATTCTGCCAGGCACCCTTGTCGCGGCGGCCGCGGCTCAGCGTGCGACCGTGCGGCACCGCGGCTTCGATCGCCGTGCGCAGGCCGTGCAGCGCCTCCGGCAGGTCGGCCGCGCCCAGCGTGGTGCGCGCCGCCATCATGCCGCAGCCGATATCCACGCCCACCGCCGCCGGAATGATCGCGCCGCGGGTCGGAATCACGCTTCCGATCGTCGAACCCTTGCCCAGGTGCACGTCCGGCATCACCGCCAGATGGCGAAAGATGAAGGGCATGCTGGCGGTGTTCATCAACTGCCGGCGGGCGTCGTCCTCGACTGGAACGCCCTCGGTCCACATCTTGATCGGGCGTCCGTCGCGCACTTCCTGAATCTGATAGCTCATTTTATTTTCCTTGCTTGCCTCCATGCCACTTCGTCATCAGCGTGGCGCGGCATGCGTTCGTAGTCGATATTGTGCCGGCCACCTATCTCGCCAGCGTCACCAGGCCGTTCAAAACCTGATCCAGGCCGCCGAACACCGAGATGCGGTCGATACGCTCGGCCACGCGCTCCAGTGTTTCCAGCTCCTTCAGGCGCAGTGCGGTCGGATTGTCTTCCATCACCTTGGCGGTGTTGAGCAGCGAGCGCGTCGCCGCCGTTTCCTCGCGGCGGCGGATCACGTTGGCCTCGGCCGCCTTGCCGGCTTCGACCACCTGGGCGAGGATGGCCTTCATCTCGCCCGGCAGCACGATGTCCTTGACGCCGATGCCGCCGATCTCCAGCCCGAAGCCGGCCAGCCTGCGGACCACATGCTCGCCGACCACCCCGTCGATCAACTGCTTGTTCTCCAGCAGCTCGTCCAGGTTGCGCGTGCCCACCGCCGCCCGCAGACCGAACTGCAACTCGCGGTAGAGGTGTTCGGCCGGCTTGGCCAGCCGGGCAAAGGCACCGAGCACGTCGTCGAAACGCCAGGTTGCGGCGAGGTTCAGGCGCAGACCGACCTTGTCGCGGGTGAGGATTTCCTGTCCGCTCACTTCCATGGTCTGCCAGCGCGTATCCACCAGGTCCCACTGCAGTTCGCGGTTGAAGCGCCAGTAGGCGCTCGCGCCCGGTTGCAGCAGCGGCTGCTGCACGCCGTCGACGCGCAGCAGGCCCACATGCGCGGCCGGCACCTGGGCGATGAACACGCCGTTCAGCCCGCTCACCGGACGTCCGCGCAGCGCGGGCTGCAGCAGGCGCCTCACCACTTCGGCCGGCAGTGCCGCGCCGGCGCGCAGATCGACCTTTTCCAGCCGCTGCGCGGCCAGGCCGCGCCAGAAGAAGCGTCGCGAAGCCGGCGGCAGGATCTCGACCAGTACCTCGTTCTCGTAGCGCAGCCCGGCTTCGTCCTCGCTCAGCTCCATGCACACGAACTGCCGTTCGGCCTCGGCCGGATCGTTGTGGCGCAGATAATCGACCACGTCATCGGCCGGCATCGGCTCGTCGGCCTTCCACACCACCACCGACCACTCGTTGAACGGGTCGAACACGTAGTGGCGGCCCGGGTCCAGCAGCCGCTCGAAATCGCCATTGCGCAACAGGGCGGCACGTTCGTTCTTCTTCACGATGAAACGCTTCAACATCTTTCTTCTCCTTCAGCATCGGTTTTGCCGGCTCACGCCGGCCCGGCGGGCGCGCCGTTCGGCTCCTGCGGGGAGGCGGGCGGTACGGAAGAGACCGGGCCACGGCAGCCGGGGTCTCGCCCCGGCCACGCGGCATCGGCCGCCCCGCACCGCTCGCCCTGCCGCACCAGCGGACCGGGCACCGGGCCGGACCGGCGGCGAGTGCTTGCGCATGCCGCAGCCGGCGGGTACTGCCATGCGTCGCTGTCGTGACAGGACAGGTTTGGAGCGGGAGTCGAACCCGCGACAGGCCGCTTTCACGGCTGCTCTACCCACTGAGCTATCCAAGAGAGGTGTACGGGAATCGAACCCGCACGAGCCACCAAGCACCTCAATATCGCTTTCCCGCGACGGCGGCATACGGCAGAACGACCGGAAACCTCCAGGTCCTGCCGCACCGGCGGGGTGGAACCCCCTTGCCCGTCGGCCATGCCGCAAGTCGGCGATGAGCAGTTCCTTGCGAAAGGCGTGCCAGGTCGACAAACCCATTACAAGTATTTGTTTATGAATCACTATTCAATCACCGGCGAAACCCTCACGCCAAATTTTACGGATCTTGATATAGTCATCTATCCAAAAATATAAGACCCACCATGAAGAAGAACGTCGTCATCGGCTTCCTCGGCACCCAACTCGACTACGCGGGCAAGGGCAGCGCGCGCTGGGAAAAATGGCGCCCGACGCTGTCGCTTTGCCAGCAAGAGGATTTCGTCGTCGATCGACTGGAGCTGCTGCACGACGTGCGCAGCCGCGGCCTGTTTTCGCGCCTGCAGCAAGACATCGCGGCGGTCTCGCCCGAGACCGCGGTGAAAAGCGTGGAAATCGCCCTGCGCGACCCCTGGGATTTCGAGGAGGTCTACGCCACGCTGCACGACTTCGCCAGCGGCTACGCTCTCGACACCGATGCAGAGGACTACCTGATCCACATCACCGCCGGCACCCACGTCGCGCAGATCTGCTGGTTTCTGCTCGCCGAGGCACGCTACCTGCCGGCGCGGCTGGTACAGACCTCACCGCCGCGCAAGAAGGAAGCGGGCGAAAGCGTAGGCAGCTACGCCATCATCGACCTCGATCTGTCGCGCTACGACCGCATCGCCACCCGCTTCGCGGTCGAGCGCGAACGCACCATGTCGATGCTCAAATCCGGCATCGCCACCCGCAACCCCGGCTTCAACCGCATGATCGAGCAGATCGAACGGGTGGCGATACGCTCGCGCGCGCCCATTCTGCTTTGCGGCCCCACCGGCGCCGGCAAGTCCTTTCTCGCCCGCCGCATCCACGCACTAAAACACACCCGCCACCGCCTCGATGGCCGCTTCGTCGAGGTCAATTGCGCCACGCTGCGCGGCGAGGCCGCCATGTCCGCCCTGTTCGGCCATGTGCGCGGCGCCTTCACCGGCGCCCAGCAGGAACGCGCCGGCCTGCTCAAGAGCGCCGACGGCGGCCTGCTGTTTCTGGACGAGATCGGCGAACTGGGCCTGGACGAGCAGGCCATGCTGCTGAAGGCCATCGAAGAAAAACGCTTTTTCCCGCTCGGCGGCGACCGCGAGGTGGAAAGCGACTTCCAGCTCATCGCCGGCACGGTGCGCGACCTGCGCCGCTGGGTCGCCGACGGGCGCTTCCGCGACGACCTCTACGCCCGCATCAACCTGTGGACCTTCGAACTACCCGGCCTGGCCAGCCGCAACCAGGACATCGAACCCAACCTGGATTTCGAGCTGCAACGCCACGCGCGTGAAAACGGCCGCCCGGCACGCTTCAACGCCGAGGCGCGGCGCCGCTACCTCGCCTTCGCCGGCTCGCCGGCGGCACGCTGGCCGGGCAACTTCCGCGAGCTGTCGGCCTCGGTGACGCGCATGGCGACGCTGGCCGATGCCGGCCGCATCACCGAAGATGCGGTGGAAGAAGAAATCGCCCGCCTGCAACACCAGTGGCAGGACGGCGCGGCCAGCCCGGCCGGCGCTGGCGAGGTCGCACGCCTGCTCGGCGACGCCGCCGCCAGCCTGGACCTCTTCGATCGCATACAGCTCGAAAGCGTCGTCGCCGTCTGCCGCCGCGCCCGCTCGCTGTCCGAAGCCGGCCGGCTGCTGTTCGACGTCTCCCGCCAGGCCCGGGCGAGCAGCAACGACGCCGACCGCCTGCGCAAATACCTGCTACGCTTCGGACTGGACTGGAGCATGCTGAGGTCGCCCGCCAGCGCCGACTGAGCACCCGGCTGCCGGCACCGGGAGCGACGCGGATGGGCATCTCCTGTCACCGCAAAAGAATCAAAAGAACCCATTGCCGACCGAAATCCACCGCCAACGCACATGACACTCGAACGACTACTGGGCACCGCGCTACCCGTCATCCAGGCGCCGATGGCGGGCGCGCAGGGCAGTGCGATGGCGATCGCGGTCAGCAACGCCGGCGGGCTGGGCTCGCTGCCGTGCGCGATGCTCACGCCGGACGCCTTGGCCGCCGAGATCCGGGCGATCCGTGCCGGCACCGACAAACCGTTCAACCTCAACTTCTTCTGCCATGTCGACCCCGCGCCCGACCCGGCGCGCGAGGCGGCGTGGCGGGCGCTGCTCGCACCCTACTACCTGGAGTTCGGCCTGGATCCGGCGGCTTCCGCCGCCGCACCGGCGCGGGCGCCGTTCTCGGCCGCGATCGCCGACCTGGTGGAAGCTTTCCGTCCGCCGGTAGTGAGCTTCCACTTCGGCCTGCCGGCGCCCGAGCTGCTGGCGCGGGTCAAGGGCTGGGGCGCACGGGTGCTGTCGTCCGCCACCACCGTGGAAGAAGCGCTGTGGCTCGAAGCGGCCGGCGTCGACGCGGTGATCGCACAGGGTTTCGAGGCCGGCGGGCACCGCGGCATGTTCCTGGATCACGACGTGGCCACCCAGCCGGGCACGTTCGCGCTGGTTCGGCAGGTGGTGCAGGCGGTGCGCATTCCGGTCATCGCCGCCGGCGGCATCGCCGACCACCACGGCGTGGCGGCGGCGCGCGCACTGGGCGCGGCCGGCGTGCAGGCCGGCAGTGCCTACCTGTTGTGCCCGGAGGCGACCACCAGCGCCCTCCACCGCGCCGCGCTGGGTACGCCCGGCGCGCGTCGAAGCTGCGTCACCAACCTCTTCAGCGGCCGCCCGGCGCGCGGCATCGTCAACCGGCTGATCACCGAACACGGACCGCTCAACCTGGCCGCACCGGCGTTTCCGCTCGCGTCGGGCGCGCTGGCGCCGCTGCGCGCGGCCGCGGAGGCGCAGGGCCGGGGCGACTTCTCGCCGCTGTGGTGCGGGCAACACCCGCCGTGCTTCCCCGGGCTGGATGCCGCCGGGGTCACCCGCGCGCTCGCCGGCCCGGCATGATGCGCGACGCCCACCGCCGACCGCCGCACACCGACGCCTGGCAGGCCGTGGTCGGCGCGCCCGGCTTCGCGCTCGGGCTGCGCTGCGACGTCGATACGATGCATGTCATCGAATTCCTGCCGGCCTGCCCGGAGCAGCCGCCGGCCAATCCGCTCGCCGCCGAGGCGGCGCGCCAGATCCGCGCCTATCTCGAAGACCCCGCCCATCGCTTCACCCTGCCGCTGCGCGCCACCGGCACTGCCTTCCAGCGCCGCGTGTGGGCCGCGATCGCGGCGATTCCGTGCGGCGAGGTCCGCAGCTATGGCGAAATCGCCCAATCGCTGGGCAGCACGCCGCGCGCCGTCGGCCAGGCCTGCGGCGATAACCCTCTGCCGCTGATCGTGCCGTGCCACCGCGTGGTTGCGCGCGGCGGCATGGGCGGCTTCAGCCATCATGCGCAAGGCTGGCTGCCGGAGGTCAAGCGCTGGCTCCTGCTGCACGAACGCCCGCTGCCGCCGCTGTTCGCCGACTGAAACCGCATCAGGCGCCGGGCGGGCGCAGGGCTTCGCAGCGGCCTGCCTCCCACGCCAGCATCGCCAGCTTGCGCTCCGGCCCCCAGCGATACTGGCCGGTGTCGCCGCTGTCGCGGATCACGCGATGGCACGGGATCAGGTAGGCGATCTGGTTCGCCGCGAGCGCGCTGCCGACGGCGCGTTGCCCGCGCGGCGAGCCGATCCCGTGCGCAAGCTGCCGATAGGTGACGAGCCGGCCGAACTCGGTGTGGATCAGCGCCTCCCAGACCTTGATCTGGAAGTTGGTGCCGCGCAATACCAGGTGTACCCGGCCGCGGGTCGGCGACTCGGGAAAGATCTCCCGCACCAGGGTGTGCGCGCGCACATCGTCGCGCACCAGCAGCGCATTGGGCCATTCGCGTGCCAGGCCGGCGCTCATCGCGGCAGGCTCGGCCGTGCTGAAGGCAAAATGGCAGACGCCGCGCGGCGTCCAGGCGACCAGGGCTGCGCCGAACGGCGAGGGCGCGAAGCCGAAGCCGATCGTCAAACCGCGCCCGCCCAGCTTGATTTCGCCCGGCGTCATCGCCTCGCAGCTCACCATCAGGTCGTGCAGCCGGCTGGTGCTGCTGAGCCCCGCATCCGCGGCCACCGACAGGGTGTCGATCGAGCGCCGCAACTGTTCCTTGGCATAGCGCTTGGTCAGATATTGCAGAAACCGCTTCGGCGAAATCCCGGCCCATTCGGAGAACTGCCGCTGCAGATGGCAGGGGCTCACATGCACGGCGGCGGCCACCTCTTCAAGCGTCGGCTGCGCGCGCGCATGGCCGCGTATGAACGCGATCGCCTCGGCGACCTGCGCATAGTGGCGCGATGAATCCATTGCTTCAGGCATTGCGGCACTCCACGGCTGACTCACGCTGTCCAGCCAGATTGATTTACCGCGACGATAGTCGAAGCATCGCGTCGGCCTCAATCCGGTTCTTGCGCATTTGCACCGGCCGACGCGTCGACACGCCGCTTGCTGCAAAGCACAAACTCGCCGCACAATGCCTCTACTTCCACCTCGCTCGGCCACGGCAGTGAACAGACGACACGCTCACGACTTGTTCCTCTCGCGCTGGCTGCGCGAGCCCGTGCGCAAGCTCGCCGCGTTCCTGGGCATCGGCGCGCCGCGGGCGCTGGCGCCCACCCCCGAAGAGCCGCCGGTGCCCGGCCCGAGCCTGGCGACCGCGACCGCCCCGGACGGGCGCGACGAACCGCAGCTGGAGCCGCCCGCAGCGCCCCCACCAGAATCCGGCCGTGTCGAGGACTCCGAGCCCGGCGCGGCCGGTCTCGCCCCCATCGCCGCCGTCGCAACCCGGCCCGATGGGGCCGCCCTACAGCATGCAGCCGAAGCCGATTCGCAGATCGTGGTCGCCCCCGATCCGGAAGTCGAGGCCTTGCTCGAAAAGATCGCCGGGGTCGAATCCATGCTGGCCGAGCTCGTCGCCCGCCAGGCGGACATGCAGCAGGTGCTGCAGGCCTTCCAGCTCAGGCAGTACCAGGTGCTCGGCGACTGCCTCGCCGAAGTCCTGCGTCTGCGCCTGGAGCATGCGCAAGCGGTGGCGGCCCGCTCCGGACTGGCCGACGACGCAGCGCGGGCACGGCGCGCGGCCGACGACCTGGCCGGGCTCAGCGACGCATTGTCGCCCGCACGGCATGCGCCGCCCGAGCTCGACGACGCCACCCGCGACGAACTCAAGCGCCTGTACCGGACCGTGGCGATGCGCTGCCACCCCGACCGCGTGGGCGAGGCCGACAAGGCGGTCGCGCACGAGCGCTTCCAGCGCGCCCAGCTCGCCTATCGCAACCGCGACCTCGCCGCCCTGAACGCCCTCGGCGCCGAAATGGACCTCGAACCGGGCGCCGCTGCCCAGCCCACCGGGCCCGCGGCCGCGGCCGAACTCTCGCGGCGGCTCGTGGCCATGCGCAACGCCGCCGCCGACCTGATTCTGGCGATCCAGACCCTTCAGCTCGACGCCGACTACCGGCGTGCCCTCGCCCGTGACGACTGGGACGACTATTTCGACGACGCACGCGCGAGTTTCGAACACGAATGCGCGGCGTTGCGCGAGGCCATCGCCGCCCTCTAGACACCGGAAAACCCCCACCCGAACCCCCTCGAACCTGTCACTGGCCGGTAATCCGCGCATCATCCCGGCGTAACGCAAGCCCTGAAAAATGGCGTCATCCCAACGAAACGGAGACGCGCCATGCTCCAGCAAACCCAGGCCATACCGGACACCGCGGTGCGCAAGCCGCGCAAGCTCAATGTCCGCCTCGCCGGCTCCGAAAACGAGATTCTCGAGGCCCAGAAGCTGCGCTACCGGGTCTTCGCGGACGAGCTGGGCGCGCGTCTGCCGACGCGCACGCCGGGCGTCGATCGCGACATCTACGATCCCTTCTGCGAACACCTCATCGTGCGTGACGAGATCGCCGGCAGCATCGTGGGCACCTACCGCATCCTGTCGCCCGACTCGGCGCGGCGGGTTGGCGGCTACTACTCCGAAAACGAATTCGACCTCACCCGCCTGCAGCACCTACGCAGCCGGATGCTCGAGATCGGCCGTTCATGCATCGACGTCGACTACCGCAGCGGGGCCGTCATCGCCCTGCTGTGGTCGGGCCTCGCGCGCTACGTGCAGGACAACGGCTACGACTACCTGATCGGCTGCGCCTCGATCAGCATGGCCGACGGCGGCCACATGGCCGCCAGCCTTTACCATCGCCTGCGCGACAAGCACCTCGCACCGCCCGAGTACCACGTCTTCCCGCGCTGTCGCCTGCCGCTGGAGGCGCTGCGCAACGATCTCGCGGCGGAGCCGCCGCCGCTGATCAAGGGTTATCTGCGCGCCGGCGCCTGGATCTGCGGCGAACCGGCGTGGGACCCCGACTTCAACACCGCCGACCTGCCGATACTGCTGCCGATGAACCAGGTCGAAGACCGCTACGCCGACTATTTCATGCGCCGCAAGGCCTGAACCGCCCGCCGATGAGCGCCCGCGTACGCGATCGCGGCCTTTCACGCCACGCCCCCGCGCCTGTCATCGAATTGCAGCGGGGCCGTAACCCGGCTGACGCGCACGGCGTCTAAGGTGCCGCCATGAAGATTCTGGATTTCACGACCGAGGAGCTGTGCGAGCAGCCGCGCCTGCGCATCGGACTGGTCACCGAAACATGGCCGCCCGAAGTCAACGGCGTCGCGATGACGCTCAAGCGCATGGTGGATGGGCTGATCGAGCGCGGCCACAGCGTGCAGCTGGTGCGGCCGCGGCAGGCGCCGAACGACGTACCGACCCAGGCGCACGGGCTCGACGAACTGCTGGCGCGCGGCGTGTCGCTACCGCGTTACGACGGACTCAAGCTGGGCCTGCCGGCGCGCGCGCGCCTGGTGCGGGAATGGTCGCACCAGCGCCCGGACCTGGTACACGTGGCCACCGAGGGGCCGCTCGGCTGGACCGCGGTGACCGCGGCCAACAAGCTGCGGCTGCCGGTCACCTCCGACTTCCACACCAATTTCGACCACTACAGCAGCCACTACGGCGTCGGCTGGCTGCGCCAGCCGGTCACGGCCTACCTGCGCCGCTTCCACAACCGCACCGCGGCCACCTACGTGCCGACCGCGGCACTCGCCGACAGCCTGAGCGACCATGGCTACGAGCGGGTCGAAGTCATCTCGCGCGGCGTCGATACCCGGTTGTACGATCCGGCGCGCCGCTCGGAGGCGCTGCGCGCGAGCTGGGGGGTGGCCCCCGACGGCCTCGCCGTGATCAGCGTCGGCCGGCTCGCGCCCGAAAAGAACCTCGGGCTGACCCTGCGCGCCTTCGCGGCGATTCGCCAGCGCCGGCCCGATGCGCGCATGATCATGGTGGGCGACGGGCCGATGCGCGAGACGATCGCCCGCAAGCATCCCGACATCGTCCTCGCTGGCATGCGCCATCGCGAAGACCTTGCCGCGCACTACGCGTCGTCGGACCTGTTCCTGTTTCCGAGCCTGACCGAAACCTTCGGCAACGTGACCCTCGAAGCCATGGCGAGCGGCGTGTGTCCGCTGGCCTACGACTACGCCGCCGCCGCCGAAGTGATCCGCGACCTGCACAACGGCACCTCGGTGCGGTGCGGCGACGAGCGCGAGTTCATCGAGTGCGCGGTCGAACTCGCGCGCAACGATCCGCTGCGCATCCGCCTCGGCCAGGCCGCGCGCCACACCGCCGAGGGCATCGACTGGGCGAACGTGAACGACGCCTTCGCCGCTGCGCTGATCCGCGCCTGGCGCCAGGCCCGCACACCCGACTCGCCGGCCGCGGCCGCAGGCAGCGGAGCCGGTCGGCGATGACCAACGTCCGCGCGATCTTCATCTCCGACGTCCATCTGGGCACCCGCGCCTGCCAGGCCGAGAGCCTGCTCTCCTTCCTCAGGGAATACGAATCCGAGTACCTGTACCTGCTCGGCGACATCATCGACTTCTGGGCGATGAACCGCAGCATGCAGTGGACCGCCCCGCACAACACCGTCGTCCAGAAAGTACTGCGCCGCGCCCGCCACGGCTGCAAGGTGATGTTCATACCGGGCAACCACGACGAGGCATTGCGCGACTACACCGGCATCACCTTCGGCGACATCCAGGTCGAGGCCGAAAGCCACCACGTGACCATCGACGGCCGCCGCTACTGGCTCATCCACGGCGACGAGTACGACCAGGTCACCCGCCATCACCGCTGGGTCGCGCTGCTCGGCGACGTCGGCTACAACGCCCTGGTGCGCATCAACCTCCAGCTGTCGCGCGCGCGCCGGCTGTTGCGCATCCCCGGCTACTGGTCGCTCGCCGGCTATGCCAAGCAAAAGGTGAAGAAAGCGGTCAGCTTCATCTTCGACTTCGAGAATGCCGTTGCCCATGCCGCCCACCAGCGCGGCGTGGACGGCGTGATCTGCGGCCACATCCACTCGGCCTGCGACCGCCGCATCGGCTCCATCCGCTACCTCAACTGCGGCGACTGGGTCGATACCTGCAGCGCGATCGTCGAGCACTTCGACGGCCGGATCGAAATCGTGCACTGGGGCGTACGCGAACCGACCGCGCGGACCCAGCGGCTCGCCGCGCCCGCGGCCCCCCTCGAACCCGACCGGGTGGTGCTGCCGGTCGGCGCCGTCGCCGCCAACGACCGCTCGATCCAGCACGGATCGAGCGAGTGAAGCGCCGGCGCACCGCCGGGCCAGCGCCACACTGGATGCCGCCATGACCCGCGTACTGATGGTTTCCGATGTCTATTTTCCCCGGATCAACGGCGTCTCGACTTCGATGCAGACCTTCCGCCAGGCGCTGCGCGAGCGCGGCGTGCAGGTCGACCTGATCGTGCCGCGCTACGGCGACGAAACCAGTGCCGACGGCGTCGTCCGGGTGCCCGGGCGCCCGCTGCCGAACGACCCGGAAGACCGCCTGCTGTCGTGGAAGGCGATGCACCGTAGCGTGCTCTCCCACGCCGCCGACTACGACCTGATCCATGTCCAGACCCCGTTCGTGGCCCACTACGCCGGTGTCGCGGCCGCCCGCAAGCGCGGCCTGCCGGTGGTCGTCACCTACCACACCTTGTTCGAGGAATACCTGCAGCACTACGTCCCGGCGCTGCCGGCCGCCTGGCTGCGCGGGCTGGCGCGCCGGTTCTCGCGCCGCCAGTGCAACGCGGTCGACGCGGTGGTGGTGCCTTCGTCGGCGATGGCCGCACGGCTGAAGGGCTACGGCGTGAACACCCCGCTCGAGGTCCTGCCCACCGGCATTCCGCTGGCGCGGCTCGCACTGGGCAACGGCGCCCGCTTCCGCGCCGCGCACGCGATCGGACCGGAGCGGCCGCTGGCCTTGTTCGTCGGCCGGGTCGCGCACGAGAAGAACATCGGCTTTCTGATCGAGGCGCTCGTGCAGGCCCATCGGCGCTGTCCGTCGGCCTTGCTGCTGATCACCGGCGACGGCCCGGCCAAGGCCGATCTGCAACGGCAGGCCGCCCGGCTCGGCATCGACGAGTCGGTGCGCTTCATGGGCTACCTCGACCGCGACACCGAGCTGCCCGACTGCTACGCCGCCGCCGACGCCTTCGTGTTCGCGTCGCGCACCGAGACCCAGGGCCTGGTGCTGCTCGAGGCGCTGGCCGCCGGCACGCCGGTGGTCGCGCTGGCGGCCATGGGCACCACCGACATCCTGGTCGACGCCCCCGGATGCCTGACACCGCCCGACGACCCGGTGGCGTTCGGCGACGCCGTCGGCACATTGCTCGCCGACCCCGGGCTCAGGGCCTCGCTCGCGGCGCAGGCGCGCCCGACCGCGGCCAGATGGTCCGACGCCGAAATGGCGGGCCGCCTCGCCGCGTTCTACCGCGACCTGCTCGCGTCCCGCGCGCCCGGCGCCCGCCTGCTCGCCGACAACGCCTGACGCGGCGCCCCGCGCGGGCGCGAAACATTGCAAAGCGCAGGACGGGGCGGCATCCTTGAGTGCCGCACCCGACCCAAGGCGAATCATGACCTTCATCGTCCCCGAGCTCGCCGAGCCCCTGGAAGCGTTCGCGACCGCGCTGGGCATCGGCCTGCTGATCGGCATGGAGCGCGAACGGCGGCCCGATTCGGCCGCCGGCCTGCGCACCTTTTCGCTGGTGGCGATGCTCGGCTGCCTGTTCGCGATGCTCGGCGAGAAAAGCGGCGGGCCGTGGCTGCTGGCGGTGGGACTGGTGGTGCTGGCGATCGCGATGGTGGGCTCGAACTTCTCGACCCAGCAGGAAGAGAAATTCCGCGGCTTCACCTCCGAAGCCGCGATCATCGTCACCTACGGCCTCGGCGCGGCGGTCTGGATCGGCTACGCCACGCTCGCGGTGATGCTGGCCATCGCCACCACCATGCTGCTTTACTTCAAGACCGAGCTCAAGCAGGTCACCGAGCGGATGACCCACAAGGACATCAACTCGATCCTGCAGTTTGCCGTGCTTTCGCTGGTGATCCTGCCGGTTCTGCCGAACCAGGATTTCGGCCCCTACGGCGCCATCAACCCCCGCCAGGTGTGGTGGATGGTGGTGCTGATCTCGGGGCTGGCGCTGGCGGGCTATCTCGCGCTGCGAATCATCGGCGCGCGCCACGGCGCGGCGGTGCTGGGCATTTTCGGCGGGCTGGCGTCGTCGACCGCGACCACGATGATGTTCTCGCGCCATGCCGCCCGGCATCCCCACCTGGTGCGCATGTCGTCGATCGTGATCCTGATCGCCAACGTGATGGTGATGCTCCGCCTCGGCATCATCGCCAGCGTGGTCGCGCCGACCCTGATCGGCCCGATCGCCACCGTGTTCGTGTGCGGCGTCGTTCCAGGGCTCGCCATGGCGGCCTACGGCTGGAAGATCCTCAATGCGGCCGGCGACCTGCCGATGCCCGAGGTGAAGAACCCCACCGAGCTGAAGACCGCGATCGGCTTCGGCCTGCTCTATGCGGTGGTGCTGCTCGCGGCCGCCTGGCTGCAGGAGATCGCCGGCAACAGCGGCCTGTACATCGTCGCGCTGGTTTCCGGCGTGACCGACGCCGACGCGAGCGTGTTGTCGACCCTGCGCATGTTCAACCTCGAGCGGGTCGTGTTCGGCGAAGCCGTCATCGCGGTCGCGCTGGCCCTGATCGCCAACCTGTTGTTCAAGATCGGGCTGGTGGTGAGCATCGGCGGCAAGTCGCTGGCGCGCAGCGCGCTGCCCGGGCTGATCGCGATCGGCTGCGGGCTGGGCGTCGGGCTGCTGCTGGTGTGAGCGGCGGGCCGTTCCGCGTCAGGCCGGCGGCAGGCGCGCCAGCGCCTCGCACAGCCGCAGCAGCGCCGGCTCCAGCCGGTCAAGCGCGGCGTCGATCGTCACCCGCGCCTCGCCCGCCTTCAGGCGCCTGTCCGCCTCCGCCGCCAAGGCCTGCAGGGCGCCCGCGCCGATGGTGCCGGCCACGCCCTTGAGGGTGTGCGCCAGGCGCTCGGCGGTCACCGGATCGCCGTCATCCAGCGCGGCGCGAATCTTCGCGACGGTGTCGCGCTGGCCGGGTACGAACTTGCGCAGCAGCGAAAGATAAAGCGCGCCGCTGCCCATCACGTAGGACAGCCCGGTGCGCACGTCGAGGCCTTCGATGGCGAGCGTTGACACGTCGCCGCCAGTCATCACCGGCGGGGGGAGGGCCAGCGCCTCCGCAGACACTGAGGTAGGCGGCGACGCCGGTCGCGCGCCGTCTCCGCGCGGCTTGATCCAGGTCTTGAGCTCGGCCCACAAGCGATGGGTGTCGATCGGCTTGGTGATGAAGCCCTGCATGCCCGCGGCCGCGCAGCACTCGCGGTTCTGCTGCATCACGTTCGCGGTCAGGGCGACGATGGGCAGGACATCCGCCGGGAACGCGCGGCGAATCGCACGCGCCGCGCTCATGCCATCCATGACCGGCATCTGCATGTCCATCAATACCAGGTCGTAGCGACGCGCGGCCGCCATCTCGACGCCGACCTGGCCATTGCCGGCGACGTCGACCACGAAGCCCTTGCTCTCGAGGAGCTCCGACGCTACCAGCTGGTTGACCTCGTTGTCCTCGACCAGCAGGATGCGGGCGCCGCTCAGCATCGACAGGTCGATCACCTGGCTTTCGCTCGCAAGGTGCCGCACGACGGTGCGCCCGAGCAACTGGGTGATGGTCTCGAAGAAGTCGCTGGCGCTTATCGCCCCCGCGAGGCACACGCAGCCGGCCGGCAGGCCCAGCGTGCCCGTGTCGGCATGGTCGCGGTTCAAGATCAGCAGGCGCGGCGCATTGCGCTCGCCACTCGCGCCGGCGAGCGCCCATGTCTCGCGCATGGCCGACCACGATTGCGGGTCCGCGACCACCAGCACCGCGCCCGCATCGCGCAGCGCCAGGCGTCTGTCGCGGACCTGCCGCGGCGTTTCGACGATCTCGACGAGGCAGCCGAAATTGCGCGCCCAGGCGGCAAGCGCGAGCCGCTCGGCGCCCGCCAGCGACACCAGCACGGTGACCGCGCCGGCGGCTTCGTCCGCCAGCTGCCATGCAAGCCGGGCGGTGAACCAGAACGTGCTGCCCTGACCCAGAACCGAGCGGCTGCCGACTTCGCCGCCCATCAGTTCGGCCAGGCTCTTGGAGATCGCCAGCCCGAGGCCGGTGCCGCCAAAACGCCGGGTGACCGAGCTGTCGGCCTGGCTGAAGCTCTGGAACAGCCGCCCCTGCTGCTCGTCGGACATGCCGATCCCGGTATCCACCACGCTGCAGCGCAGCGTGAATGCGTCCGCCCCGATCTCCTCGGCGGCGAGCGTCACGCGGATGCTGCCGTGTTCGGTGAACTTGATCGCGTTGTTGCAGTAGTTGATCAGGATCTGGCGCAGGCGCAGCGGGTCGCCGTACAGGCGGGCCGGAATCGCCGGATCGACCTCGACCTGGAACGCCAGGCTGCGCTCGCCGAGCTTCTCCGCCAGCATGTCGCGCACCGGATCGATCACCTGCTCGATCGAAAACGGCGTGCTCTCGACATCCAGCTTGCCGGCATCGATCTTGGACAGGTCGAGGATATCGTTGATGATGCCCAGCAGGTGCAGGCCGGAACGGTGGATCTTGGCGAGAAACCCGGATTGCCGCGGCGACAGCTCGGTTTTCAGCATCAGGTCGCTGAGCCCGATGATGCCGTTGAGCGGCGTGCGGATCTCGTGGCTCATGTTGGCCAGGAATGCGGTCTTGGTCCGGGCCCCGGCCTCGGCCTGGTCCTTGGCGCGCTGCAGATCGGTGACATCGTAGAACCAGCCGAGCGCACACTCCTGATCGTCGTAGATCAGCGGGATCACCGACACCATCACCCAGCAATGCTCGCCGCCGTAGGTCCGCATCGGGATCAGGCGCGGCGCGGCGACATCGCGACGGGCGCGAATGTTCTCGTACGAGTCGTAGAAGTCGGCCGGGTCGGCATAGATCGCGTCGGGGCGGCTCTGCATTTCGTCCACCGAGGCCGGTTTGAACAGGCTGGCGAAACCGCGGTTGGCAAACTGCAGCCGGATCTGGGCGCGGTCGCGGGGCGTGGTCATGATCCGCACCGCGATCGGACTGTGGTCCAGCATGAACTGGAGTTGCGCGGTACTGCGCTGCAGCTCGCGCGCGCGCAGTTCGGACTGCTCGGTGGTCGCCCGCAGTTCGGCGGTGCGCGCCTGGACGGTGTGCTCCAGCGACCGGTTGAGTTCGTCGAGCGCCGCGCGCGACTGCACCACGCGCTCGTTCATGACGTTGAGCGCGTCCACGAGCAGGCCGATCTCGTCGCGATGCGCATAGGCGATGCGCATCGGCTCGCCCGACTCCTGGCGCTCGGTCATGGCGGCAATCGACGCGGTCACCCGCGTCAGGGGGCGGGCGAGGTGGCGGGCGAGGGCGAGGTAAAGCACGATGCACATGCCGCCGCCCACGATCAGGGTGTTCGCCAGCAGCGACAGGAACGCCGCCCGCAGACGGCTGTAGAGCACCGACGCGTCGGTATAGACGATCACCTGGCCGATATGCTCGGCACGGCCGATTCCCTCCGGGCTCGTCAGTTGCACCGCGTGGGTGAGCACGCCGCCGAGCAGCAGCGCGTGGTTGTCGGTATTCGCCGGCACGATGCCGCCCTCGGCCAGGGCCACGCCGTTGCCATCGACCACGCGCACGCCCGACACCACCGGAACCTGCAGGATGCCCCGCGACAATACCTGGATCATCTCGGTATCGAGGTTCCAGACCGCGCGGTTGAGTCCGCGCCCGAACGAATTCTCGATCTGCACCAGTTCGTCGCCCATGCCCAGTTGGATCGATCGCAGTTCGTGGAACAGCAACACCGAGGCGGTGCACACGATCAGCACCGCATACCAGATCAACACATGCTTCAGGATGCCCCTGGAAAGTGATTGCACACTACGCATCGGCTGTCGGTTCGTGATTCAACGGGTGGGTGGCGCGGGAATCCGCGTTCGTGGATGCGCCGGCAAGTGCCCATTCTGCCGCATGCGGTAACATCGCCCGAACACATTTTCCGCATACAGGGCCCGCCAGGAGACCGGACGCATGAACCAGGAAACGACATGGAGCAAACGCTATCGCGACGCCGGTGACGACTATCTGTTCGGCACCGAACCCAATCGCTTCCTGGCCCACCGGCTCGACCTGCTGCAAGGCGGGCGCGACGCGCTGTCGGTCGCCGACGGCGAGGGCCGCAACTCGGTCTGGCTCGCCGAGCAGGGGTTGGCGGTGACGGCGGTCGAGATCTCGTCGGTAGCGGTCGAAAAGGCGCGCCGCCTTGCCGCGGGCCGCAATACCGAGGTCGGCTTCATCCAGGCCGACATGCTCGCGCCCGGCTGGCCGCCGGCCGAGCTGCACGACGCCTTCGATTGGGTGATCGGCATTTTCATCCAGTTCGTCGACCCGGCGTGGCGCGAACGGCAGTTCGAGGTGATGAAGCAGCTCACCCGGCCCGGCGGCCGCATCCTGCTCCAGGGCTACACCCCGAAACAACTCGAATATCGCACCGGCGGCCCCTCCGCGGTCGAAAACCTCTACACTCGGGAAGACCTGCTCGACGCGTTCGGCGATTGGCAGATCGAGGAGCTCGTCGACTACGAAGACGAGATCGCGGAAGGCGCGGGCCACAAGGGCCGCTCGGCACTCATCGGGCTGGTGGCGCGCAAGCCGGCCTGACCCGCGCGACGGTGCCGCGCTTGCGGCCGGCGCCCCTCCAGGCCACGCAGCGCACCCCGGGGAACGGACCATGCGACAGGAACTCGACGAACTGCTTGCGAAGATCCACGTCTTGCAGGAAGAGCTCGAGGCGGAGTACAACGCCAAGCGCGAAGAGCTGCTGCAAAAACGCGTCGAACTCGCGGACGAGTTCCTGCGCCAGCAGCGCCGCTACAAGATCGGGTTGCTGCGCTACATGCTGCGCTCGCGCATCCTGGTGGCGCTCACCGCGCCGGTGATCTATCTGGGCTGGATACCGTTCATCCTGATGGACTTGTTCGTGACGCTGTACCAGACGGTGTGCTTTCCGATCTATCGCATTCCCAAGGTCAGGCGCGCCGACTACCTGGTGTTCGACCGCGAAGACCTGCCCTACCTCAACCTGCTCGAAAAATTCAATTGCCTGTACTGCTCGTACGGCAACGGCGTCGCCGCCTACACGCGCGAGATCGCGGCGCGCACCGAGCAATACTGGTGCCCGATCAAGCATGCCCGGCGCATCCGCGACGCGCACGCCCGCTACCCGCATTTCTTCGACCATGGCGACGGCGAGGCCTACCACGCCGGCCTGGCGCGACTGCGGCGGCAGTACGAGCGGGACGACGGCGACAAGCAGCGGTCCTGACCGGCGCTCAGCCGCCACCGCCGTCGAGCCCGCGCGTGGCGAGCGCCGCCGCGGCCGCGCGCGTCTCGACGCCCAGCTTCTCGAATACATGCTCCAGATGCTTGTTCACGGTACGCGGACTCATGCCGAGGATCTCGGCGATGTCGCGGTTGGTCTTGCCCTTGGCGATCCACGACAACACCTCGGTTTCGCGCCGGGTCAGGTGGTCGAGCAGCGGCGGCGGCCGTGTCGCCGTGCCGGCCTGGCGCAGCGACAGCAGCAGCATCTGCTCGCCGATGCCGGCCGGGCCGAGGGCGTGGATGTGCAGGGTACGCGCGTCGCCCAGCACCAGCGCATGCTCGCCGTCCGCAGCGCCGGCGGCGAGCAGGGCCTGAAGGCGCGCCGCGGCATCGCGGGCGCTGTCGAACAGGCTCGCCAGCCACGCCGCCGCGCGCGGCGACTGCCACGCGATGCGGCCCTGGGCGTCGAGCATCACCACGCCATGCCCGCCGATATCGACCGCCTCGCGCGCCATGCGCGCCATGCGTGCGTTCCGGGCATGGGTCGCGAGGCGCGCCAGCACCTCGGGAATCCGCAGCGGCTTGACCACGTAGTCCACCCCGCCCGCGGCAAAGCCCTGCAATACGCTCTCGGTCTCGGCCAGCCCGGTCATGAAGATAACCGGCACATGCGCATAGGCATCGTCGCGCTTGATCCGGCGGCACACCTCGAAACCGTCCATGCCCGGCATCACCGCGTCGAGCAGCACCGCGTCCGGCACGCTCAGGTCGAGCAGGCGCAATGCCGCTTCGCCGCTGGCCGCCACCAGCACGGTGTATCCCGCCTGATCGAGGGCCTGGACCAGGAAATCGAGGCTGGCGGGCATGTCGTCCACCAGCAGCACGACCCGTTCGACGCTGTTCGCCGCGTTCATGGCAGCTCCGGTGCGTTCAGGAACGCGATGCAGCGATCCAGCTCGTAGCGGTCGAGCAGCCCGCCCAGATACGCGTGCACCGGCGCCGCCTCGGGCAACCCGGCGGCGGCCTGCAGCGCGCGGCGCGCCCCCTGGATGTGGCCCATGCGCAGCAGCCCCACCAGCGTCGCGCGCAGCGCGTCGTCCAGCACCGCGGCCGTCGGCGCCGCGCCCGGCTCGGCCGTCACCCGCGGCGTCAGGGTGTCGCGAATCCATTCCAGCCCCAGCGCTTTGCCGATGCACGCGAGCAGCTCCGACTCGCGTACCGGTTTGGTCACGAAACCCTGGCAATCGGCCAGGGTCAGCTGCCGGGCGCGGTTGTCGAAGACGTTGGCCGACACCATCACGATCGGGAAGCGATGACCGGCGCCGCGGATCCGGCTGGCGCACTGCCAACCGTCGATCCCGTGCATGCTGATGTCGAGGAGCAGCAGGTCCGGCGCCCCCTCGTCGAGTCGGGCGAGGCACGCCCCGGCGCTCGCCGCCTCGGCGCATTCGAAGCCGATCGGCTCGAGCATGCCGCGCAACAGCCGCCGATGCTCCAGCTCGTCGTCGACGACCAGGATGTGGCGCCGGCGCCCGTTGTAGCCGCGGATCGCGCTCATCACCTCGACATTGGCCTGCTCGGCGGTCCGGGCGGGCAAGTACAGGCGCACACTGAAAACGCTGCCGACCCCCGGCTGGCTGGACACCTGGATTTCGCCCCCCATCAGCTCGGTCAACAAGCGCGTGATCGTGAGCCCGAGCCCGGTGCCCGGCTCGCCACTGTTGCCCCCGCTGCGCTCGAAGGGCAGGAAGATGCGCTCGAGGTCTTCGGCGGGAATCCCGATACCGCTGTCGCGGACGGTGAAGCGCGCGACGTCGGCGCGGTGACTGACATGAAACACCACCTCGCCCTCGCGGGTGAACTTCACCGCATTCACCAGGAGGTTGATCAGGATCTGGCGCAGCCGCTTCAGGTCCGCCTGCACCACGCCGGGCAGGCCCGGTTCCGCCTCGACCCGCAGACGCAAGCCCTTGACCACCGCCAGCGGCCCCACCATGCGCTGCAGGTCGTCGATGAACTCGGGCAGATCGAACACCACCGGATCGAGCTTGAGCCTGCCGGCCTCGATGCGGGCGAGGTCGAGCAGGCCGTCGATCAGGCTGGCCAGGTGCTCGCCGCTGCGGTGAATGGTCGAGATCGCCCGCAACTGGTCCTTCTCGAGGCGCAGGTCGTGGCTGAGTATCTGCGCATAACCCATGATGCTGTTGAGGGGCGTGCGCAGTTCATGGCTCACCCCGGTCACGTAGCGCGTCTTGGCCATGTTGGCCGCCTCGGCGACCTCCTTGGCCCGCTGCAGCTCCACGTCGGTGCGGCGGTGCGCGTCGATCTCGCGGCTGAGCAGCTGATTCTGGCGGTTCGACTCGTCCTCGGCGAGGTGGCGGCTTTCGTTGGTCAACACCATCCACCACGCCCCCACCGCCGCCAGCAACGCGAACATCGTGAAGCTGTTGCCGAACGCGCTGCGCAGCAGGATGTCGGCTGCATTGTCGAAACCCGCCGCCTGGGTCGCCTGAAAGTAGTTGATGCCCAGGACGGTTCCGGCCAGCAACAGCAGGCTGAAGAGCAGGAGCATGTACTGGCCCGCGCGAAAATTGATCCGGCGCGAGATCGCGCTGGGCAGCACCAGCGACAGCATCCCCTGCACCTGCACCGCCGCGCGGCCGCCCGGCTTGCACAAGTCGCGGCAGCGCGATTCGAGGCTGCAGCACAGCGAGCAGATCGACGCATCGTAGGCCGGGCAGGTCGCCATGTCCTCGGCCTCGAAGCGGTTCTCGCACACCATGCAGCGCACCATTTCACCCGGCCGCCCGGCCGGATTCGATTGCCGCGCGATGTAGTAGCGGCTGCGGGTCAGCCACGCGATCAGCGGCGCGCACAACAGCGCCAGGAACAGGGCGATGAACGGCGAATACGCCTTGGCCACCGGGCCGAACCAGCCGAGATACGCGCAGATCGCCACGGTGGCGGCAATCAGCATCGCCCCGGGGCCGACCGGGTTGATATCGTACAAGTGGGCCCGCTTGAACTCGATGTGGCGCGGCGACAGGCCCAGCGGCTTGTTGATCACCAGGTCGGCGACGAGCGCGCCGATCCAGGCCACGGCCACGTTGGCATACAGCCCCAGCACCTGCTCCAGCGCATGGAACACCCCGAACAGCATCAGCAGGGTCGCGATCACCACGTTGAACACCAGCCACACCACCCGGCCGGGATGGCTGTGGGTGATCCGGGCAAAGAAGTTCGACCACGCCAGCGAACCGGCATAGGCGTTGGTGACGTTGATCTTCAGCTGCGACACGACCACGAACAGCGTCGTCGCCACCAGCGCGGGCAGCGGATCGGCAAAAACATAGCCGTAGGCGACGAGGTACATCTTGGCCGGCTCGATCGCGCTTTCCGGCGGAATCTCCTGCTGGAAGGCGAGGAAGGCGAGGAAGGCGCCGCCCAGCATCTTGAGCATGCCCGGCACGATCCAGCCCGGCCCGGCGACCAGCACCGCCGCCCACCAGCGATAGCGGTTCGCGGCGCTTTTCTCGGGCAGGAAGCGCAGATAGTCGACCTGCTCGCCGATCTGCACGATCAGCGAGAACGCCACCGTCGCCGCCAGCCCGAACATCACCCAGTCGAAGCCGCTGTCGCCCGAGACCCGCCCGGTCACGCTGGCGAAATCGGCGAACGCGCCCGGATCGGCAAACAGGATGAACACGAACGGGCACAACCACAGGAACAGCCACAGCGGCTGGGTCCACCACTGCAGGCGCGAGATGAAGGTCACGCCGAAGAACACCGCCGGCACGATCACGACCGCCGACAGCAGATAGCACCACGCGATCGGCCAGCCGAACGCCATCTGCAGCGCCATCCCCATGATGGCGGCCTCGAGCGCCAGGAAGATGAAGGTGAAGGTGGCGTAGATCAGCGACGTGAAGGTCGAGCCGAGGTAGCCGAAGCCGGCGCCGCGGGTCAGCAAGTCCATGTCCACGCCCGCGCGCGCCGCGTAGTAGCTGATCGGCAGGCCGGTGAGAAAGGTCAGCAGCCCCACCACCAGGATCGCCAGCACGGTGTTGGTGAAGCCGTAGTTCACCACCATGGTCGCGCCGATCGCCTCGAGGGCCAGGAACGACACCGCCCCGAAGGCGGTATTGGCGACGCGAAACTCCGACCAGCGCCTGAACGAACGCGGGGTGTAGCGGAGGGCGTAATCCTCGAGAGTCTCGTTGGCCACCCAGGTGTTGTATTCGCGGCGGACCCGGAAGATGCGCTGCGTGGACGAAGGCATGGTCAGGACGATCGGTGAAGGTGAGCGCGGTCGGGCTATCACCTTAGCAATATTCGCTCCCGCCCGGCGGCTGCGCCGCCAGCGGCCGGGCGAACCCTGCGCAGAGCGGCCCGGCACCATTTCGGTGCGGCCGGCGCACCAACGGCAACTGCGCGTGCGTACGTCAAATAACGTATTCAGCAAGCGCATCGCCGTCGCTAGATTGTGCACAGCAACAAAACAGCCGTGACCGCGCCCTGTTAAGTGCCATCCGTCTTCGACCCAATACGCAAGGAGTCTCGCCATGTCATCCAAGAACGATCCGCGCACCGTCTCCCTCGAGCGCCGTCGCCTGCTGCAAGGCCTTACCGCATTGCCGCTGATCGCCCTCCCCGGCCTTTCGTTCGGCAATCAGTACCCGACCTCGGCGGTCAATACCACCGGCCTCGCGGTGACCGATACCGAAGTGACCGTCGGCCAGCTGCATTCGGCCACCGGCACCATGGCGATCTCCGAAACCGGCTCGATCCAGGCGGAGCAGCTGGCCATCGACCAGATCAACGCATCCGGCGGCGTGCTCGGCCGCATGATCAAGGTGATCAAGGAAGACGGCGCCTCTGACTGGCCGACCTTTGCCGAAAAGTCGCGCAAACTGCTGGTCAGCGACAACGTCGCGGCGGTGTTCGGCTGCTGGACCAGCGCCTCGCGCAAGGCGGTGCTGCCGGTCTTCGAGAAGGAAAACGGCCTGCTCTACTACCCGACCTTCTACGAAGGGCTGGAGCAATCCAAGAACGTCATCTATACCGGCCAGGAAGCCACCCAGCAGATCATCTGGGGCCTGGACTGGGCCAAGAGCGAGAAGGGCGCGCAGAAGTTCTTCCTGGTCGGCTCCGACTACATCTGGCCGCGCACCTCGATGAAGATCGCGCGCAAGCACATCGAGAGCTTCCAGGGCGGCAGCGTGGTCGGGGAGGAGTACTACCCGCTGGGCAACACCAACTTCAACTCGCTGATCAACAAGATCAAGATCGCCAAGCCGGACTGCATCTTCGCCGCCGTGGTGGGCGGCTCCAACGTCGCGTTCTACAAGCAGCTCAAGGCCTCGGGCATCACCGGCGCGCGCCAGTTCCTGCTCACCCTGTCGGTGACCGAGGACGAGATGCTCGGTATCGGCGGCGAGAACTTCGACGGCTTCTATTCCTCGATGAAGTACTTCCAGTCGCTCGACAACGAGAACAACAAGGCCTTCGTCGAAGCCTTCAAGGCCAAGTACGGGCCCAAGGCGGTGATCGGCGACGTCACCCAGGCGGCCTACCTCGGTCCGTGGCTGTGGAAGGCGGCGGTCGAAAAGGCGGGCAGCTTCGACGTCGACAAGGTCGCCGCCGCGTCGCCCGGCATCGAACTGAGCACCGCGCCGGAAGGCTATGTGAAGGTGCATGAAAACCACCACCTGTGGAGCAAGGCGCGCATCGGCCAGGGGCAGCCCGACGGCCAGTTCAAGCTGGTGGCGGAGTCGCCCGACCTGATCCAACCCGACCCCTTCCCCAAGGGCTACCAGTAACCCGCCCCGCCGCCGTGGCATCCGCCACGGCGGGGTCCGGCCGGCCACGGCCTTCCCGTTCCCGACTTCCAGGAGGACCGTCATGACATTCGACGAAATCTACGCCATCACCCTGATGCAGGGTTTTGCCGGCCTCAGCCTTTTCGCGGTGCTGCTGCTGATGGGGCTCGGACTGGCGATCATCTTCGGCCAGATGGGCGTGATCAACATGGCTCACGGCGAGTTCATGACCATCGGCGCGTACTCCGTCTTCCTGCTTTCCAGCCTCACCGACTCGATCGCGCCCGGGCTGATGCAGCTGTACTTCCCGTTCGCGATCCTGTGCGCCTTCCTGTTCGCGTTCGCCGCCGGCTGGCTGGCCGAATGGGCGCTGATCCGCCATCTGTACCGGCGCCCGCTCGACACCCTGCTCGCGACCTGGGGGCTATCGCTGGGCATGCAGCAGCTGTTCCGTTCCACCTTCGGCCCCAAGGAAGTCAGCCCCACCCTGCCGGACTGGCTGATGGGCTCGTGGGAGGTCACCGAAGGCCTGGACATTCCGATCAACGGCATGTTCGTGCTCGGCCTCACCATCGTCGTGACCGGCGGCGTGCTGCTCGCGCTGTACAAGTCGCGCTGGGGCCTGCGGGTTCGCGCCACGGTGGCGAACCGCAGCATGGCCAACGCGATCGGCATCAACACCAGCCGCACCGACCGGCTCACCTTCGCGATCGGCTGCGGCATCGCCGGGGTGGCCGGCGCGGCCTTCACCACCATCGGCTCGACCGGTCCGACGAGCGGCTCGCTGTACATCGTCGACGCCTTCCTGGTGGTCACCTTCGGCGGCGCGGCCAGCCTGTGGGGCACCGTGGTATCGGCTTTCGGCATCGCCCAGACCCAGTCGATCTCGGAGTTCTTCCTGAGCGGCTCGATGGCCAAGGTGCTCACGCTGATGCTGATCGTGGTGATCCTGATGATGCGCCCGCAAGGCCTGTTCGCCGCCAAGGTGCGTCGCTGAGCGACGCCTGAATCCAACCCCGATACGGAGCCCTGAACCATGGACGCATTCAAGAACCGGCTGGCGCGCAGCGGCCTCGGTAGCATCCTGATCCTCGCCGTCCTGCTGCTGGTGGTCTTCCCGCTGGCCATGGATGCCTTCCGCCTCAACCTGGTCGGCAAATACCTGACCTACGGCTTCGTCGCCATCGGCCTGGTGATGCTGTGGGGCTACGGCGGCGTGCTGAGCCTTGGCCAGGGGGTGTTCTTCGGCCTCGGCGGCTACGCGATGGCGATGTTCCTGAAGCTCGAAGCCTCCGACCCCGAAAGCACCAAGATCCAGTCCACCCCCGGCATTCCCGACTTCATGGACTGGAACCAGATCACCGAACTGCCGTGGTGGTGGGAGCCGTTCAACTCGCTGCCCTTCGCGCTGTTCGCGGTGATCGCGGCGCCCACCCTGCTGGCCTTCATCATCAGCTACGCGATGTTCAAGCGCCGGGTCGGCGGGGTGTACTTCGCCATCATCACCCAGGCGGTGGCGCTGATCATGACGGTGCTGATCATCGGCCAGCAGGGCTACACCGGCGGGGTCAACGGCATGACCGACCTCAAGACCCTGCTCGGCTGGGACATCCGCACCGACGAGGCCAAGTTCATCCTGTACTTCGTCAATGCCGGCCTGCTCATCGCCGCGATCCTGCTGTGCCGCTGGATACAGCTGTCGAAGCTCGGCACGCTGCTGCTGGCGATGCGCGACAAGGAAGACCGGGTGCGCTTCTCCGGCTACGACGTGTCGATGTTCAAGGTCTTCGCGTTCTGCCTCGCGGCGGCGCTGTCGGCGATCGGCGGGGCGATGTTCACGCTGCAGGTCGGCTTCATGTCGCCCTCCTTCGTCGGCATCGTGCCTTCGATCGAGATGGTGATCTTCGCCGCGGTGGGCGGCCGGATGAGCCTGGTCGGCGCCGTGTATGGCGCGCTGCTGGTGAATTTCGGACGCACCTACTTCTCCGAGAGCTTCCCGGAGCTGTGGCTGTTCCTGATGTCGGCGCTCTTCATCGGTGTCGTGATGGCCTTCCCCAACGGCCTGGCCGGCCTGTACGAATCGCATGTGAAGCCGCGCCTGACCCGGCGCCCCAAGGAGGTCGCCGCCACCACGCCGGGCGGCCCCCCGCCGGCGCGCCCGGGTATCGCCCGGGCTGGCAGCGAACCCGCCCACGCGCCGGCCGCGGTGAATCTGCGCGGCAAGGTTGGCGGCCAGACCGCCTGACGCACCCCAAGGAGAACCACGGTGAGCAACACTGACTTTGTTCTTGCGATCGAGGACCTGACCGTCTCCTTCGACGGCTTCAAGGCGATAGACAGCCTGAACCTGTATGTCGATCGCGGCGAACTGCGCGTCGTGATCGGACCCAACGGCGCGGGCAAGACCACGCTGCTCGACCTGATCTGCGGCAAGACCAAGGCTTCGGCCGGCAGCATCAAGTTCAAGAACATGGAGATGACCCGTCTCTCCGAGCACATGATCGTGCGCTCGGGCATCGGGCGCAAATTCCAGACCCCGTCGATCTACGAAAACCTGAGCGTGTTCAAGAACCTCGAGGTGTCCTTCCCGCGCGGCCGCGGGGTGCTCGGCGCGCTCGCCTTCAAGTGCGACGCCGAGGTCAGCGCCAAGGTGAACGAGATCGCCGAAACCATCGGCCTGCTCGAGCGGCTCGAACTCGAGGCCGGCCTGCTCTCGCACGGGCAAAAGCAGTGGCTGGAGATCGGCATGCTGCTGATGCAGGACCCGGAGCTGCTGATGCTCGACGAACCGATCGCCGGCATGAGCGCGCGCGAGCGCGAGCTGACCGCCGACCTGCTCAACCGCATCTGCCAGAACCGCTCGGTGATCGTGATCGAGCACGACATGGAGTTCGTGTCGCGCATTGCCCACAAGGTCACGGTGATGCACCAGGGCAAGATCCTCGCCGAAGGATCGATGGACAAGGTCCAGTCCGACCCGCGCGTCATCGACGTCTATCTCGGCCACTGACAGGAGCCCGACATGCTCAAGGTATCGAATCTGGTGGTGAACTATGGGCAGAGCGAGGCGCTGCACGGCATCTCGTTCAGCACCGAGCGCAATGAAGCCGTGGCCATCATGGGCCGCAACGGCATGGGCAAGACCACGCTGTTCAAGGCGCTGATGGGCGTGCTGCCCACCCGCTCGGGCAGCGTGGAAGTTGACGGACTCGAAGTGTCGCAGGATGAAAGCTACCGCCGCGTGGCCAAGGGCATCGCCTACGTGCCACAAGGCCGAATGATCTTCCCGACACTGACGGTGGAGGAGAACATCCAGACCGGGCTGGAAAATTCAAGAACAAAACGCATCCCCGAGGACATCTATGCCCTCTTCCCGGTGCTGTGGGACATGCGCCGCCGCAAAGGCGGCAACCTGTCCGGCGGCCAGCAGCAGCAGCTGGCGATCGCCCGCGCGCTCGTCACCGACCCCAAGGTGCTGCTGCTGGACGAACCGACCGAGGGTATCCAGCCCTCGATCATCAAGGACATCGCCAGGGCGCTCAACGAGATCCGCAAGCTGCGCCAGATCACCGTCGTGGTGTCCGAACAGGTTCTTTCGTTCGCGATGGACGTGGCCGACCGCCTGTTCGTCATCGAGGGGGGGCGCCTGGTCCATGAAAGTACGCGCGCGGATACCGACGAGGCGCGCATCAAGCAGTTCCTGTCGGTCTGATTCAAAACAAGGAGGTGTGCCATGCCCGAAACACTGATCAAGGTTGATCTCAAGCAATCCCCGTACGACAACGAACTGGTGCATAACCGCTGGCATCCGGACATCCCGATGGCGGTGTGGGTCAAGCCGGGCGAGGACTTCGTCCTCGAAACCTACGACTGGACCGGCGGCGCGATCAAGAACGACGACGACGCCGCCGACGTGCGCGACGTGGATCTCTCCACCGTGCATTTCCTGTCCGGCCCCGTGGGCGTCGAAGGCGCCGAGCCGGGCGACCTGCTGGTGGTCGACCTGCTCGACATCGGCGCCAAGGACGAAAGCCTCTGGGGCTTCAACGGCTTCTTCTCGAAGAACAACGGCGGCGGCTTCCTGACCGAGCACTTCCCGCACGCGCAGAAGTCCATCTGGGACTTCGAAGGCATGTTCACCAAGAGCCGCCACATCCCCGGCGTGCGCTTCGCCGGCCTGATCCACCCGGGCCTGATCGGCTGCCTGCCCGACCAGAAGATGCTCGACATGTGGAACGAGCGCGAAGTGGACTTCATCGCCACCCAGCCCGACCGCGTGCCGCCGCTCGCCAACCCGCCCGCCCCCAAGACCGCGCACATGGGCAAGCTCAAGGGCGAAGCGCGCGACAAGGCCGCCGCCGAGGGCGCGCGCACCGTACCGCCGCGCGAGCACGGCGGCAACTGCGACATCAAGGACTTGTCGCGCGGCTCCAAGGTATTCTTCCCGGTATACGTGAAGGGCGCCGGCCTGTCGGTGGGCGACCTGCACTTCTCGCAGGGCGATGGCGAGATCACCTTCTGCGGCGCGATCGAAATGGCCGGCTGGGTGCACATGAAGGTCAGCCTGATCAAGGGCGGCATGGCCAAGTACGGCATCAAGAACCCGATCTTCAAGCCCAGCCCGATCACGCCCAGCTACAAGGACTACGTGATCTTCGAAGGCATCTCGGTGGACGAACAGGGCCAGCAGCACTACCTCGACGTACACGTGGCCTATCGCCAGGCCTGCCTCAACGCCATCGAGTACCTGAAGAAGTTCGGCTACTCCGGCGCCCAGGCCTACTCGATCCTGGGCACCGCGCCGGTGCAGGGGCATATCAGCGGGGTGGTCGACATTCCCAACGCCTGCGCCACGCTGTGGCTGCCCACCGAGATCTTCGAGTTCGACATCAACCCGAACGCCAACGGCCCGACCAAGTTCATCAGCGGCGCCGTCGACATGCCCATCGCCTACGACATCGTGTGACCCCGACGCTTCGATCCCACGTCTGAACCGGACGCGCCGCCGCATGCCCCGCGCATGCGGCGGCGGCCCGCTCCCGGAGGAACCCCGACATGCCCAGCTACGAATACTGCTGCGACGACTGCGGCGACTTCAGCGCGATCCGCCCGATCGCCATGCGCAACGACCCGTGCGTCTGCCCCACCTGCGGCGGACACGCCCCGCGGGTGATCCGCAGCGCCCCGCGGCTGGCGACCATGTCGTCCGCCAACCGCACCGCGCACGCCACCAACGAACGCGCGGCCCACGCCCCCAGGACCAGCGCCGAATACAAGGCCACCCACAAGCACGGGCCCGGCTGCGGCTGCTGCGGCGGCACGTCGAAATCCACCGTCCAGACCACTGACGGCGCCAAGACCTTCCCCACCAAGCGCCCCTGGATGATCAGCCACTGAGGGGGCGGCCCGCCGAGCCCGCCGCGACGCCGGGGCCGACGGGTCGCGTGCCCCGGTTTACGGCAACAGCCGTGACGGCGTGAGCCGGCGGATCTGGCGTCCGACGACCGCCCTGAAGCGCGGGCTGTGCAGGCATACGCCGCCCGCGAGCCCCACTAGGCTGCCCAGCACGGTGTCGATCAGGCGCGCCTCGATCAAGCCAGACGGGCTTCCGTGGCCCAGCGTCGCCGCCTCGGCCAGGAGAATCGTGAGCGGCGTGATGAAGACGACCGCGAAGCCGTAGTGGCGCACCACCATCGTCTCGATCACGAAGGCCAGCAGCATCATGACCAGCGCCACGCTCCACTTGTCGAGCGGCAACAGCAATATCCCCCACGCCAGGACCAGCCCGAGCGCCGTACCCAGCAGGCGATGCAGCTGCCTGTTCCAGACCGCGCGCAAGGATACCCCCTGAATTACCGCAAGACAGCTCACCGGCACCCAATAGGGCCGGTCGAGCTGCAGCAACTGCGCCAGCGCGAGCGCCAGGCCCACGAAAACCCCGATCACGATCGCGTCGAAGACGACGAAGTCGAAGCTCGGCTCCGGCAGGGCAGGCACCGGTTCGGGCGCCACCAGGCGCAGGATGTAGATGCTGTAGAAGAACGCGATCAGGCACGCGAGCAAGGCGCCCATCGTGATCAGTCCCACCCGCAGCGGCACTTCGATCACCTCGACCGGCGAATAGGCCCCGATCGCCGCCGCCATGATGAAAAACAGGCTGCCCGGCGGCCCCATGCCATAGAAGCGGCACACCATCGTCACCAGGATCGCGATGAAGGCAAGCACCCACACCATCAGCGGTGGCACGAAATGACTCATCAGGCCCAGCGCGTAGCAGGCCGCCATGCCGAAGCCGCAGCTCATCAGCCACACCATGCGGTGGGAAAGCGGCGTAGCCGGCAGGTACAGGAACACCAGGCCTCCGATCGACGAGATCAGGCCATACTCCAGATGGTCGAAATACGCTCCGACCAGCAAGGGCAGGCCGGACGCGAGCGCCGCCGCGAACGGCATCTGCCAGCGCCGGTCGCTCGGGCTGATGGTGGTGAGATCGCGCACCTGCGCCCGCAGCAGCGACAGGAAGCGGCGCCAGCCGGCATTGAAATTCATCATCCGTTTCCGGCGCTCTGATCGACCGGTGCCGGCGCGCATCCGGCACCGGCGTTCACCTCACCGGCCGACTGCACCAGCCGCGCCTCGATCTGTGCCGCCGCCTGGCGCAAGGCCGACAGATAGCGCTGGGCCGCCTCGGCATGGCTGATCGCACGTGTCAGGTAGATCACGTTGATGGCCGCCACCGGCCGGCCCTGCCGCAAGACCGGCACCGCGATCGCGCCAACCTTCGACTGTTCCGCCCAGTCGCCCTCGTTCGAGCTGTAGCCGCGCGCCCGGGTCATGTGGATGAGCTCGTCTATGTAGCGCGCGTTGCCGGCATAGGGCGCCTGGGGTGGATCCTGGCGCAGCAGGATCAGCAGCGCCTCGCGCTCGCCCTCGTCGCAGTGGGCGAAATAGGCCCGCCCCGCGGCGGTGACCAGCATCGGCAGGTGCTGCCCCACCATCGCGCGATGAAACGACAAGGCGCTCAAGCGATGGGTGGACTCGCGAATGAGCATGCTGGCGCCGTCGGGCGTGCACAGGTCGGACGGCCAGCGCACCTGCTGCAGCAGCGTCGCCAGCGCCGGACCGGCGATCGACGACGCCCAGTCCTCGTCGCTGAAGCCTTCGGACAGCGACCGCACCTTGAGCGCGAGCGCGTAGCGGTCGTCGGACGGGCTGCGCCGGACATAGCCCTCGCCGATCAGCGTCTCGAGCAGTCGCCGCACCGTGGTGCGGTGCAGGCCGGTCTGCGCCGCGAGATCGGCAAGCGAGGCGCATCCCCCTTCATGCAGGTTCAGCACCCGCAGCAATGCCAGCCCACGCGTCAGGCTACGGACCTGGGCGTAGTCGTGCTTGAGCGGCACCTATTTTCTCCTTTAAAACAAAGATGTGCATCCTGTGGACGTCGTGACCAGTTTTTTTGATGGACTCATCAGCCGTTCTTAGAATTCGCTCAAGCTCTTCGACGGACATCCCGGGCGACACCGACCGGACCCCTCGTTCGACGAGCGCCCGCCGCGTGTCCGCATGCGCGAACGGCCGGCACATACGACACATTTAAACACAAGACCTCCGCGCATCGCCGGCGCACACGCCGGGCACGAAGCGACGGAACAGGAGACGACAAGTGAGCGAAAAACACGCGATCGACGCCGACGTGGTGGTGGCCGGCGCCGGGCCGGTCGGCCTCGCCCTGGCCAACATGCTCGGCATGCACGGCATCCGCACCATCATCCTGGAACGCGGCGACGAACTCATCGACTACCCCCGCGCGGTCGGCATGGACGACGAATGCCTGCGCACGCTGCAAGGGGTCGGGCTGGCCGACCAGGTGCTCCCGCACCTCACCCCCTTTCACTGGATGCGCTTCGTCACCCGGGGCGGGCGCTGCTTCGCGTCGATCGAACCGCGCACCGACGAGTTCGGCTGGTCGCGCCGCAACGCCTTCAACCAGCCGCTGGTCGACCGCGAACTGCTGGCCGGGCTCGCACGCTTTCCGCACGTCACGGCGCTGCTCGGCCACGACCTGATGCATTTCGAGCAGGACGACACCGGCGTGACCCTCGACATCAAGCGCACCGACGGCAGTCGCCTCACGATGCGCGCCCGCTACCTGGTCGCGAGCGACGGTGGGCGCAGCCCGGTTCGCAACGCGCTCAACATCCCCTTCGGCGGTTTCACCGACACCTCCAAATGGCTGGTCGTCGACGTGCGCAACGACCCGCTCGGCGTACCCAACATCTACATGCATTGCGATCCGGCCCGCCCGTACGTGTCGGTCGCGCTGCCAGACTCGATCCGCCGCTTCGAGTTCATGATCTTCGAGAACGAAACCGAAGAAGAAATCACCCAGCCGCACCAACTCGCCCGGCTGATGGCCAAGGTGCTGCCGCCGGGCGTCGACCCCGCCCGGCTCGACTACATCCGCAAGCGCGTCTACACCCACAACGCCCGCATCGCCGAGCGCTGGCGGGCGGGGCGGGTGCTGCTCGCCGGCGACGCCGCGCACATCATGCCGGTGTGGCAGGGACAGGGCTACAACACCGGCATGCGCGACGCCGCCAACCTCGGCTGGAAGCTCGCCTACGTGGTCAAGGGCATCGCCTCGGAAACGCTCCTCGACACGTACCAGCAGGAGCGGCCACCCCACGCCAAGGCGATGATCGACCTGTCGGTGACCGCCGGGCGCATCTTCTCGCCGCGCAATCCCGCGGTCGCCGCCTTGCGCGACTTCGCGACCTGGGTGCTCAACTACGTGCCGCCGGTCAAGCGCTACTTCCTCGAAATGCGCTTCAAACCCATGCCGCGCTACGACGAAGGCCTGGTGGTGCGCCATCGGCACGTCGAACCCGATCCCGGCATCGGCGCGCTGTGCGGCCAGATCATGCGCAAGCTGCCGCTGCTCGGGCGCCTGATGCCGGTGCGCAAGGACTGCTCGGCGGTCGGCAAGCTCTTCATCCAGCCCCAGGTGCGCACCCGCGACGGCGCGGTGAAACGCCTCGACGACGTGCTCGGCACCGGCTTCGCGCTGGTGTGCTGGGGCGTCGATCCCGGCTACTGGCTGGACGATCGCAGCCGCGCCATTCTCGCCGCGCTGGATGCGCGCATCGTGACCGCGAAGCCGGTGGCGCAGATCCAGCGCGACCGCGACATCGGCCCCGACACGCTGGTCGTCGGCGACGAACAGCTGCGCCTCAAGGACTGGTTCGGCCAGCAGCCCGGCGCGATCGCGGTGATTCGCCCGGACCGCTTCGTCGCCGGCCTGTGCTACCCGGTGATGATCAACGAACTCCTGAACGAACTGGCGGCAAAAATGGGCTTGAACCTCGCCGCGAAGGAGGGCGCGTGATGCGTGCCATGCTGCAATGCCTTTCCCACACCCCGCTCAAGGGCCATTTCGACCCGGGCCCGGCGATCGTGGATGAAGTCGCCCGGGTCGTCGCCATGCTCAGGCGCGAGGTCGAGGCCTTCGCGCCCGAACAGATCTACTTGTTCGCGCCCGATCACTACAACGGCTTCTTCCTCGATGCGATGCCGCAGTTCTGCCTGGGCGTCGCAGCCGATGCGGTCGGCGACTACGGCACCGCCGCCGGCCCGCTCGGCGTGCCGCATGCGCTGGCCGAAACCTGCGCCGCGGCGGTCGTCGATGCCGGCATCGATCTGGCGATCTCGTACCGGATGCAGGTCGACCACGGCTTTGCCCAGCCGCTGCAGGAGCTCACCGGCGAGCTCGCCCGCTACCCGGTGATTCCGATCTTCATCAACGCCGTCGCACCCCCACTGGCGAGCTTCGCCCGCGCGCGCCTGCTCGGCGAGGCGGTCGGCCGGTTCGCCCGCGCCCAGGGCAAGCGGGCACTGTTCATCGGCTCGGGCGGGCTTTCGCACAACCCGCCGGTGCCCCAGATCGCCACCGCCACCGATCCCCTCGTGATCGAGCGCCTGATCGCCGGCCGCAACCCGACCCCCGAAGCGCGCGCCGCGCGCCAGGCGCGCACCGTGGCCGCCGCGGTCGCGTTCGCCGGCGGCAGCACCGAACTGCATGCACTCAACGCCGAATGGGACCAGCGCCTGATGCGCAATCTCGTCGCACGCGACTGGCCGGCCCTCGACGCCTATCGCAACGACGACATCACCCGCGCGGCCGGCGCATCGGCGCACGAGGTCAAGACCTGGGTCGCCGCGACCGCCGCGATAGACGCCGCCAGCGCCGGCGACTGGCAGGCCGAGGTGCGCTACTACCGCGAGATTCCGGAATGGATCGCCGGCTTCGGCGCCCTCTCCGGCCACAACGACTGATACCACCCCACCCACAGGAGACGACACATGAAAAATCATTCACTCACGACCGGCATCGCCGCCCTCTCCCTCGCGCTCGCCGCCGCGCCGGCCCTCGCCGACATCAACGTCGGCGTGGTGTTCTCGCTCACCGGCCCGGCCGCGTCGCTCGGCGCCGAGACCCGCAAGACCATCGAGCTGCTGCCCACGACCCTCGGCGGCGAGAAGATCAACTACATCGTGCTCGACGACGCCACCGATCCGACCAACGCGGTCAAGAACACCCGCAAGCTGGTGGGCGAGAACAAGGTCGACGCGATCATCGGCCCCAACCTGATCACCAACGCCATCGCGATGGCCGACGTGGTCAACGAAACCGGCGTGCCGATGCTGTCGATCGCGCCGGTGCAGGTCGCCGACGACAAGCGCCGCTGGGTGTTCCCGGTGGAACCCTCGGCCGACGTGATGGTGGCGCGGGTGGTGCGCGACATGCAGGAAAAAGGCATCAAGACGGTCGGCTTCATCGGCTTCGCCGACTCGTGGGGCGAATTGCTGCTCGACGCGCTCACCCGCACCACCGAAGCCGCCGGCATCAAGATCGTCGCGACCGAGCGCTTCGGCCGGACCGACACCAGCGTGACCGCGCAAGTGCTCAAGCTAAGCCGCGCCAATCCGGACGCCGTGTTCGTCGGCGGCTCGGGCACCCCGGCGGCCCTGCCCCAGGTCAGCCTGCGCGAGCGCGGCTACAAGGGCCCGGTGTATCAATCCCATGCGGTCGCGAACCGTGAGTTCCTGCGCATCGGCGGCCGCAACGTCGAAGGGGCGCGCCTGCCGGTCGCCCCGGTGCTGGTCGCCGAGCAGTTGCCCGAAGACCATCCCAACCGCGCCGCCGGGGTGGCCTTCGTGACCAAGCTCGAGGAAAAGCTCGGCCCGGACACCCGCTCGACCTTCGCCGGCGCCACATGGGATGCCTGGCTGCTGCTCGAGAACGCGCTGACCAAGGCCGGCGCCACGACCAAACCCGGCACCCAGGCCTTTCGCGATGGCGTGCGCGATGCGCTCGAACAGACCGCGGGGCTGGTCGGCACCAACGGCGTCTACACCATGAGCCCGGACGACCACAACGGCTACGACAACGCCTCGGTGGTGCTGATCGAGGTCAAGGACGGCCGCTGGTCGCTCGTTCGCTGACAAGCACCCACTTCCCCGCGACAGGAAACCCGCCCATGAGCCGAGAACCCCTAGACACCCTCACCGCCGCGCGCCTGCTGCGCGAAGCCGCCGCCACCGGCACCCCGATCGAACCGCTGCGCGACCGGGTCGCGCACGCCGACCTTGCGGGCGCCTACGCGGTGCAGGCCGAGAACACCGCGCTCGCCCTGCAGGCCGGGCGGCGCCTGGTCGGCCGCAAGATCGGCCTGACCTCGCCGGCCGTACAGGCGCAGCTGGGCGTCGACCAGCCCGATTTCGGCGTGCTGTTCGCCGACATGGCGGTCGGCGACGCCGAGCCGGTGGCACGCGGCCGCCTGATCCAGCCCAAGGTCGAAGCCGAGATCGCACTCGTGCTCGGCAAGCCGCTCGGGCACGACAGGCATACCTACGCCGACCTGCTCGGCGCCATCGAGTACTGCCTGCCGGCGATCGAGATCGTGGACAGCCGCATTGCCGGCTGGCGCATCGGGCTGTTCGACACCGTGGCCGACAACGCCTCCAGCGGACTGTTCGTGCTGGGGTCGAAGCCGGTGCGGGCGGGCGCCTTCGACATCGCACGCTGCGCGATGCAGATGCGCGAAGGCGAACGGGTGGTCTCCGAGGGCAATGCCCGCGCCTGCCTCGGCAACCCCCTCAATGCCGCGATCTGGCTCGCCGACATGCTGGTCCGGGTCGGCCGGCCGCTCGAAGCCGGCGACATCGTGCTCACCGGCGCGCTCGGCCCGATGGTGGCCGTGGCGCCCGACCGGCCACAGGTGTTTTCGGCCGAGATCGCTGGGCTCGGTCGCGTCGACGCCAGCTTCGCCTGACCGGGGCCGCGCCACTGAGCGCGTCCCCCATCTTCCAATGGAGAGAACATGAACAAGATCAAATGCGCACTGATCGGCCCGGGCAACATCGGCACCGACCTGCTGTACAAACTCAAGCGCAGCCCGGTGCTCGAGCCGGTATGGATGGTAGGCATCGATGCCGCCTCGGAAGGGCTGGCGCGCGCCCGCGAGATGGGCCTCAAGACCACCGCCGACGGCGTGGACGGGCTGCTGCCGCATGTGCTGGCCGACGGCGTGCAGATCGCCTTCGACGCCACCAGCGCCTATGTGCATGCCGAGAACAGCCGCAAGCTCAACGAACTCGGGGTGCTGATGATCGACCTCACCCCGGCCGCGATCGGCCCCTACTGCGTGCCGCCGGTCAATCTGGTCGAGCACGTGGGGCGCGGCGAAATGAACGTCAACATGGTCACCTGCGGCGGCCAGGCCACCATCCCGATGGTCGCGGCCATCTCGCGGGTGCAGCCGGTCGCCTATGGCGAGATCGTCGCCACCGTGTCGAGCAAGTCGGTCGGCCCCGGCACCCGCAAGAACATCGACGAATTCACCCGCACCACCGCCGCCGCGGTCGAGAAGGTCGGCCAAGCGCGGCAGGGCAAGGCCATCATCATCATCAACCCGGCCGAGCCGCCGCTGATCATGCGCGACACGGTGCACTGTCTGGTCGAAGGCGAGCCCGACGAGGCCCGGATCACCGCTTCGATCCACGCGATGATCGCTGAGGTGCAGAAATACGTGCCCGGCTACCGCCTGGTCAACGGCCCGGTGTTCGACGGCCAGCGGGTGTCGGTGTTCATGGAGGTCGAAGGCCTGGGCGACTACCTGCCCAAGTACGCCGGCAACCTCGACATCATGACCGCCGCCGCCGCCCGCACCGCCGAGATGTTCGCCGAGGAAATCCTCGCCGGCGAACTGGTGCTCGCGCCCGCCACCCCCCGAACCGCCACCGCTTGAAGGAGTACGTCATGGAACTCAAAGGCAAGAAGATCACCGTCCACGACATGACCCTGCGTGACGGCATGCACCCCAAGCGCCACCTGATGACGCTCGAGCAGATGAAGACCATCGCGTGCGGGCTCGACGCGGCCGGCGTGCCGCTGATCGAGGTGACCCACGGCGACGGCCTGGGCGGCAGTTCGGTGAACTACGGCTTTCCGGCCCATAGCGACGAGGCATACCTCGGCGCCGTGATCCCGCTGATGAAGCGGGCGAAAGTCTCGGCCCTGCTGCTGCCCGGCATCGGCACCGTGGATCACCTCAAGATGGCGCACGAACTCGGGGTCAATACGATCCGCGTGGCGACCCACTGCACCGAGGCGGACGTGTCCGAGCAGCACATCGGCTACGCCCGCAAGCTCGGCATGGATACCGTCGGATTCCTGATGATGAGCCACATGAACAGCCCCGAGGGGCTGGTGACGCAGGCGAAGCTGATGGAGCGCTACGGCGCCAACTGCATCTACATCACCGATTCGGCCGGGCACCTGCTGCCCGACACGGTCAAGGCACGCCTGGGGGCGGTGCGCGATGCGCTCGACCCCGGAACCGAGCTGGGCTTTCATGGCCACCACAACCTGGCGATGGGCGTGGCCAACAGCATCGCCGCGCTCGAGGCGGGAGCGACCCGCATCGATGCCGCCGCGGCCGGCCTCGGGGCGGGGGCGGGCAACACGCCGATGGAGGTGTTCATCGCGGTATGCACGTTGATGGGGATCGAAACCGGCGTCGATGTGTTCGGGATCCAGGACGTGGCCGAAGACCTGGTCGTGCCGATCATGGATTTCCCGATCCGCATCGACCGCGATGCGCTCACGCTCGGCTATGCCGGCGTGTATGGCTCCTTCCTGCTGTTCGCCAAACGCGCCGAGAAGAAGTACGGCGTGTCCGCGCGCGAAATCCTGGTCGAAATGGGCCGGCGCGGCATGGTCGGCGGCCAGGAAGACATGATCGAGGACACGGCCCTCAACCTCGCCCGCGAAAAGGCGCTCCGCGCCGCGGCAGCGGCCGGCCCGACACGACAATAACCCGACCCGGACGGCCGCGATCGCGGCACCCCGCCCGCGGGGTGCCGGGCTGCGCACGTCCGCAGGTGGAGGAAGACATGGATCTTGAAATCGCACTCCTGCTCGGCCAGGACGGCCTCACCAACGGCGCGATCTACGCATTGCTGGCGCTCGCACTGGTGATGGTGTTCGCGGTCACGCGGGTGATTCTGATACAGCAGGGCGAGTTCGTCGCCTACGGCGCGCTGACGCTCGCAATGCTCCAGGCCGGCGTCATGCCCGCCACGATCTGGCTGCTGGTCGCGCTCGCGACCCTCTCGGCGGCGCTCGACATCACCGCGAGCCTGCGCAGCGGAAAAAACCACAGGCTGGCCGGGCAGATCGGCTGGGGACTCGGCTATCCGCTGGCGCTGGCCGGCCTGCTGGCGCTGCTGCCGCTGGCAGCCCTGCCGGTCCTCGCGCAGGCCGTGCTCGCGCTATGCATCGTCGTGCCGATGGGGCCGCTCATGTACCGGCTGGTGTATCAGCCGATCGCCGACGCCTCGGTGCTGGTGCTGCTGATCGTGTCGGTGGCGGTGCATATCGCGATGGTCGGGCTGGGCCTGGCCTTCTTCGGCGCCGAGGGCCAGCGGACCACCGCGTTCTCCGACTTCAGCTTCGAACTCGGCCCGGTCATGGTCACCGGCCAATCGGTTTGGGTCGTGGCGGCCTCGCTGGTGCTGATCGTCGCGCTCTACCTGTTCTTCGAACGCACCCTCTACGGCAAGGCCTTGCGGGCGACCGCCATCAACCGCGTCGGCGCACGCCTGATGGGCATTCCGCCGGCGCTCGCCGGCAAGCTCACCTTCGTGCTGGCCGCCTTCATCGGCGCGCTGTCCGGCATCCTGATCGCGCCGATCACCACGATCTACTACGACACCGGTTTCCTGATCGGGCTGAAAGGCTTCGTCGCCGCGATCATCGGCGGCCTCGCAAGCTATCCGCTGGCGGCCCTCGGCGCGCTGCTGGTCGGCCTGCTCGAAGCCTTCTCGTCGTTCTGGGCGAGCGCTTACAAGGAGGTGATCGTGTTCACGCTGATCATCCCGGTACTGCTGTGGCGCTCGCTCACGACCCGCCATGTGGAGGAAGAAGAATGAACGCCCTGCTCACACCGCGCAAGCTCCAGCTTGCGTTCCTGGTCGTGCTCGCGGCCGCACCCTGGGTTCTGTCGACGTTCTACCTGACGCTGCTCAACTACATCGGGCTGTACGCGATGGTGGCGCTGGGCCTGGTGCTCCTGACCGGGGTCGGCGGGCTCACGAGCTTCGGCCAGGCCGCCTTCGTCGGCGTCGGCGCGTATACCACCGCGGTGCTATCGACTTCGTCGGAGCTGCCGGCGTGGATCGCGTGGGCGGGAGGCGCGCCCTGGATCTCGCTGGTGCTCGGGCTGGTGCTCACCGCCGCGATCGCGGTGGTGATCGGTTCGCTCACGCTCAAGCTGTCGGGCCACTACCTGCCGCTGGGCACCATCGCCTGGGGCATCTCGCTGTACTTCCTGTTCGGCACCATGGCGACCCTCGGCGGCCACACCGGTCTCACCGGCATTCCACCGATCTCGCTGTTCGGCTGGACCCTGGACGAAGGCCACGAGATCTTCTACCTGATCTGGATCTTTCTGCTGCTGGCGGTGCTCACCACCAAGAACCTGCTCGACTCGCGCGAGGGACGCGCGATCCGCGCCCTGCGCGGCGGCATGGTGATGGCCGAGGCCATGGGCGTGGATACCGCACGCTCGCGCATGGTGATTTTCGTCATCGCGGCGCTGCATGCCTGCGCCTCGGGCTGGCTCTATGCGCACATGCAGCGCTTCGTGAATCCGACCCCGTTCGGCCTGCACATCGGCATCGAGTATCTGTTCATGGCGGTCATCGGCGGCGCCGGCCATGTGTGGGGCGCGTTGTTGGGCGCCGGGGTGATCACGGTGCTCAAGCAGTGGTTGCAGGACATCCTGCCCAGGATCATGGGCAGCAGCGGCAATTTCGAAGTGATCGTGTTCGGCGTGATGATGGTGCTGGTGCTGCAGCGCGCCCGCGGGGGGCTGTGGCCGCTGCTGCAACGCGTGGTGCCGGTTCGCGCCGCGCCGCGCGAGGTGCGTGCGGACGCGCCCGCACTGGCGCGACGCCCTCTGCCGGCCCGGGGCGAGCTGATTCTCGAGGCCCGCGACGTGACCCGCCGGTTCGGCGGCCTGGTGGCCAACAACAACATGAGCCTGGAAGTGCGCGCGGGTGAGATCGTCGCCTTGATCGGCCCCAACGGGGCGGGCAAGAGCACCATGTTCAACCAGCTTTCCGGCGTCGATACGCCGACTTCGGGCGAAGTGCGCTTCAGGGGCGAGCCGGTCGCCGGCCACGATTCGCGCGAGATCGCCCGCATGGGCATGAGCCGCACCTTCCAGCATGTGAAGCTGCTGCCGACGATGAGCGTGCTCGAGAACGTCGCGATCGGCGCGCACCTGCGCGGTGACAAGGGCGTGATGAGCGCGGCGTGGCGGCTCGATCGCGACGAGGAGGCCAGCCTGCTCGCCGAAGCCGCCACCCAGGTCGAACGGGTCGGGCTCGCCGAGCACATGCATGCCGAGGCCGGCAGCCTGGCGCTCGGCCAGCAGCGCATCCTCGAGATCGCCCGCGCGCTCG
>ERZ761602.1169-NODE-1169-length-49890-cov-10.355854_pt1 | contig 49890 bp, 57 predicted proteins | sample MGYA00512165_ERZ761602 | MGnify/ENA primary metagenome ERZ761602 (study PRJEB28899, sample SAMN02445085) | bioreactor sludge metagenome | biome: EBPR sludge; isolation source: Thorneside wastewater treatment plant | place: Australia: Brisbane, Thorneside...
CCGCGAGGGCGGTCGTACCGTCGGCGCCGGCGTCGTGTCGGACATCATCGAGTAGGAACCATCATCCGGTTCGCGCTGGATTCTGGGCGTCAAAGACTCCCAATCAAGGAAGCAATCAATGGCCAACAACCCGAAGATTCGCATTCGCCTCAAAGCCTACGACCACAAGCTGCTTGACCGCTCGGCCAAGGAGATCGTGGACACTGCCAAGAGGACTGGGGTGCTGGTCCGCGGACCGTTTCCGCTGCCTACGACGATCAGCCGTTGGACGGTTCTCCGTGGGCCTCACGTCGACAAGAAGTCGCGGGAGCAGTTCGAGCGCCGGACGCATCATCGTCTGCTCGACATCCTCGATCCCACCCAGGTCACGGTTGATGCTTTGATGAAGCTCGACCTCTCCGCGGGTGTCCACGTCGAGATCAAGACCACCTGAGAACCACGGAACGACGTGGGGGTAACCAGTCATGCCTACGGTAAATGTCTACAACACGGCGCGCGAATCGGTGGGTTCCATCGATCTTGACGACGTGGTCTTCGGTGCGGTGGTCAAGCCTCACCTCTTCCATGCGGCGGTTCGGTACCAGCTGGCCAAGCGCCGAGCGGGTACCCATGCTTCCAAGACTCGCGCTCAGGTCGCGGGTGGCGGCAAGAAGCCCTTCAAGCAGAAGGGAACCGGTCGGGCCCGTCAGGGTACGACGCGAGCTCCGCACTGGCGTGGCGGCGGAGTGGTTCATGGACCGCATCCGCGGTCGCACGCCCACGACCTTCCCAAGAAGGTCCGTCGTGCTGCCCTCCGTTGCGCCATCTCGAAGCGCCTCCAGGACGAGACGCTGACCGTCTTCGACAGCTTCGAGCTGCCCGCGGTCAAGACCCGAGAGTTCGCAAAGGTGCTCGGGCTCTTCGCCTTCGACGATCTCCTCCTGGTCCTGGCTTCCAAGGACGAGGCGGTGGCCCGGTCGGCTCGGAACATTCCGGGTGTGACGGTTCTGCCGGTCGAAGGCCTCAATGTCTATGATGTACTTCGGCACCGCAACCTCGCGCTCACGCGTGATGCCGTTGCGGCCGTTGTCGAACGGCTGGGGAGGTAAACCGTGGCTCAGTTGCATGACATCCTGATTCGGCCTCTCGTCACCGAGAAGACAGCCAAGCTGTCGGCGTCCGAAAACGTCTACACCTTCGAGGTGGGCCTGAGCTCGAACAAGATCGAGATCCAGCGCGCCATCCAGGAAGTGTTCGGTGTTCGGGTTGAGTCTGTACGTACCCTTGTGGTGCGAGGCAAGGCTCGTCGGTTCGGGCGCTTCTCTGGGAAGCGTTCCAACTGGAAGAAGGCCTACGTTCGCCTCGCGGCGGGCGACTCTCTTAACTTTCTCGAGTCATAGCGGGAGCGACGATGGGCACTCGCCGATTCAATCCGACTACGCCTTCCCGGCGTTTCATGACCACCTCGGACTTCGCGGAGGTCACGACTGACAAGCCAGAGCGCTCGTTGGTGGTGTCTCTCAGCAAGAGCGGTGGTCGCAACAACCGCGGCCGAATGACGTCGCGTCATCGCGGTGGCGGTCACAAGCGCCGGTACCGGCTGATCGACTTCAAGCGGGACAAAGAGGGCGTGCCGGGCAAGGTGGCGACGATCGAGTACGATCCGAACCGCAGCGCCCGTATCGCGCTGGTCAACTACGCTGATGGCGAGAAGCGCTACATCCTGGCTCCGGCCAAGCTGTCGGTCGGCTCGTCCATCATCACCAGCGACGATGCGGACGTCACTCCTGGGACCTGCATGCACCTGCACGCCGTTCCCTTGGGTACCTGGGTCCACAACGTGGAGCTTCAGATTGGCCGTGGTGGTCAGATCTGTCGGTCTGCCGGGTCGTACGCTCAGGTGATGGCCAAGGAGGGCGAGTACGTCCTTCTGCGGCTTCCGAGTGGTGAGCTGCGTCGCGTGCATCGGCGCTGCCGGGCCACCATCGGCCAGGTCGGCAACCTCGAGCATGAGAACCAGGTGATCGGAAAGGCTGGTCGGTCGCGCTGGCTTGGCCAGCGACCGAAGGTCCGCGGTACGGCCATGAACCCGATCGACCACCCCCACGGTGGTGGTGAGGGTCGCGCCAAGGGGCGTCATCCTGTGACTCCCTGGGGCAAGCCCACCAAGGGTTACAAGACCCGTTCCCGCAAGAACCCCTCTGACAAGTTCATCGTCAAGCGGCGCAAGTAGCAACACGCTTTTAGGAGGACGGCCCCATGGCTCGTTCCGTCAAGAAAGGTCCCTTCGTCGACCAGCACGTGATTGAGAAGGTGGTGTCCGCGAAAGAGGGCGCCAACCGAACGATCAAGACCTGGAGCCGCCGCAGCACCATCCTGCCCGACTTCATCGGGTTGACCTTCATGGTTCACAACGGCAAGAAGTTCGTTCCCGTCTACGTCACCGAGAACATGGTGGGGCACAAGCTCGGCGAGTTTGCACCCACCCGCACGTTCTTCGGTCACGCGGCCGACAAGAAGTCTCGGGGTCGCTGACTCACTCAGTGAGGCAGCGTCCTCTGCAAGGGGTATCCAATGGAAGCCAAGGCAGTTCTTCGACTCGCGCGTGTCAGCCCTCAGAAGGCTCGACTGGTTGCGGATCTCATTCGCGGTCTCGAGGTTGGCGAAGCCATCGAGCTGCTGGCGTTCACCCGCAAGAAGTCAGCCCCGCTGATTCGCAAGCTGGTGGAGTCGGCGGTGGCGAACGCTGAGCACATGGCGAGCCGCGACAACACGGACCTCGACGTCGACTCGCTCTTCGTCAAGCAGATCCTCGTTGATCAGGGGCCCAACCTTCGACGCTTCCGTCCCCGGGCTCGAGGCATGGCGAACCGCATCCACAAGAAGACCAGCCACATCACTGTGGTGGTCGGCGAAGAGGTGATCTGATGGGTCAGAAAGTCCACCCCGTAGGCTTCCGATTGGGGGTCATTCGTGATTGGGATTCCAAGTGGTACGCGGAGAAGGACTATGTCCGCTTCCTGCACGAGGACATCGCCATCCGGAAGTTCCTCTACGAGAAGCTGAAGACCGCGGGCATCAGCAAGGTCACCATCGAGCGGGCCGCCAACAAGGCCAAGGTGTTCGTGCATGCCAGCAAGCCCGGTGTGATCATCGGCAAGCGGGCTAGCGGGCTGGACACCCTGCGTGCGGACCTTCAGCGGCTCACGCAGACTGAGATCTACCTGAACATCATCGAGGTCCGCAAGGTGGACACCGATGCCGCGCTGGTGGCAGAGAACATCGCGGCGCAGCTCGAGAAGCGGGTGAGCTTCCGGCGCGCCATGAAGAAGGCCTTGCAGCAGGCGAAGCGTTCCGGTGCCAAGGGCGTGAAGGTCCGATGCGCGGGTCGTCTGGGCGGTGCTGAGATGTCCCGGTCGGAGTGGTACATGGAGGGCCGCGTGCCTCTTCACACCCTCCGGGCCGACATCGACTACGCCACGGCCGAGGCCAAGACCACCTATGGCGTGATCGGCGTCAAGGTTTGGATCTTCAAGGGCGAAGTTCTGCCCGGCGAAGAAGACCAGCTCTCCTAGGTAAACAGGCGGAGCTGACCAGGCTCCACGGAGATCGAGATGCTTTCCCCAAAGCGAGTAAAGTTCCGCAAGTCGCAGAAGGGCCGGATGACCGGTCTCTCGTACCGCGGCAGTGAGGTCAGCTTCGGCGACTTCGGGCTTCAGGCCACGGAGTGCGGCTGGCTCACGTCGCGGCAGATCGAGGCAGGCCGTATCGCGCTCACTCGTCATGTGAAGCGCGGTGGCAAGGTCTGGATCCGGGTGTTCCCGGACAAGCCGGTCAGCAAGAAGCCGGCCGAGACTCGAATGGGTAAGGGAAAGGGCAACCCGGAGTTCTGGGTTGCCGTGGTCAAGCCCGGTCGCGTCCTCTACGAGCTGGAGGGCGTCGCCGAGGAAGTGGCGGCAGAGGCCTTCCGCCTCTGCGGACACAAGCTGCCAGTGGCGACTCGCTTCGTCAAGCGGTCGGAGGTGCTCTGATGGGCAAGTCGGATTTCAGCACGTTGACGGACGAGGCGCTCGTTCATGCAGAGCTCGGCGCGGAGCGTGAGCTCCTGGCCGCGGGCTTCCGCCTTCGGATGGGCAACCTGGAAGACACCTCATCCATCGGCAAGCTGCGGCGCAAGATCGCCCAGCTTCGCACTGCTCAGCGCACCCGTGAGCGTGCTCAGGGTCTGCTGAAGGACTCTCTGCGCGGTCGCTACTCGGCGACCTTCGTACCGCAGGCTGCCGGAGCGACCTCTGGTGGCTCGGCTGGGTTCGTGAAGGGCCTGGTTGACAAGATCGAGAGCAACGAATAGTCCTTCGAAGCGGCCTCCACTCGTGGGGGTCACCAGCCTGGTTCGTTCCTCGGCGAGTCCTGCGGTGACGCGGGAGACCCCGAAGTCTGAGCCCGGCATCGTCAACCGCCCCCCGGGGCACAAGCGAGAGTCCTCAAGATGCTTCCTGAAGTTCAGGCTGGAAACGGCCGCGTTCTGGTGGGACGAGTCGTCTCCGACAAGATGGATAAGACCGTCGTGGTGGAGGTGGAGCGTCGGGTCCTTCATCCGAGGTACCGCAAGTACGTGAGCCGCAGCCAGAAGTACAAGGCCCACGACGAGGAGAACACCTACAAGGTTGACGACCTTGTCGTCATCCGCGAGTCGCGTCCTCTCTCCCGCACGAAGCGCTGGGTAGTGGTCGAGCAGCGCTGATCCGGGGCATTCGCCTCGTAGCGTCTCTCTCGAGTACAACCCCCGGAGGTAAGTCATGATTCAAATGCAGTCAGAGCTCGATGTCGCCGACAACAGCGGCGCCCGTCGGGTGGAGTGCATCAAGGTGCTCGGTGGAAGCAAGCGTAAGTACGCTTCCATCGGTGACGTCATCGTGGTGGCTGTCAAGGACGCCATCCCCAACGGCAAGGTGAAGAAGGGGCAGGTCGCTCGTGCGGTGATCGTCCGGACCTCCAAGGAGATCCGCCGCTCTGACGGCACCTACATCCGGTTCGACTCGAATTCGGCGGTCCTCGTCAATTCCGAGAACGAGCCGATCGGGACCCGTATCTTCGGACCGGTTGCGCGCGAGCTCCGCGCCAAGCAGTTCATGAAGATCGTCTCGCTCGCTCCTGAAGTCCTGTAGAGATCCGGAGGTTCACGTGGCCAGCATGAAAGTGAAGCGAGACGACACCGTCGTAGTGCTCGCAGGCAAGTTCAAGGGCAAGACCGGCCGGGTTCTGCGCGTGCTCCGTGATGACCAGAAGGTTGTCGTCGAGCGGTTGAACCTGGTGAAGCGTCAGGTGAAGCCTCAGGCGGGACGTCCCGGTGGGACCATCGAGAAGGAAGCACCGATCCACGTCTCGAACGTGGCCCTCTGGAACGCTGCTGAGTCGCGCAGCGTGAAGGTGGGGTTCCGGGTCCTGGATGACGGTCGCAAGGTTCGAGTGGACAAGAAGACCGGTCAGGTCCTGGATCAAGCGTAAATTTCGCGTCGGCCTCACGGGTCGCATCAAAGGAGAGCAAGGCTATGAAGACCAGACTGCAGACCGCGTACCAGGAGAAGGTATGCGGCGTTCTTCAAGCTGAGTTCGGCTATCGCAACGTCATGCAGGTTCCTCGCCTTGAAAAAGTCGTTGTGAACGTCAGCCTCAAGGAGGCGATCACCAACGCCAAGGTGCTGGATGTCGCGGCCTCCGAGCTGGGGTCCATCACCGGGCAGAAGGCGATCATTCGTCGTGCCCGGAAGTCCATCGCCAACTTCAAGCTGCGCGAGGGGATGCCGATCGGTGCCAAGGTCACCCTGCGGGGTGCGCGGATGTGGGAGTTCGTCGACCGGCTCGTTTCGGTGGCGATTCCTCGGGTTCGCGACTTCCGCGGCCTGGATCCGGACGGCTTCGACGGTCGCGGCAACTACTCCATGGGGATCACCGAGCAGATCGTGTTCCCCGAGGTGGAGTATGACAAGGTGCAGAAGATCACGGGGATGAACATCACCTTCGTGAGCACTGCCCGGACCGACAACGAAGCTCGGGCGCTCCTCAAGCACCTGGGCATGCCCTTCAGGGAGCAGTAGAATGGCCAAGACCTCGATGATCGTGAAGGCGAACGGGCCTTCCAAGTTCAAGGTGCGAGCGAAGAACCGGTGCGGCGTTTGCGGGCGTCCTCGCGCCTACCTCCGCAAGTTCAACCTCTGTCGCATCTGCTTCCGGAACCTTGCGCTCAAGGGCGAAGTGCCCGGAGTCACCAAGGCGTCGTGGTAGCGCGCACTGCACTCGTACTGTCAGGAGCATTAAATGACTGATCCGATCGCCGACCTGCTCACGCGGATTCGGAACGCAGTTCAGGCGCGTCAAACGACTCTTCTCGTTCCCCGCTCGAAGATCAAGGTCGAACTGGTTCGAATCTTGAAGGAAGAGGGGTTCGTAGAAGACTTCGCCGAGGTGGACGAGGGGCCCCAGGGGTTCATTCGTGTCTCGCCTCGGTATGACGCATCCAACAAGGCCGTCATCCGGGGTCTCGAGCGCATCAGCCGTCCCAGCCGCCGTCAGTACGTCGGCAAGCATGACATCCCGCGTGTTCGCAACGGCCTTGGTGTCGCGATTCTCACCACGCCCCGCGGAGTGCTGACCGATCGTCAGGCGCGCGTCGAGGGCGTTGGTGGCGAAGTTCTCTGCTACGTCTGGTAGTACCGGGCCGGATCCTCTGGAGTTCCCATGTCTCGAATCGGAAAGCAGCCCATCCAGCTTCCCCGCGGTGTCCGTTGGGCGCTCGACGGCGGCAACATCTCGGTGGAGGGCCCCAAGGGCTCGCTGCGGCGGTCCCTTGTCCAGGGCGTGAGCATTCGACAGGAGGGCGATGTCCTGCTGGTCGAGCGTGACGATGACTCTCAGCGCTTTCGTACCAACCACGGCCTGATGCGGGCGCTCGTCGCCAACATGGTCCGCGGTGTCAGCACGGGCTTCGAGCGCAAGCTGGAGATCGTGGGCGTCGGCTACAAAGCTGAGATCAAGGGCAAGACCGCGGTGCTCAACCTCGGCTACAGCCACCAGGTGGAGTACCCCTTCCCCGAGGGCATCACCATCAGCGTTGAGAAGAACACGAAGGTGCTGGTTTCGGGCATCGATCGTGAACGTGTCGGCCAGGTCGCCGCCGAGCTCCGAGGCTTCCGGTCGCCGGACAGCTACAAGGGCAAGGGCGTTCGAATCGAGGGCGAGCGAATCCGAATCAAGGCCGGCAAGTCCGGTCAGAAGTGAGGGCAAGATGGCCACGATGAACAAGAGCCTGAAGGCTCGACTCCGACGCAAGAAGCACATTCGCAAGACGGTCCGTGGAACCACGGAGCGGCCGCGGCTGAGCGTCTTCCGCAGCGCGAATCACATCTACGCGCAGATCATCGACGATGTGTCGGGTTCCACTCTTGCGTCTGCGAGCACCCTCTGCAGCGAGCTGCAGGAGCTCGAGGGCCATCGTGGAAACCAGGCTGCGGCGGCTCGTGTAGGTGCCCTTGTGGCCGAGCGCGCACTCCAGGCTGGGGTGCGGCAGGTTGCTTTCGATCGAAACGGCTTCCTGTACCACGGGCGAGTGAAGGCCTTGGCCGACGCTGCTCGCGAAGCTGGTCTCGAGTTCTGAGTGTATTTGCGGAGCCAACTCCGCAGGAGGAATCATGGCCAAAGTGCGTAGCGCTCGAGGCTCCGAGGAAGAGACGTCGTTCATCGAGAAGACCATTGCCATCAATCGGGTGGCGAAGGTTGTGAAGGGCGGTCGTCGGTTCAACTTCACGGCGATCATCGTCTCGGGCGATGGTCAGGGCCGGGTGGGAGTCGGACACGGCAAGGCGGCCGAGGTGCCGGAAGCCGTGCGTAAGGGCACGGAGAAGGCGCGTCGGCGGCAGATCGAGGTGCCCATCGTGGATGGCACGGTTCCTCACTACGTCATCGGCGAGTTCGGTGCGGCCAAGGTCGTTCTGCGTCCGGCCAACCCGGGTACCGGTGTCATCGCCTCGGCGAGCGTTCGGTCGATCCTCGACGCGGCCGGCTACCACAACGTCCTGACCAAGGTGCTCGGCACCAGCAACCCGCACAACGTCGTGCGGGCCGTCATGGACGCTCTGGAGCGCTTGGAGTCGCCTCAGCAGTACGCACTCCGTACCGGGCGTTCCGTGGAAGACATCATGCGGGACTACAACGTCGGGGCCGCAGCTTGGGGCTCGAGCCACTGAGCTCAGGGGGTACACGTGAAGAAGCTCAAGGTTTCGCTGCACCGCAGCACAATCGGCACCACCGATCGCCAGAAGGCGACCGTCAAGGGCCTGGGCCTGCGCAAAGTCGGGGACGTCCGCGTCCTCGACAACACGCCTGCCATCCGTGGCATGATTCGTCGAGTGCTTCATCTCGTCGACGCCACGGAGATCGACTCCGAACTCGAGTTGGGCTGAGGCCCAAGGGAAGACGCCATGGCCGATGAACTCAGCAATCTCGCTCCTGCTCCTGGGTCTCGTAAGAGCCGCATGCGCGTAGGCCGTGGTGAGGGCTCTGGAAAGGGCAAGACCGCGGGCCGCGGCATGAAGGGTCAGCGGGCCAGGAACACGGTTCGTGCGGGCTTCGAAGGCGGTCAGATGCCGCTCCATCGTCGTCTGCCCAAGCGCGGGTTCACCAACATCTTCGCTCTCGAGTTCAGCGAGGTCCGTCTCGACCGGATCGCTGAGCGCTTTCCGGCCGGCTCAGTTGTCGACGCGCAGGCCTTGAAGGACAGCGGGTTGGTGAGCAAGGTGGAGAAGAATGGCATCAAGGTGCTCGGGAACGGGGATCTTGGCCACGCACTCACCATTCGTGCGTCCCGGTTCACCCGTTCCGCTGTCGCCAAGATCGAGGCGGCGGGTGGGAAGGCCGAGACGGTCTGAGGATCCCCGACCGTGATTGAAGCCCTCGCCAACATCTTTCGGATCCCGGACCTCCGGAACCGAATCCTCTTCACGTTGGCGATGCTCGGTATCTACCGACTGGGCGTCTTCATTCCGGCGCCTGGTGTAGACCGGACCGCGCTCGCGGACTTCTTCGCGACGAACCAGAACAGCCTGTTCGGCATGTACGACATGTTCACAGGCGGCGCGCTGGAGCAGTTCAGCGTGTTCGTGTTGGGCATCATGCCCTACATCAGCGCAAGCATCTTCATGCAGCTGTCGGCCATCGTGATCCCGCAGATCGAGCGGTTGAAGAACGAGGGCCAGTCCGGGCGCAACAAGATCACCCAGTACACCCGCTACCTGACCATCGGCATCGCGCTGATCCAGTCGTCTGCCATCGCCTTGGGCCTCGAGCAGATGAAGACCCTGGGTGGTGCAGACGTCGTCATCGAGGCGGGCTGGGGCTTCCGGGCGATGACCATCATCACGATGACGGCGGGTAGCTGCTTCATCATGTGGCTGGGAGAGCAGATCACCGACCGGGGAATCGGGAACGGGGCCTCGCTCATCATCACCAGCGGTATCGTGGCCGCGATGCCCAACGGTGTGCGGCAGACCCTGGAGATGGTGCGGATCGAGCAGATCAACCTCTTGGAGCTGGTGCTGCTGATCGGCTTCATGTTCCTCGTCGTGATGGGCATCGTCTTCATCGAGCGGGGCCAGCGGAAGATCCCGATCCAGTACGCGAAGCGGGTCGTGGGGCGGCAGGTCTACGGGGGGCAGGCCACCCACCTCCCTATGAAGGTCAACGTAGCGGGCGTCATCCCGCCGATCTTCGCCTCGTCGATGTTGATGTTCCCTGCGACCATCGGGACCTTCTACGACCATCCGATCTTCGCGGCGATGAACTCGGCGTTCAGCCCAGGGACCTGGGTCTACAACGTGACCTATGTGGCGATGATCGTCTTCTTCGCCTACTTCTACACAGCGGTCACCTTCAACCCGGTGGATGTCGCTGACAACCTCCGCAAGCACGGTGGCTACATCCCCGGCGTCCGGCCGGGCAAGCAGACGGCGGAGTACCTGGATCGGGTGTTGACCAGGCTCACGGCGGGAGGGTCCATCTACCTCGCCGCGGTGTGCATCCTGCCGACCCTGCTGGTCTCCGAGTACGGGGTGCCCTTCTACTTCGGTGGCACCGGCTTGATGATCATCGTCTCGGTGTCCCTCGACACGGTCGGTCAGATCGAGGGTCACCTGCTCACACGGCACTACGACGGCATTCTCGGGCCCAAGACATCGAAGACCCGGGGACGGCGGAGCGGTCTACAGGGTTCTTGAGGAGTCGGGCTATGAATGTGCTTCTCTTCGGTCCGCCGGGCGCGGGCAAGGGCACTCAGGCGGAGGCAATCGTTGCCCGCCTGGATGTCCCCCATGTCGCCACGGGCGACATTTTTCGGCGGCACCTGAAGGAGCAGACCGAGCTCGGTCGGCTGGCCAAGGGCTACATGGACAAGGGCGAGCTCGTCCCGGACCAGGTGGTGTGCGCCCTCGTCACGGATCGCCTCGCGCAGCCCGACGCCTCGAAGGGGGTGTTGCTGGACGGCTTCCCACGGACCGTGAGCCAGGGGGAGATCCTGCTGGATTGGTTCTCGAAGCATGGTCGCGCCGTGGATCTCGTCCTCAGCCTGGAGGTCGCGCCCGAGCTCCTCGTCGCTCGGCTCAGCGGTCGTCGGACCTGTCGTTCCTGCGGCCGCAGCTACCATGTCGAGACGAGTCCGCCTCGCGTGGAAGGGGTCTGCGACTCCTGCGGCGGTGAGGTCGTGCAGCGGGACGACGACCGTGAAGAGACGGTCCGCTCGAGGCTGGAGACCTACCTCCGCGAGACCGCGGCGGTGTTGCCCTTCCTCTCCGAGCGTTGCCCCGTGGTGCGGCTCGATGGCAGCCAGAGCATCGCCTCCGTGGGGGCTCAGGTGGCCGCCGCGATCGAGCAGGCTCAATCCGCTCCTTGACGGGAGGGCCAGACCTGCGTAGGTGGGCCCGTCAGTCTGAGGGGCGTAGTGCGCTCCTCATCGGGGATTGTCCCCAAACGAAACCGATGAACCGGCCAGCGGCCGGCGAGGTGATCGAGATGAAAGTCAAGGCTTCCGTTGGGAAGATCTGCGAAAAGTGCAGAGTGGTGCGCCGAAAGGGAATCGTGCGGATCATCTGCGAAGACCCGAAGCACAAGCAGCGGCAGGGGTAGAACATGGCTCGTATCGAAGGCGTAGACCTTCCGCGTGGCAAGCGGGTCGACATCGCTCTCACCTACATCTACGGGATCGGCCGCGCTCTGGCGCTCAAGATCCTCAAGGATGCGACGGTTGAGCCCCACATCCGCACCCAGGACCTCTCTGAGGTTGAGGTGGCGGCCATTCGGGAAGTGATCCAGAAGTCCTGCAAGGTGGAAGGAGAGCTCCGCAAGGATGTGGCAATGAACATCAAGCGGCTCATCGACATCAACTCGTACCGGGGTCTCCGGCACAAGCGAGGCCTGCCCGTCCGCGGTCAGCGCACCCATACCAACGCTCGGACTCGTAAGGGTCCGCGCCGCGCCATCAGCCGTCGGAAGTAGGGAGGAATCGCAATCATGGCAAGTGCACGTCGGGCTCCCCGAAAAGTCAAGAAGAACGTTCCGACTGGTGTCGTTCACATCCAGGCAACCTTCAACAACACCATCGTCACGATCACGGATCCGGTGGGCAACACCGTGGCCTGGTCCAGCGCCGGCGTGAAGGGCTTCAAGGGGTCGCGCAAGTCGACTCCCTTCGCGGCCCAGCTCGTGGCCGAGGACGCGGTCCGCAAGGCGATGGAGAACGGCATGAAGGCCGCTGGGGTCTTCGTGAAGGGCCCAGGTACCGGCCGTGAGTCGGCTCTCCGGGCCATCGCGAACTGCGGTCTGAAGATCACGCACATCCGTGACGTGACGCCGATCGCTCACAACGGCTGCCGCCCTCCCAAGAAGCGCCGCGTTTAGTGGTGGGGCTGCGTCGCTTCGGCGGCGTGGTCGGACAGCTCAGGCTCTCGCCCGGTCCACCTGGACCGGGCGTCCTTCAGTCCCTTTTGAGCGTAGAACCGATTGGCCTGGTCGGCAGAAGCTCGAGACGGAGAGATCATGGAAGAAGCATCGACCAACAACTGGCGGGGTGTCATTCGGCCCCGTACGCTGGAGAAGAGCATCAAGGACGGCGGGACCTACGGCAAGTTCGTAGTTCGGCCCCTCGAGCGCGGCTTCGGCATCACCCTGGGCAATGCCCTCCGCCGGATCCTGCTCAGCAGCCTCCAGGGGGCAGCGATCACCTCGGTGAAGCTGGAGGGGGTGCTTCATGAGTTCTCGTCCATTCCCGGCGTGACCGAGGATGTGACCGAGGTGATCCTGAACCTCAAGGGCGTTCGCATCCGCACCAGCGCCAGCGACGTGCTGGTCGGTCGGATCGACAAGAAGGGCGCCCCCGGCCAGAGCGTCGTCGTCACGGCGGGCGACATCCGCTTCCAGGGTGAGGCCGAGGTGCTCAACCCCAACCACGTGGTCGCCACGCTGACCGAGAGCGGCCGCTTCATCGCGGACCTGACGGTCTCCCTGGGCAAGGGCTACGTCCCCGGCTCGCTGGCTCAGAGCCTGGAGCTGCCGATCGGCACCATCCCGATCGACGCCCTGCACTCTCCCGTGAAGAAGGTGAAGTACACCGTGACCAACGCCCGCGTCGGGCAGCGCACGGACTTCGACCGGCTCACGCTCGAGGTCTGGACCGACGGCAGCGTTCGCCCCGAAGATGCGGTGGCTTATGCCGCCAAGATCATCAAGGAGCAGGTCCAGGTCTTCATCAACTTCACCGAGGAGTCGGAGGCCGAAGGGACCTCGGACTTCAAGGCGGAAGAAGACTGGAACGACTCGCTGTTCAAGCGCGTGGACGAGCTGGAGCTCTCGGTTCGCTCGGCGAACTGCCTCCAGAACGCCGGCATCGAGTTCATCTGGCAGCTCGTCGAGAAGAGCGAGGCCGAGATGCTCAAGACCAAGAACTTCGGGCGGAAGTCGCTCAACGAGATCAAGGAGATCCTGGTGGATCTCGGTCTCACGCTCGGCATGAAGCTCCCCAACTTCCCCAAGAACCGCTCGAAGTAGGCATCCGCCTGCTCGACAAGAAAGGAGGCCGCCATGCGGCACCTCAAGACTGGCCGAAAGCTCGGGCGCAACAGCTCGCACCGCACTGCCCTGTACCGGAACATGGTCACGGCGCTCATGGTTCATGGGCGTATCCGCACCACGGAGCCGAAAGCCAAGGAGCTGCGGCGCTTTGCTGAGCAGGTGATCACCCTCGGGAAGAAGGGCGGCACTGCCAGCTCTCTCGAGGGCCTCTCCGATGCTGAGCTCGTCAAGGCCCGGGCCGCTCGGGTCCACAAGATCCGTCAGGCTCGGAAGATGGTGCTGGACCAGGGCGCGCTCGCCAAGGTCTTCGGTGAGTACGCTGAGCGGTTCAAGGACCGTCCGGGCGGCTACACCCGGATCTACAAGGTCGGCTACCGCAACGGCGACAACGCTCCGATGGTCATCATCGAGCTCGTCGACCAGCCTGGCCCGGTCACCGAGGCGGGTCCGCTCGCCGATGAGGCCGTCGACTCGGCTGACGAGTAGCGGTCGTTCTGACCGGGGAACGGAGGGTGGCAACCACCCTCCGTCGCGGCGTGGTGGAGCGGCGCGCCTGTGGTTTCGGGTTAGAGGCTTGAATGGCTGATCGGGTCCAATTGGAGCAGAAGCTCCTCGAGTTCATGCGCTCGAAGGGTCTCAAGCAGACCCAGCAGCGCCAGGTGCTGTTCGACTGCTTCGTGACCTCCGAGGGTCATCTGGCGATTGAGGACCTCCTGGCTCGAGCTCAGCCCGAGCTCCCGGGCATCGGCTACGCCACGGTCTACCGCACCCTGAAGCTCTTCACCGAGGCGGGAATCGCCCACGAGCGCCGCTTTCAGGACGGCTTCTCGCGGTACGAACCTGCCGAGCAGGGTGAGCATCACGATCACCTGATCTGCAAGCTCTGCGGGCATATCTTCGAGTTCGAAGACGACGTGGTCGAGCGGCGGCAGGCCGAGGTGGCCGCGGCCCACGGCATGAAGGTGGTGGCGCACCGCCACGACATCTACGGCGAGTGCATCCAGCCGACGGAGTGCACCTGGTGGCAGGCCCAGGCTCAGGCCCAGGCCCAGGCCAGGTAGTCCGGGGCGCTCGGCGGAGCGCTCGGGCGCCGAAACGAGAAGAGGGCTGGGGTTGAACCCAGCCCTCTTTCGTTTGAGGTGGTGCGTGGAGGGGGAATCGAACCCCCAAGGCCTCGCGGCCACTAGGCCCTCAACCTAGCGCGTCTACCAATTCCGCCATCCACGCGTTTCCTGAGGCTTATTCGGGGCCGTCGGCCTCGTCAAGTCACTGCTCGACGGGCTCACCCTGGGCCGGCTCGGCGGGAAGCACCGTCGCCGGGGGCTCGCTCGGGGCAGGTCCCATCAGGTCCTCCATGGCGCCGGTGCTGCTCGGAACGACCGGAGCGGGCTCGGCTGCGGGGGCCTCCGGCGCTGGCGTCACCGGGGCGCCGGGGAGGTCGATCTTGAAGCCCCCCTCGTCGTCCAGGCCCGGCAGCGTCTCGATGCCGCGCTCGAGGTCGGAGTCGGTCGAGATCCTCGACCCGCTGTAGAGGGCCAGGGTGATGCTGGTGAACATGAACATGGCCGCGACGACCGTGGTCGCCCGACCCAGGAGATGGCCCTGCCCACGAGGCCCGTACATCTGGTTGCCCCCCGATCCGCCGAAGGCCGCGGCGCCTTCCTTTCCGGGCTGGAGGAGGATGATGAGGATCAGGCAGACGCACAGGAAGATGTGCAGGATGGTCACGAAGAGTTGCATGGTTCTACCGCTATGAGAGGCGTGGCTTGCTGGCCGCCGCTTCGACGATCGCCCGGAAGCTCTCGGCGTTGAGCGAGGCTCCGCCGACCAGGGCACCGTCGATGTCTGGCTGCGACATCAAGCTGGAGGCGTTGGAGGCGGTGACGCTACCGCCGTACTGGATGCGGACGGAGGCGGGGACCTCGCGGGGAAAGCGCGCGCTCAACCAGCCGCGAATCTGCGCGTGCATCTCCTGGGCCTGGTCCGGGCTGGCCGTCCGGCCGGTGCCGATGGCCCAGACCGGCTCGTAGGCGATGGTGATGGTCATCATGGAGTCCCGGTCGAGCTCGCCCAGCGCTGCGCTGAGCTGCGCCTGCACCACGGCGATGGCGGTGCCGGCGTCCCGCTCGGCCAGGGTCTCCCCTACGCACAGGATCGGCTTGAGTCCAGCTCGGAGCGCAGCGCGCAGCTTGCGGGCGACCACCGCGTCGGTGTCGCCGAAGAGGCTGCGCCGCTCGGAGTGGCCGACCAGCACGTAGCTGCAGCCGGCCTGCTTCAGCATCTCGCCGGACACCGCACCGGTGAAGGCGCCGCTGACCTCGGGGTGCAGGTCCTGGCCCACTACCGCGATGCCGCCGTGGCTCAGCCTCGCCACCACCGCGGGGATTGAGAGGAAGGGCGGCGCGACCGCCACGTCCACGCCGCTGGCGTCGATCAAGGCCCGCTTGAGCTCCATCGCCAGGGCGTCGGCCTCCAGCGGGCCCTTGTTCATCTTCCAGTTGCCTGCGACGAAGGCGCGTCGGCTCATCGCGGCCCCCCGCTGCGGCTGGAGGCCTGGCCCTTCTCCCGAATGGCCTTGATGCCGGGGAGGTCGACGCCCTGGACGAACTCCAGGGAGGCGCCGCCCCCGGTCGAGACGTGGTCGACCTTGTCCGCCAGCCCGAAGGCGGCGATCGCGGCCGCCGAGTCGCCGCCGCCCACGACCGTGTAGCCGGGGCAGCTGGCCACGGCCTGAGCTACCGCGCGGGTCCCGGAGGAGAAGGCCTCCATCTCGAAGACCCCCGCGGGGCCGTTCCAGAAGAGCGTGCCCGCCCCCTGGATCTCGGCCGCCCAGGCCTCGGAGGTCGCCGGCCCGATGTCCAGCCCCATCCAGCCGTCCTCGATGGTCTCGACGATGCGGTTCTCGGCGTCGGCCTTCAGGTCCTGGGCCACCACGTGGTCCACAGGCAGCAGCAGGCGGATCCCGCGCTCGGCGCAGCGTTCGGCGATACGGCGGGCCAGCAGCACCCGGTCCTCCTCCACCCGCGAGCTGCCGACGGGCTGGCCCTTCGCCTTGAGGAAGGTGTAGGCCATCGCGCCTCCGATCAGGAGCGCGTCGCACCGCCGCAGCAGGCTCTCGATCACGCCGATCTTGTCGCTGACCTTGGCGCCGCCCAGGATGGCCACCAGCGGGCGGCTGGGCTGCTCCATGACCTTGCTGAGCGCCTCGACCTCGGCCTTGACGAGCAGGCCCACGCAGGCCCGGTCCATCAGGGCGGGCACGCCGGCGATGCTGGCGTCGGCGCGGTGCATCGCCCCGAAGGCGTCGTTGACGAAGACCGTTCCCAGGCGGGCCAGGGCGGCCGCGAACTCGGGGGAGTTGGACTTCTCGCCGGGATGGAAGCGGAGGTTCTCCACCACCATCACCCCCCCCGGCGGCAGGTCCAAGGCGAGCTGCTCGACGTGCTCCCCGACCGTGTCGTGGGCCAGGACCACCTCGCCGTCCAGCAGCTCGGCCAGCCGCGCCGCCGCGGGCTCCAGCGAGAAGCGCGGGTCCGGCGCGTCCTTGGGCCGCCCCATATGGCTGCAGATCACGATCTTGCAGCGGCGCTCCTGCAGGTACCGGATGGTCGGCAGCGCCGCGCGGATGCGGTTGTCGTCGGTGATGGCGCCGGCGGCGTCGACCGGGACGTTGAAGTCCACTCGGAGCAGGACGCGAGCCTCGTTGAGGTCGAGATCGGTGACGTTCGGCAGGGCCATCATGCCTCCAGGCGACCGAGGAGGCGACACAGGTCGACCAGCCGGCTGCTGAAGCCCCACTCGTTGTCGTACCAGGAGAGCACCTTGGCCATGCGGTTGCCCATGGTCTGGGTCAGGGCGAGGTCCGCGATGGAGGAGTGCGGGTTGCCGCAGAGGTCGGTCGAGACGACCGGCACGGTGCAGGCCTGGAGGATGCCCGCCATCGGCCCCTGGGCCGCCTGGGTCAGGGCGGCGTTGATCGCCTCCTTGCTGAGGTCACGCGAGGAGTTGAAGACCAGGTCCACCAGGCTCACGTTGGGGGTGGGCACGCGGATCGCGAGGCCGTTGAGGCGGCCGTTGAGCTCGGGCAGGACCAGCCCGACGGCCTTGGCGGCGCCGGTGGAGGTCGGCACCATCGACAGCGCGGCCGCACGGGCCCGCCGGAAGTCGCTGTGGGGCGAGTCGAGCAGCTTCTGGTCCATGGTGTAGCTGTGCACCGTGGTCATCAGGCCGCTCTCGATGCCGAACTCGGCGTGCAGCACCTTGGCGATCGGGGCGAGGCAGTTGGTGGTGCAGGAGGCGTTGGAGATCACCCGGTGCTCGGGGCGGAGCTGGTCGTCGTTGACCCCGAGGCAGACGGTCAGGTCGACCGGATCCTTGGCGGGGGCGCTGATGACGACGCGCTTCGCGCCGGCCTCGAGGTGGGTGGAGGCCTTGGCGCGGCTGGTGAAGACGCCGGTGCACTCCAGGACGACGTCGACCTGCTTCTCGGCCCAGGGCAGCTTGGTGGGGTCCTTCTCGGCGCTGGTGCCGACCAGGCGATCGCCGATCAGGAGCCCTCCGTCGACGGCCTTGACCTCGGGGGCGAAGCGCCCGTGGACCGAGTCCCAGGTGAGCAGGTGGGCCAGCATCTCGTCGCTGGAGAGGTCGTTGATGTGGACGAACTCGATCGCGGGGTCGTTCCAACCCGCGCGGAGGACACAGCGACCGATGCGGCCGAAGCCGTTGAGAGCAACGCGGATGGCCAAGGTTCACCTCGGTGAAGAGTGGGGCGAGGGGGTGGGGAGGCGTTAACGCTGGCCCTCCCCCCTCGCCAGCCGTGGAGGCCGGTGTGCCGCTGCTCGTCAGCAATGTTCCCTGGACCGACGAGCCCCTCGACGACGCCCGTCGGGTCGCCGTCCACCTGGGCCTCTCCCCGCCCGAGATCCTCAGCGTCCAGCTGCTGAAGCGCTCGGTCGATGGCCGCCGTCGGCCCCCGCTCTGGCTGGCCAACTACCGGGTCGAGCTGCGGGACGGCGAGCCCGCCGAGCAGCGCCTGCTCCAGCAGGGGCGCCACGGCCTCCGCCTCTTCACCGCCCGCGACGCGCAGCGTTTCGCCTCCTCGGTGCCGGTGCCCGACCTGCGCTCCACCTGGCCCGCCTCGCAGCGCCCCATCGTCATCGGCGCCGGACCGGCAGGGCTCTTCGCAGCCCTGAGGCTGGGCGAGGCCGGCGCCCCGGCGCTGCTGCTGGAGCGAGGCGAGCCGGTCGAGCGCCGCCACTACGATGTGCGGGCCTTCTGGCGTCACGGCCAGCTCGACCCCGAGAGCAACGCCGTCTTCGGGGAGGGCGGGGCCGGCGCCTTCTCGGACGGCAAGATCTACACCCGCCGTCGGGACGGAGAGCTCGGCTGGGTCTTCCGGCGGCTGGTCGATCACGGCGCCGATCCCCGGGTGATGGAGGAGGGCTGGGCCCACCTGGGCACCGATCGCATCCGGGAGATCCTGCCCCGGCTGCGCGCGCGCCTCGCCGAGCTGGGGGTCGAGGTGCGCTTCCGCGCCCGGGTCGATCGGTTCGTGGTCGAGCACGGTCGCTGCGTCGGCGTCGAGCTGGCCGGGGGCGAGCTCCTCCGCGGAGCTCCGGTGATCGTCGCCACCGGGCACTCGGCCCGCGACACCTGGCAGGCGATGCTCGACGCCGGCGCCTCCGCCGAGCAGCGGCCGATCCACATCGGCGCCCGGGTCGAGCACCCCCAGCGCCTGGTCGACCAGGCCCGCTACGGCGCCGAGCGCGGGGCCCTCCCGCCGGCCTCCTACCGCTTCACCTCGGTGCCCCCGGCGGGCCGGGCCCGGCCGGCCCACACCTTCTGCATGTGCCCCGGCGGCACCATCGTCGCCGCCAGCAACCACGCCGGCCGGGTCGTCGTCAACGGCATGTCCTACTCCAACCGCCGAGCGGCCTTCGCGAACTCCGCGGTCGTCGTCGAGGTGCTGCCCTCGGACTACGGCGCCGCCGACCCCCTGGCCGGAGCGCGCTTCCAGGACCACATCGAGCGCCTGGCCTTTGACAGTGGGGGAGGGGGCTTTCGCGCCCCTGGCCAGCTGGTGGAGGACCTGCTCGCCGGCCGGCCCAGCCAGGGCCTGCCCAAGGTCAGCTACACCCTCGGGGCGCAGCCCACGGACCTGCGAGAGATCCTGCCCGGGCCGATCATCGAGGGCATGCGCGAGGCGCTGCGGCACTTCGAGCGCCAGCTGCCTGGCTTCGCCGGTCCTGAGGCGGTGCTGATCGCCCCCGAGACCCGCACCAGCGCCCCGGTTCGTTTCACCCGGGGCCCCGACCTGCACTCGCTCGGCCTCCCCGGCCTGATGCCGGTGGGGGAGGGGGCGGGCTTCGCCGGAGGGATCGTCAGCGCCGCGCTGGACGGGATGAAGGCGGCAGACGCCGTCATCGCCACGGTCGGCGCGGGCTGAGCCGCCTCAGCGCAGGGCGATGTCCACTCGATCGCCGTCGATCGTGATCAAGGCGCGGGTGCTGTAGCCCTTGTCGCGCCCGATGCAGTCGGTGGCCCCGATGACCCAGGTGATGGTCGCCTCGGCGGGGCTGACCGCGGGATCGCTGGTCCAGGTGCCGCTCTCGACGCAGTCCATCCGCTCTTCCCCGGCGTCCACGAAGCCGCTGGCCTTCCAGGTGTTGTCGGCGCTGAAGCGCACGGAGCTGAGGACTACCTTCGCGCCGCCAGCGTCGTTGGCGGTGAAGTTGGTGATCTCGGTGGAGGTAAGCTTCTGCACGAAGCCACGGGTGGCGGCGTCGTTGGGGAAGTCTCCGCTGGCGACGGCGGGAGTCTCGGCGGCGGCGGCGGGGGCGGCGATGGGCGCCTTCTTGCCGCCGCAAGCGACGAGCAGGGCGAGGGTGGTGAGCAGGGTCATGGCTCCTCCTGGGGGTTGAGGTCCTGCCTCCTGGTATCCCCTCGCTCTCCTGCCTGCCTCCTGCCTGCTTGTGGGCGCCGGCTCCCCGGGCTTAGGCTCCCGCCCCGTGACCCGCCCTCCTCCTCCTCCTGCCCCCCGGCGCCGTGTCCCCTGGCGCCGCATCCCCTGGCGGGGCTGGCCCTACCTCGGGCTGGCCGTCCTCAGCACCTGGCCGGCCGCGCCGCAGCTGGGCTCGGCGGTCCCGGGGGCCGATCGCACCGACGTCTGGAACGCCCTCTGGTCGCTGCACTTCGTGCGCTCGGCCGTCTTCGAGGGGCGCCTGCCCTGGCACACCGAGCTGCTCGACCCCCCGCGGGGAGGCACGCTGCTGGTCGCCGACCCGCTCAACGCCCTGCTCAGCGTCCCGCTCGGCCTGCTCTTCGATCTGCCCACCACCTGGACGGTCCTGGTGATCGGGCACCTCTGGCTGCTGGGCTGGGTGGCCCACCGCTTCGCCCGCGACCTGGCCACCGAGCGCGGCCTGCCCGGTGATCCCGCCGGCTTCGTCGCCGGGGTGGCCTGCGCGACCGCGCCGGTCGTCCTGGCGGCCATCCACAATGGCACGTCGGAGGGCGTCCCGGCTGGGCTGGTGCTCCTCGCGGCCTGGGCCGGGTGGTCCGCCGTCCGCAAGGGGGGCTCGGGGCGGCTGCTGCTCGCCGTGCTGGCCCTGGTCCCGGCGGCCCTGAGCTCGGCCTACAGCGCCGTTGTGGCCTTCCTGTTCGCCGGGGCGCTGCTGCTGGTTCCCCCGCGCGGATCGGGCGGGGTGGGGGAGGGGAGAGGCCGGGCCTTGGCGGTCCTGCTCCTGGCCCTGGTGCTGGTGGCGCCGGCCTACGTCGGCATCCAGCGCGCGGCGACGGGCGAGGGCAACCTCGTCCGCATCAAGCACGACCGCGAGCTCGCGACGGTCCGGCGCAGCACGGGGCCGGCCGACTTGCGGGGCTTCGTGGTCGGCGGCGACTTCCGGTCACCGGACTTCCGCGAGATCTCCCGCTACGGGGAGCAGTTCTTCCACTGCCACTACCTGGGGATCTTCGTCCTCGGGGCCGCCCTCTACGGGGCACGTCGACGCGCGGGGGAGCCCTGGCTCTGGATGGGCGGCGCGGGCGCGCTCCTGCTGAGCCTGGGGCCGGTCGCGGTCGCCGACGGCGCCGCCGTGATCATCGGCGGGGACCGCGCCATCCCACTGCCATACCTGCTCGTCGAGGAGCTCCCCGGCTTCCGCTCCTTGTCCCTCCTGCACCGCCTCGCCCTGGGCCCCGCCCTGGCCCTCGGGCTGCTGGCGGGCCTCGGGCTCGCCTCGGGGCGGCGACCGGTCGCCGGATCGGCCCTCCTCTGCCTGCTGATCCTGGTCGAGGGTCGGCTGCTCAGCCCGCTCAAGGGGCTGCCCGACACCGTGGAGGTGGTCGCCCCGGAGCTGCTGCGGCCGCTGCGAGAGGCCCCGGTCGGGGTCGTGCTCAACCACCCGGTCGTCGGGGGGAGGGCCTACCTCTACGAGCAGACCCTCCATGGCCAGCCAATGGCGGGCACCCTGAACTTCCCCAACAACGCGCTGGGTATCCGCGCCTGGCGGGAGCTCATCCTGGCCGCCGAGGGCCTGGGCGAGGATCCCGACGAGCAGGCGCTCCTGGCCTTTCGAGAGCGCGTGGCGAAGCGGGCGCGCTCGGCGGGCGTCCGCTATGTTGTGCTGCATGAGGACCCGCTCGCCCGGCCCGATATGCACGACGTCGCCGCCACTGCGGTCGCGGCGGCCTTCGAGCCCCTGGGCGGGGCCCGTGCGGACGCACCCGTGAGGGCCTACCGACTATGGTGACCGGAGGCTGGTTCCTGGCGCCTCGTGCCCCCGAGGGGCTCGCCGGCCAGGCGGGAGATCTGTTGCTGCTGGGCCTCCCCTTGCGGGAGCGGCAGGAGCGGGCCTTCCTGGAGCGGCGGCTGCGGGTCCACCCCGCCGTCGTCGGACTGGACCCCGAGCCGGCCCCCGGACCGCGGCTGCTGGTGCGCCAGGACGTGGCGATCAGCGGCGCGACCGTGGACGACGCCGCCCGGATCGGGGCGCAGAGAGGCGCGGACTGTCGCTTCGTGCTGGGCGGCCGGGCCGGTGCCTTCGCCGCGGAGATCGCCCTTGGCCGGGACGAGCCGCTGCTGGTCTACCTGCACGAGGGGGCGCCCGACCTCGCGAGGATCGCCGCGGCGCCCATCGTCGAGCTGGATCCCAGCGAGCGGCTGATCGAGGTCCCGGTGCCCGGCGAGACGGGCGCCTCCCTGGTCGAGCTGCCCCTGACCGAGCGCCTGCTCCTGCCCTGCGGCCACTGGCTGCAGCTGCTGTGGGCCAACCTCCTGGGCATGGCCCCCTTCCTCTGGCGGGGCCTGGCCGGGCGCAACGTCCTGGAGATGGGCTGGCACCTCGGCGTGGCGATCCTGGCGGCCGGCTCGCTCTCGCCCCCGATCGTGGCGGCGCGCCTGGGCCGTCGAGGCAAGGGCTGCCGGGTCCACCGCTCCGCCGTGGTCGAGGGCTGCTGGCTGGGCGACGGGGTCGACATCGGCGCGGGCGCGGTGGTGCGAGGCGCGGTGCTCGCCGACGGGGCCGCGGTCGAGGACCAGGCCATGGTCGAGCTCTCGGTGCTGGGGCCGGCGGCGCGGGTGCAGCGAATGGGCCTGGTCAAGTACTCGCTGCTCGGGGCGCGCAGCTCGGTCGGCGGCCTCGTGCAGCTCAGCGTGATCGACCGCGACGCCCAGGTCAAGGTCGGCTCCCACCTGATGGACATGGCCCTGGACCAGGGGGTCTCCGTCCGGGTGGACGGCCGCAGCGTGCCCGCGCCCCTGGGGCTCGCCGGGGTCTGCGTCGGCGCCGGGACGCTGATCGGCGGGGGCGTGCGGGTCGCGCCGGGGAGGGCCGTCCCTGCCGGGCTCGCCGTGGTCGCGCCGCCCGAGGGGCTGCTCTTGCGGGTGCCCGATGGGCTCAGCGGCACGGTGACGGTCCGCAACGGCAGCCTGGTGGCGCGATGAGCGTCCTCGCTGGGCGGGTGAGGCGGTGAGCTGGGCCGACCCGGCGCTCTCGGCGCTCCTGGGCGGCGCCTACCTCGGGCTGCTCAGCCTGCTGTGGCTGGCCCTGGCCATCGGGGTGATGGACTGGGGTCGGCGCTGGCTGCTCGAACGGCCGGGTTCGGAGCCGGTCCTGGCCGCCCGCTCGGTCAGCGTCTGCATTCCTGCCCGGGACGAGGCCGAGAACATCGCCGCGGCCGTGCGTGCCGCCCGGGCGCTGGACTGGCCCGCGCTGGAGATCGTCGTCGTCGACGATCGCTCTCGGGACGACACCGGCCGCCTCGCGCTGGAGGCCGCCGAGGGAGATCCCCGGGTCCGGGTGATCGCCGGCACCGAGCCCCCTCGGGGCTGGGCGGGCAAGCCATGGGCCTGCACCCGGGCCGCGGGCGAGTCCACCGGTGAGCTCCTCCTCTTCGTCGACGCCGATGTGCGGCTGGACCCGGGCGCCCTGCGGGCCCTGGAGGGCGCGATGAGGCAGCGCGGGCTGGGCCTGCTGAGCATCTTCGGGACCTGGGAGCTGCACAGCTTCTGGGAGCGGCTGATCATCCCCGCGGTGGGCTGGACCATCCGGGGCTCGATCGACCTGGATCGGGTCAACGACTCGAGCCAGGAGGACGCCTTCGCCAACGGGCAGGTCCTGCTCGTCGAGCGAGGCGCCTACGATGCCATCGGCGGCCACGAGGCGGTCGCCGACCGGGTGCTGGACGACGTCGGGCTGGCGCGCGCCTTCAAGCAGGCCGGCCACCCGATCGGCTTGATGGTGGCCCCCTGGGCCTTCCGGGTGCGCCTCTACCGAGGGCTGGGAGAGATCCTCGCCGGCTACGGGAAGAACCTCTACGAGGGGATGGGGCGGCGTCCGGCCATCGCCCTCGGCTCGATCCTCTTCCTCATCGTCGCCTCGCTGCTGCCCTACCTCGCGCTGATCACGGTGGTCCTGGGTGAGCTGCTGGCAGGGTGGTCGGTGTTCTCGGGCTGGTGGCTGGGATGGCTCATAGCGGTCTGCCTGCTGCAGACGGCCTTCCGGTGGCGGCTGGAGCGGCGGGACGGCCGTCCGGGCTCGATCGCCCTGCTTCAGCCCCTGGCCAACCTGATGCTGGTGTTGATCCTGGCTCGCTCGGTCCTGGGGATCCGGTCGCTGTGGAAGGGGCGGCGCTTCGTCGACGGGCGCGCCACCCTGTCCTGAGACCTGAGACCTGAGACCTGAGACCTGAGACCTGAGACCTGAGCGAGGGCCCCGAAAGCAGTTCCGCCGAGCCCCGTGAAGAGGCTCGGCGGAAGAGATTCGGTGGAGCGGGAGACGGGACTCGAACCCGCGACATCAAGCATGGCAAGCTTGTGCTCTACCAACTGAGCTACTCCCGCCCAGCAAGCCCCGCCGGTATAACCATGGCCCTTCGGATCGCGCAAGGGCTTTGAAGTGTCCCAGGGGGTGGATTCTGCGTTGAACCAACCGGGCGTTGACTGCCCTCCATTGGGTGCTTGACCCCTGACGAACGCGGCTGCTATGGTTCAACTTCCCTCGAACCAGCGCGGTGGTCCATGTCCCTCCATCGGATTCTCTTCGGGCTCTCCATCGGCGCCAGCCTCTTCTCGCTCTCGGCCTGCAACGGCTCCGACAAGGACGGGAACGACGGCACCGCCGACGGCGGTGGCAGCGACGGCGGTGGCGGCACCACGGGCGATCTGGACGGCGACGGCTGGACCGTCGACGCCGGCGACTGCGACGACGGCAACCCGTCGGTCTACCCGGGACGGGCCGAGGACTGCGACGGCCTGGACAACAACTGCAATGGCCTGATGGACGAGGGCTTCGCCGACACCGACGGCAACGGCACCGCGGACTGCGTGGACACCGAGATCTGCGACGGCCTGGACAACGATGGCGACGGCGAGGTGGACGAGGGCTACCCCGACACGGACGGCGATGGCGTCGCCGACTGCCTGGCGGAAGAGGTCTGCGACGGCATCGACAACAACGGCGACGGGCAGGTGGACGAGGGCTTCGACGCCGACGGCGACGGCTACACGACCTGCGGCTCGGCGACCGACGCTCCGGACTGCAACGACTCCGACGCCAGCATCTACCCCGGAGCCTCCGAGGTCGGCGACGACCTGGTCGACAACGACTGCGACGGGCTGGTCGACGAGACCGCCTGGCGGGCGGGCGACTTGCTCATCACCGAGATCATGAACAACCCCTACGGCGCCTCGGACCCCCTGGGCGAGTGGTTCGAGATCTACAACAACACGACCCGCTCGCTGATCCTCAACGGGGTGGTCATCACCTCCTCCGACGACGGCGACTGGCACCAGATCCACTCGGACGACGTCATCACCATCGGCGCCGGCGAGCACTACGTGCTGGGCATCAACTCGGACTTCCTGACCAACGGCGGCGTGCCGGTCAGCTACGAGTACAGCGACGTCACCCTGCAGAACGAGACCGACGACCTGATCCTGATGGCCGGCGACACCATCATCGACGAGGTCAGCTGGGATGACGGCGCCTCCATGCCCGATCCTCAGGGCGCCTCGATGCTGCTCGACCCCGACTTCTACAGCAGCTCCCTCAACGATCGCGGCACCTCCTGGTGTACCGCCTCGTTGGTCTGGGACGAGGTCGCCGAGTCCGATGGCGGCTCGCCCGGTGACATGAACGAGTACTGTTGGCCCATTGCCATCGCCGACTACGACTCCGACTCGACGCTGTACACCTGCGACACCATCCAGCTCCGCGGCAGCGCCTCCTACGACCAGGAGGACGAGGACATCACGCACGAGTGGACCCTGGCGACCGCGCCGGCCGACTCGCGCAAGACGACCGACGACATCATCACGCCGACGACGATCGACCCGACCTTCACCCCCGACCGTGAAGGCCTGCACAGCTTCGAGCTGGTCGTCTACAACGGCACCGAGTACTCCGAGCCGTCGGTCCTGGACCTCGAGATCGTGAACCGGCCCTACAACAACGATCCGACGGCGGACGCGGGCCCGGACGAGGACAAGTCGGGCTTCATCACCTGCACCCCGGTCAGCTACGGCGTCTCCTACGACTGCGCGGCCTGCGAAGACGCCGAGTTCACCGTGGACGCCGCGGACTCCTTCGACATCGACGGCGACGCGCTCGTCTACTACAACTGGGAGCAGACGGGCGGCACCGCCACGGCGGTCATCGACAACCCCGACGCCTCCAGCACGACGGTCACCCTGGCCGGGTCGACGCCGATCTACGGCGGGACCGAGGGCAGCTGGGCCGAGCTGACCCTGACGGTCGAGGACTGCATGGGCGGCACCGGGACCGACACCATCATCCTCACCTACGAGTGCGTGGGTCGCTAAGGCGTCGGGGCGGGGGGCGGCGCTTCGGCCCGGCCCTTGATCCGCTCGACCAGGGCGCGGTCCTCTGAGCTCAGCCCCAGGGCCAGCGCCCGATCGCAGCGCCGGACCAGCAGGTCTCGCAGCGCCCGCAGGCCGTGCTCGGCCTCGGTGGCGTCCGGCGCGCCGGCCGCGCGGGTGATCGCCAGCCAGGTGCTGGGTCCGGGAGCGCCCTGGCGCAGCAGGCTGAGGGGGAGGGCGTCGACCCCTTCGCCGAGCAGCAGCTCCACCGTGTCCAGCAGGCGGGCATGAAAGGTCGGCCGCTCCAGGTTCAGCTCCAGGCCGACGATGGCCTGTCGGGTCAGGATCACCTGCCAGAGGCTGGCCTGGGTGGCCGCGTCCGGTCCCCAGGACGACACCCGGGCGAGCGCCACCGAGCGGTCGAGGCCCCCGCAGGGCAGGTCGGGGCACTGACCGCGGATGCGTTCGGCGGCCGAGGCGACCAGGGCGAGGCCGCTGGACTCGTCGCTGCCGGCGTCGGCGATCAGGGCGACGCGGGCTTGCGCCAGGAGCAGCCGGATGGCCCGGTCTCGCTCGTGGGCCTGGTCCGCGTCGGGGGGAGGCAGGAGGGCGCTGGCCTGGACGAGGCGCTCGCGGGCCAGCTCCTGCTCGCGATCGCTCTCGGCGGCGACGAGGTGCAGGGCCAGCGTGGTGGCCTGCTCTAGAGCTGCGCGGCCCCGAGCTCCGGCCTCCTCATCCCTGCGGGTCTCGGCCCGGGCGATCAAGATGGAGCCGGCCGGGCTGGAGATGAGGCGGTCGTGGACCCCGGGCCGCATGGCCTGGGCGGCGGCGGCCACCGGCAGGGCAGGGCCGTCCAGCCAGCCCAGCAGCACCCGGCGCTCGGCGAAGTGCAGCAGGTCGGCCGCCGTCGCCTCCTGGCCCCCGCGGCTGGCCCAGGCCAGCGGCGCCCGGACATCGCTGGGACCGGTCCGATCCAGATCGCTGAGCGGGAGCATCAGGGCCGCGACCGCCGCGGCGTCGGCGGGCCGGATCCCGCCGCCGACCAGGGCCTCCAGGTCCGCCAGCAGGGCGCCGCGCGCGAGGGGCACGGCGACGCTGGCGGGGAAGCTGCGCTCCAGGGCGCGCCAGTCGGTCGGTTGAGGCTGGGGCAGGGCGGCGATCTCGGCGAAGGCCCTCACGGCGTCGAACTCGGCGGCCTCGGGCCAGGTCAGTCCGGCGGGCGGCCGCCGCAGCAACGGATCGCTGCCCACCAGGCGCTCCCAGCTGGCGGGTCCCGCGTCGGTCTCGGCCGATTCGAGGGCGGGTGGGTCGGGGCGCAAGGCCGAAGGCAGCCGCCCGGCGCAGGAGAGCAGGGCCAGCAGGGCCAGGGCCGGGCTCATCGGCCCCGCTCGACCAGGGCGCGGTTCAGGCGGTGGACCAGGCCGGGACCCTCGTAGATCAGCGCCGAGTACAGCTGGACGGCGCTACAGCCGAGGTCGAGCAGCTCCAGGACCTGATCGGCCTGGTGGATGCCGCCCACGCCGATCACGGGGACCTTGCCCTGGGCGGCCTGCACCACGGTCCCGATCCGCTGCCTCGCCAGGGGCCAGAGCGGCCGGCCCGAGAGCCCGCCGGCCTCTTCCAGCCTGCCCGTGCTGCCCGGGCGTGAGATCGTCGTGTTGGTGGCGATGATCCCGTCCACGCCCCCCTCGATGGCGGCGAGGACGATCGCGGCGAGCTCGTCGGGCTCCAGATCGGGGGCGAGCTTGACGAAGAGCGGCGTGCCCTGCGCGGCCGGAACCACCCGATCGAGCAGCCGGCGCAGCGGCTCGACCGCCTGCAGCGTCCGCAGGCCCGGGGTGTTCGGCGAGCTGAGGTTGACGGTGAAGTAGTCGGGCAGGCCGCGCAGGTGCTGGAGGCTGGCGAGGTGGTCCTCGGCCACGCTGTCGTCGTCCAGCGGCGTGACCTTGCTCTTGCCGATGTTGCAGCCCAGCGGGCTCGCGGGCCAGCGCCCGGCCTCGCGCAGCGCCCGCAGCCGGGAGGCCAGGGCCGCGCTGCCGTCGTTGTTGAAGCCCATCCGGTTGATGATGGCGTGCTCGGCCGGCAGGCGGAACATCCGCGGCTTGGGGTTGCCCGGCTGGGGGTGGGCCGTGACGGTGCCCAGCTCGACGAAGCCGAAGCCGAGCGCGGGCCAGAAGTCGGCGGCGCGGCCGTTCTTGTCCAGCCCGGCGGCGAGGCCGATCGGCCCGGTGAGGCGCAGCCTTCCCAAGGGTCGGGCCAGGGACGGGGGAGGGGGGCCGGCCAGGGCCCCGGCGAGACCACGCGCCAGCGCGCCGCCCAGCTCCAGGCTGCTCAGCGCGCCGTCGTGGGCCTTCTCGGCCGGCAGGGCGAAGGCGAGGGGGCGAAGCAGTCGCCAGGCCAGGTCCAGGAGCATGGGCTGGGATAACCCGCCGGCTCGAAGCCCTGAGCGGTGGCCCCGCTGCGCGGCCCCGCCGGGCGCGTCCGGCGTGCTACCTTGCCGGCCCGAGGTGCCCGTCGTGCTCGCCCTCCTCCTGTCCACGCTGCGGCCCGCCTTCGCCGGCGCCTTCGCCCTGGTCAACGTCCAGGCCCTGCCGGTCTCGAGCCCGCCGATCGAAGGCGCCAGCGTGATTGTCCGCGACGGGCGCATCGAGGCCATCGGGGTCGGCCTGCCGCTGCCCGCCGGGATCGAGGTGGTCGACGGCGGCGGCGGGTGGCTGCTGCCGGGGATCATCGACGTGCACTCCCATATGGGGGTCTACTCCTGGCCCGGCGCCCGGGCGCACGGCGACGGCAACGAGGCGACCGATCCGGTCACCGCCCGCGTCCGGGCCGAGGACAGCGTCCACGTCGAGGATCCCGCCTTCGCCCAGGCCCGCGCCGGGGGTGTCACCACCGTCCAGATCCTCCCCGGCAGCGCCAACCTGGTCGGCGGCGAGAGCGTCGTCCTCAAGCTGCGCCCCTCCCGCACGCTCGCCGGGATGCGCTTCGCCCAGGCGCCGCGCGGCATCAAGATGGCCTGCGGCGAGAACCCCAAGCGGGTCTACCAGGGCGACATCGACGGCCCCAGCACGCGGATGGGCAACATCGCCGCCATGCGGCAGGCCTTCCAGGCTGCCCTCGACTACCGCCAGGCGCGGCGCTCCTTCCGCGATCCTCCCCCCGTCGATCACGACCTCCAGACCCTGCTCGACGTGCTCGACGGCCGGGTCCTCGTCCACGTCCACTGCTACCGCGCCGACGACATCGAGGGCCTCTTCCGGGTGATGGACGAGTTCGGCGTCCAGGTGACCAGCATCCAGCACTCCCTGGAGGCCTACAAGGTGCGCGATCTGCTGGCGGCGCACGGCACCGGCATCGCCACCTGGCCGGACTGGTGGGGCTTCAAGATGGAGGCCTGGGACGCCATCCCGCACAACGCCGCCCTGGTCAAGAGCGCCGGGGTCCCCGTCGCCCTGCACTCCGACTCCGCCAACGTCGTCCAGCGGATGTACACCGAGGCCGCCAAGGTCCTGCGCTACGGCATGTCCGAGCAGGACGCCCTCACCAGCATCACCCTGGACCCGGCCCGCCTGCTCGGCATCGACGGCCTGGTCGGCTCGCTCGAGCCCGGCAAGCAGGCCGACTTCGCCCTGTACTCGAAGCACCCGCTCGATGTGACGACCCGAGTCCAGAAGACATGGATCGACGGCGTGGCCGTCTACGATCGCAGCGTCGAGGAGGCCGCCGATGCGGCGCGCTGACGGCCTCTCCCGGCGCGAGGCGCTGCTGGCGCTGGCGGCGGGCTCGCTCCTGCCCTCGGCGGGCTCGCTGCTCTCGGCGGGCTCGCTGCTCTCGCCTTCGGCGGCGTGGGCCTTCCCCTCGCGGGACGGGCTGGGCGGCTGGCTCGGCCCCGCCTCCTCCTTCACCCTCTCCAACGCCACCCTCCAGCTGCACGACGGCACCGTGCTCGGCCCGGCGGGCGTCCGGGTCGAGGGCGGCCTCGTCGTCGAGCTGGGCGAGGCCGTCCGAGGCGGCACCAACCTGGGCGGGGCCTGGCTCTGCCCCGGGCTGGTCGACGCCGGCACCAGCCTGGGCCTGGTCGAGGTCCTGCAAGAGGCCAGCACCCGCGACGACGACGAGTCGGGCGCGCCGGTCAACCCGGACGCCCGGGTCGTCGATGCCTACAACCCGCGCTCCGAGCTGCTCGCCGTGGCCCGCTCCGGCGGGGTCCTGCACTCGCTGGTCACCCCCGCCTTCAGCCGCCTGGTCCCCGGGCAGGCCGCCATGATGCGGCTGTCGGGCCTGACCGTGGCCGAGGCGACCGTCCAGGCCCCGGTCGGCCTCTGCGTCTGCCTGGGGCGGGCCGGCATGGGGGGCGAGGGAGGTCCGAAGACGCGGATGGGCGTCGCGGCGCGCCTGCGCGAGCTGCTCGACGCCGCCGAGGGGCCCGAGGAGGAGGAGGGCGAGGAGCAGGGCGCCCGAAAGCGAAAGAAGAAGAAGAAAGAGGCGGAGGAGCGGCGCGGCGGCGAGCGCGACGGCGAGCCCGAGGGGGGCAGCGACGAGGAGAAGACCGCCGCCGAGCGCACCTGGCGGGAGGTCCGGGCCGGGCGCCTGCCCCTGCTGGTGCACGCCCACCGGGCCGACGATCTGCTGACGGCGGTGCGCCTGGCCGAGGACTACTCCCTGAAGATCGTGCTGGTCGGGGCCGCCGAGGCCTGGATGGTCGCCCCCGAGCTGGCCCGGGCCGGGGTGGGCGTCCTGCTGGGGCCGATCGACGTCCAGCCCGACAGCTTCGAGCACCCCCACGCCCGCTACGACAATGCCGTCGCGCTGCACGCGGCCGGGGTGCCCTTCGCCCTGCGGACCGACTCGGCCCACAACAGCCGCCTGCTCCCGACCCTGGCGGGGCTCGCGGTCGCCCACGGCCTGCCGCGCCCGGCCGCCATCGCCGCCATGACCGCCTCGGCCGGGCGCATCCTGGGGCTGCCGGGCCTGGGCACGCTGGAGGTGGGCGGCTCGGCCTCCTTCTTCCAGGTGCAAGGGGATCCCATCCAGCCGCGCTACGCTGTGCAGGCCGCCTGGATCGACGGCCGCCCGGTCAGCGTCGAGACCCGCCACAGCCGGCTCTTCGAGCAGTACCGCGTGCTGCGATGAGGATCCTCTTGACCGGTGGCGCCGGCTTCATCGGCTCCCACCTCGGCGGGGCCCTGGTGAGGCGGGGCGACCAGCTGGTGATCCTCGATCACTTCCTGCCCCTGGCCGAGACGGCCCGCAAGGAGCACCAGCTGCGCGAGGAGGACCTGCTCGGCGGTGATCTGCCGGTGGAGATCGTGCGCGGCGACCTCCGCGACGCGGCCCTGCTCGCGCGGCTCCTGCCCTCGGTCGACGCGGTGGTCCACCTCGCGGCCCTGGCCGGCGTGCGCGACAGCCTGGCCGACCCGCTGCTCTACGAGTCGGTCAACGTCCACGGCACCCTGGTCCTGCTCCAGGCGATGCGCGAGGCAGGCTGCCGCAAGCTGGTCTTCGCCAGCTCGTCGAGCGTCTACGGCGCCCGGGAGGGCGAGGGCGGCTTCCACGAGGACGAGCCCGCCGATCGCCCGGTCAGCCCCTACGCGGCCACCAAGCGGGCCGGCGAGCTCTTCTGCCACGCCGCCCACGCCCACTGGGGCCTGGACGTGAGCTGCCTGCGCTTCTTCACCGTCTACGGCCCTCGCCAGCGGCCCACCATGGCCATCGCGCGCTTCATCGACCTCGCCCTGCACGATCGGCCCCTGCCGGTCTTCGGCGACGGCTCCTCGCTGCGCGACTACACCTACATCGACGACATCGTGCGCGGCGTGCTCGCCTCCCTCGACCGGCTGCGCGGCTTCGAGGTGATCAACCTCGGCTGCGGCGATCCGATCCTCCTGCGTGAGCTCGTCGAGGCCATCGGGGCCGCCGTCGGTCGGCCCATTCGGATCGAGCGGCACCCCGAGCAGGCCGGCGACGTGCCCCGCACGCACGCCGACATCGGGCGAGCCCGGCGGCTGCTGGACTGGCAGCCGCAGGTGGCCTTGCTTCGGGGGCTGGCCGAGACCGTCGCCTGGCAGCGTCGGCAGGGCTGAGGCCCCCTCAGGCGGTCTTGCGCGACTGCCGGACGAAGCCGACGAAGTACTCGGCCGCGCTGAAGAGGCTGACCGCGGTCGAGATGTAGAGCAGCGTGATGCCGGCGGCCCAGGGGCGGACGTCCAGGGTGTGGGTCTGCCAGAGGATGAAGCCCAGCGCGGTGGACTGGTAGGCCGTCTTGACCTTGCCCATGGCGCTGGCCGAGATGACCATGCCCTCGTTGCTGGCGATGCCGCGCAGGCCGGTGATGGCGATCTCGCGGCAGAGCAGCAGGGCGCAGAGCCAGGCCGGCACCCAGCCCAGCGGCACCATCATCACCAGGACCGTGGTGACCATCAGCTTGTCGGCCATGGGGTCCAGGTAGGCCCCCAGCGGGCTGACCTGGTTCCACTTTCGGGCCAGGTAGCCGTCGATCACATCGGTGATCATCGCCCCGATGAAGATCCAGAAGGCCAGCAGGCTCTCGGTGGGGCCGGGCATGTCCCAGAGCAGGACCACCATCACGGGCACACAGAGGATCCGGAGGACCGTCAGCGAGTTGGGGAGGTTCCAGAAGGGTGCCGGGGAGCTCACGGCTGCGGACCGGCGGTGCTGGCCCGAACCACCGCCACCGGCCGCGCGTCTCGGAACAGGCGGAAGAGGTCGGTGACCTTCTCGACGTAGTCCTGCGTCTGGCGGAAGGGCGGGACCCCGTTGAACTTCTTCACGTTGCCCGGGCCGGCGTTGTAGGCGGCCAGGGCGAGGCGCACATCGCCGTCGAAGGTCTCAAGCATCTGGGCGAGGTAGCGCGTGCCACCGTCGATGCTGTCGACCGGGTCCCAGGGGTCGGCGACTCCCAGGTAGTCGGCCGTGCCGGGCATCAGCTGCATCAGGCCCATCGCGCCGGCGTAGGACTTCGCGTTCGGGTTCATCCCGCTCTCCGCCAGCATCACCGCCTTGACCAGCGCGGGAGAGACGCCGTGCCGCTGCGCCGAGGAGAGGATCTGCGGGTCGAAGGTGTCCAGCAGCGGGTAGGTGCGGGTGCTGACCTTCGTGCGGGTCGGGATGTCCTTGAGGGACATGAACAGCTCGTAGCCGCTGTGCGAGGGCGAGTCCGTGAAGCGCAGGGTCCCGTCCGCCATCTCGGCCCGGTAGATCTCGGTGGCCCGGGCGGGGGAGAGGGCCAGGGCGATGAAGATGGGGAGGAGCATCGGCCGGGAGCCTAGCGCCTGCGCGCGGCGAGATCAAGGGACTTGTGAAACAGCGTTCCACGCGGGGGCGGGCCCGCTCCCCAAGGGGGGCACCGCAAGCGGTTCCCCCCTCCACGCCGCCGGTGGCGGCGGGGGCTGGCCGGGTCGTTCAGGGCACGTCCATGCGCTGGAAACGCCAGGCCGTCAGGCCGTAGGAGCTGACCAGCAGCACCGCCATGCCGCCGAAGGCCCAGGGGTCCCAGGCGCCGGTCCAGCCCTCCCAGCACGCCAGCGCGTTGCCGGGCAGGGCGCGGCCGACCGCCTCGGCCCAGTCCGCGCCGAGCCAGGCCATGCCCTTGAGCATCGCCCGCAAGCCGGTGTCGGCCATCAACAGCAGGATCAGGCTGACGACGACGCCGCCGACGCTGCGGACGAAGGTGCTGGCCAGCAGGCCCAGGCCGATCAGCCCCAGATCGGAGAGCAGGCTCGCGGCGAAGCCCAGCAGCACCGCGGGCACCGTGGTCGAGCCCTCGTTCCCGAAGAGGGCGATCCCGCCTCCCAGCGAGGGGATCAGCGAGGCCAGCAGGGTCAGGGCGGCGAGGCTGCCCAGCACGACCGCCTTGCTGAAGAGCACGACGAAGCGGGGGACCGGCCGCACCAGGGCCTCGCGCAGGCTCTGGTCCCCGATCTCGCCGGCGAAGCTGGCCGCGGTGGCCAGCAGCAGCACCAGCGGCAGGACGAAGAAGTTGCGCACCCGCAGGGCCCAGCCGGCGACGGCCGGGCCGCTGAACTCGATCATCTGGGTCACCGGGGCCCCGTTGGCCTCGATGGAGGCGGCCTGGCCCTGGATCCACTGGTGGGCCAGCAGGGCCCCGACGCCGGTCAGCAGGGCGACGACCAGGGCGAGGCGGGCGCTGCCGCGGCCGTAGATGGTGCGGGCCTCGACACGCAGGATGCCGAGGAGGTGGGCAGCGGTCATGTCAGCTCTCGCGTGGTGAGGCGGAGGAAGAGCTCTTCGAGCGAGTGGGTGACGGGGATGAGGGCCTCGACCGGCACGCCGGCGTTGACCAGGGCGCGGTTGAGCTCGGCGGGGCCGATGCCGTTGAGGCGCAGGCGCAGGCGCTCTCCTTCGCCCTCTCCCGCCGGGCTGGCCCCGGGGATGGAGGCCAGGGCCCGCGCCAGCCCGGCGGTGTCGTGGGTCTCGACGTCGACCTCGACCACGCTGGTCTGGGCCCGATCGAGCAGCTCGTCGACGCTGCCCTCGGCGACCATCCGGCCGCGCTCCAGGATTCCGACCCGGGAGCAGAGCTGCTCGACCTCGGAGAGGAGGTGGCTGCTGACGAGGATGGTGAGCCCGTCGCGCCGCCGGAGATCGAGCAGGAGGTCGCGGACCTCGCGCATGCCGCGGGGGTCCAGGCCGTTGGTCGGCTCGTCCAGGATCAACAGCCGCGGCCGGCCCACCAGGGCGCGGGCGATGCCCAGGCGCTGCCTCATCCCCAGCGAGTAGCCGCTGACCTTCTCTTCGGCGCGGCCCTGCAGCCCGACCCGGTCGAGGGCCTGCTGGATGTCGGACTCGTCTCCCACCCCGGCGAAGGCGCAGGCCCGGCGCAGGTTGTCGCGGGCGCTCAGCCAGGTGTGGAAGGCGGGGGTCTCGACCATCGCGCCGACCGAAGCCCGCTGGCGGACCGGGTCGCGCTCGCCGAAGATCTCGACCTCGCCGCCGTCGCGACGGATGAGGCCCAGCATGCAGCGGATGGCCGTGGTCTTGCCGGCGCCGTTGGGCCCCAGGAAGCCGTAGACGTCCCCCTCCTTGACCTGCAGATCGAGCGAGTCGATCGCCACCCGGCCACCGTATCGACGGGTCAGTCCCCGCGTCACCAAAGCGTCGCTTGCCATCCGGAACTCCTCCGCGTAATCCGTGCGCCTGTACCCAGGTGGCGCCCTTCGCGCCCGGTCCTTCTCCCTGGAGCCCTCGTGAACCGTGCCTTCTCCTCCTCCCTCGTGATCGCGCTGCTCGCCACGGGCTGCCTCACCCCCAAGACCAACGACACCGCCACCTCCGGCGATGGCGGCGCCACCGGCGGCTCGGTCACCTGCGCGGACATCCGCCAGGGCAACGTCGAGCAGGAGACCATCGTCACGCTCAACAACGTCGTCGTGACCAGCCCGGTCACCCAGGAAGGGGACGGCTTCTTCGTCCAGGACCAGGGCGGCGGCGCCTACAGCGGCATGTACATCTTCCTGCAGGGCAGCTTCGAGTCGCTCTTCCTCGAGGTCGGCGACGTCGTCAGCGTCACCGGCACCTACGTCGAGTACTACGACTTCAGCGAGGTCACCGTGACCTCGGTCAACGACATCACCGTCACCGGCGAGGGTAGCGCCACCGTCACGCCCGTCAGCGACATCGGCGACCCCGAGCAGTGGGAGAGCGTGCTCGTCGGCCTGTCCGACCAGAGCTTCACCAGCTGCGCCAACAGCTACGGCGAGTCGACGCTGTCCGGCGGCCTGACCGTCAACGACCTCTTCTACGACTACGACGCCGACCGCGGCGCCACCGTCGAGCAATTCATCGGGCTCGTGGAGTACTCCTTCTCCGAGTACAAGATCAACCCGCGGGACGCCAGCGACCTGGTCGGCTTCACGGCGGGCTCGGGCTGCACCTTCACCCCGGCCGAGATCCACGACCAGGCGGCCAGCGACCCCGACGGCCTCGGCGCGGTCGAGCTCGAGGGGCTGATCGTCACCAGCCCGCTGACCACCTCGGGCACCCCGGGCTTCTTCGTCCAGGCCCCCGGCGGCGGCGAGAAGTCGGGCCTCTTCATCTTCCTGCACGAGGATGTCAACACCAGCGCGGTGGACCTGGAGATCGGCGACGTCGTCGACATCAAGGGCTCGGCGACGGTCTTCTACGACATGACCGAGGTCGCGGTCTACGACGCGGCCGACATCGTCGCCACGGGCAGCACCGGGACCGTGACGGTGGACACCATGACCGAGGCGCCCGCCGACTGGAACTTCTGGGAGGGCGCCCTGGTGGAGCTCCAGGACGTCACCGCGGTCACCGCCACCAACAGCTACGGCGAGTGCGAGCTGGACTGGAACGCCTCGCTCGACGACTGGTTCTACACGGTCACGGCCAACGCCGGCGACACCTGGGAGAGCCTGGTCGGCCAGGTCGGCTACGCCTACGGCGCGACGGTCATCCTGCCGCGCGACGCGGAGGACGCCGGCGGCGCCAGCACCGGCGAGCCCATCGCCGCCTCGGTGGCCGAGGTCCAGCAGGGCACCGTCGGCACCGGCAGCCTCGTCACCCTGACCGGGGTGGTCGCTACCAGCCCCGCCAGCTTCGACGGCTCCGGCTTCTTCGTGCAGGATCCCGGCGGCGGCGAGTGGAGCGGCGTCTACATCCACAAGGGCGGCGCGGAGTTCGAGGTCGAGTCCGGCGACGTGCTCACCATCAAGGGCACGGTCACCGAGTACTACGACCTGACCGAGATCGTCGTCGCCGACACCGCCGATGTGGTCAAGACCGGCACCGGCACCCCGGTGGTCACGAACCTCAGCGCCACGCCCTCGGACTGGGAGCCCTACGAAGGTGTGCTCCTCAGCCTGGACTCGGTGGAGATCACCAGCGACGAGGACAGCTACGGGCAGGTCACCACCGACTGGGGCATCCTGGTCGATGATCTCTTCTTCGACCACGGGCTGGGCGACGGCGAGGTGGTCAGCTCGCTGACCGGACCGCTGCACTACAGCTTCGAGGAGTGGAAGATCTGCCCGCGGGCCGCTTCGGACCTCTAGCCGCCGGACAGGAGCGACCATGGCGACAAGACTGACCCGGCGGGGACTGCTGCAGGGCGCCGCCGCGGGTGTGGCTGCCGCCTGCGCTCCCCGCGAATCGGGCAAGGACAGCGGAGATCCAGCGGTTCAGCCAGGAAAGATCGAGCACATCGTCATGGTGATGATGGAGAACCGCTCCTTCGATCACTGGTACGGCGCGCGCGCCCTGCACGAGGGGCGCAGCGACGAGGACGGCCTGACCGCCGGGATGAGCAACCCCTCGCCTCAGGGCGAGGACATCCCGGTCTTCCACGCCACCGAGCTCTGCCCCAACGACCCGCCCCACGGCTGGAGCAGCAGCCACGACCAGTTCAACGCCGGGGCCTGCGACGGCTTCGCGCGCGTCCACGGCACCAGCCACGGCACCGACGGGGCCGAGGCGATGGCCTACCTCCAGCGCGAAGACCTGCCGATCAGCTACGCGCTCGCGGATGGCTACCGCCTCTGCGACCGCTACTTCTGCAGCCTGATGACGGGCACCTGGCCCAACCGGCTCTACGGCCAGATGGGCAGCAGCCAGGGGTTGACCGGCAACAGCCTGCCCTCGGATGGCTCGGGCCTGACCGACGCCAGCGTCTGGAAGAAGCTGGACGAGGCCGGCGTCGACTGGGGCTTCTACTACTCCGACCTCAGCTTCCTCTCGCTGCTGCACAACCAGGTGGACGTCAGCCGCGGCAAGGGCATCGAGGAGCTCTTCTCGGCCCTGGAGCGCGGCGAGCTGCCCCCGGTGGTCTGGGTCGACCCGGCCTTCTCCTACAACGACAACCACCCGCCGCACCACCCCGCCCTGGGCGAGCTGTTCCTGGCCGCGCTGCACGAGGCGCTGGCCACCTCGCCCCTCTGGGACAAGGTGCTGGTGCTGATCACCTACGACGAGCACGGCGGCTTCTTCGACCATGTGCCGCCCCCGCTGGCGGCCGACGATCGGGCCGCCGATGGCTTCGACCAGCTCGGCTTCCGGGTCCCCTCCCTGCTGCTGGGGGGCTACGTCAAGCCCGGGGTCGACCACGCCGTCTACGACCACACCAGCTGGCTGGCCTGGATCTGCCAGCAGCACGGGATCGCCCCCTGGACCGCCCGCATCGCCGCCGCGGATCCGCTCAGCGCGGTGCTCGACGCCGACGCCATGGCCGCTGGCCAGCCGCGCCCGCCCATCGAGCTGCCCGGCTTCAGCTTCGACGAGAGCCAGCTGGGACCGGAGTGCAGCTACTTCGACCTGCGCGACCACCAGCACCTCGAGCGGCTCCGGCAGCGAATGCTGGAATTGGGCCTCCCCGACGGCTTGCAGGATCGCCGAAAGCTGGCAACACTCTTCCAGCAGATCGGGCGTCGGCGTGGCCTCGTAGGCTGAGCGCGACCCGCATCTCCCGCATCCCCCACCCAGAGGCCTCCCATGAGCAAGGACCACGTCGATCAGGAAGACGAGTACTTCCACCGCCAGGAGAAGGAGAAGCTCGCGCGGCTCAAGGCCCAGGTCGAGGCGGACGAGGCCCGCGCGGGTCTGGAGGCTCGCCGCGCCGCCCACTTCAACAAGTGCGGCAAGTGTGGCGCGGACATGGACACCCGCGTATTCAAGGGGGTGGAGGTCGAGATCTGCCCGGACTGCGGCGCGGTGCTGCTCGACCCGGGCGAGCTGGAGACGCTGGCGGGGCAGGACCAGTCTGGGGTCTTCCAGACCATCGGCGACCTGTTCAGCTTCAGCCGTCGCAAGCGCGAAGGCTGAGCGTGCGGGAGTGAGCCTGCCCGGCGCCTGGGCCCTGCCTGCGGCGTGGGCCCTGGCGGAGTCGGTCCGTCGGGGAGAGCTCAGCCCGGCCGAGGTGGTCGAGGCGGCCCTGGCGCGCACGGACCTCCTTGTCGGCCACGAGGGCGTCGGCGCCTTCCTCAGCGTGGACGCCGAGGGGGCCCGGCGGGCTGCCGCGCGGGTCAGCGCCAGGCTGGCGGCGGGCGAGACGCTGCCCCTCGCCGGCGTTCCCTTCGCGGTCAAGGACAACATCGCCGTGGCCGGCCAGCCGCTGCGCTGCGCCAGCCTCGCCCGCTCCGCCGAGCCCGTCGTCCGGAGCGCGATCGCGGTCGAGCGCCTGGAGCGGGCCGGCGCGATCCCGCTGGGGCACACCAACATGGATGAGCTGGCCATGGGCTCCTCCACCGAGCACAGCGCCTTCTTCTCCTGCCTCAACCCCTGGGACCCGGACCGCGTGCCGGGGGGCAGCAGCGGGGGGAGCGCGGCCGCGGTGGCGCTGGGGGCGGTGCCGCTGGCCCTGGGCTCGGACACGGGGGGCTCGCTGCGCCAGCCGGCGGCCTTCTGCGGGGTCCTCGCCTGGCTGCCGACGCCTGGCCGGGTGCCGCGTGAGGGCCTCGTACCGTTCGCCCCCAGCATGGACTCGGTCGGCCCGATGGCGCGCTGCGTCCGCGACCTCCGGCTGGCGGTCGCCGCGCTCTCGGATCCCGGCCCCGCGCCGGACCCCGACCGGACCTGGGCTCTGGAGGGCCGCACCATCGGCGTCCTGATCGACCGCCTGGGGCGGGGCCTCCAGCCGGCGGTGCGCGCCCGGGTCAACGAGGGGCTGGCCGCGCTGGAGGCCCGTGGGCTCCGGCTGCGCCCCGTCAGCGCCTCGGCCATCGATCGTGCCGTCCGGGCCTACCAGGATCTCTGCGCGGTCGAGCTGGTCGGGCACCTGCAGCCCTCCGAGGCCCACGGCCCCGAGGTCCGCCGCCGCCTCGCCCTGGGCGCCTCCCTGCTGGGGGACAGCGCGGGCGCCCTGCGGATCGCCCAGGCGCAGGCCCTGCGAGAGGAGCTCGGCGCCCAGCTCCGGGCCTTGCTCGTCGACTGCGATGCCCTGGCCCTCCCCGTGGCCTGCACCGTGGCCTTCCGCTTCGGCGAGCGGCTGGATGATCCCGCCGAGATGGCCCGCTCCGACGCCCTGGTCGTGCCCGCGTCGCTGGCGGGCCTGCCGGCGCTGGCCGTCCCGGTCGGGATGGCCGAGCTGGGCATGGGGGACCGGATGCCGACCGCGCTGCAGCTCATCGGGCGCCCCTGGCAGGACGAGCTCCTGCTGGAGCTGGCCGCGGTGGTCGAGCAGGCGATCCCCCCGCTGCTCCCTCCTCACCCTCGGCTGGGGCCGGGCCTGTGATCGTCCTGCTGTGGGCCTGCTCGGCCTCGCTCCCCCCAGCTCGTCCCGGCGAGCCGACCAAGCCGACAGAGCCGAGCGAGCCGAGCGAGCCGAGCGAGCCGACCGAGCCGAGCGAGCCGACCGAGCCGAGCGAGCCGACCGAGCCCGAGCCTGACGGGCTGGAGCTGAGCCTGGTCGACGGCACCGTGCTGCGCGGCTCGCTGGTCGCGAGCTACGACCAGCGGATCTGGTGGGCCTCGGCCGAGGTCGAGACCCTGGCGCTCTTCGACCCCGCGGGCTGGGCGAGCTGGCCCGAGGACCGCAGCCTGCGTTTCGTTCACTCCACCGACATCGCCCGCAGCACGCCCGTCCACCTGGACGGCGCGGCCACCTGGGAGGAGACCCTGCGCGGCCTCTCCCTGGGGGTCGGGTCCATGCCGCTGGAGGGACCGGCCCTGGTCATCCGGGGCCAGGACGGCTACCACCTCGAAGAGGACGGCTACGGCGACTTCGCCTGGGATCTCGTCCGGACCGACAGCCTTGGACGTCGCTTCTCGGGCACCGGCGCCCAGAACGAGGACTACCTGGTCTGGGGCCAGGAGGTCCGCCTGCCCTCCGCCGGCGTCGTCGTCGAGGTCGTCCGCGACGCGCCCGACAACCGACCCGGCGCCTACCCCGAGGGGGCCGTCAACAACATGGTCGGCGTCTGGCTGGGCGGGCAGGTCTACCTCTACCTGCTGCACTTCCAGCAAGGCAGCATCCCCTCGGGCATCGCCCCCGGCGTCGGCCTGGAGGCGGGGACCGTCCTGGGGCGGGTCGGCAACAGCGGGGTCAGCCTGGAGCCGCACCTGCACATGACCGCCCTCTACTACGATGTGGCGCCGGTCGGCTCGGGGGAGGTCCGGACCTGGAGCGTGCCGATCGAGTGGCGTGGCCTCTGGATCGCCGGCGCGGCCGACGAGGCGGGCAGCTGGACGGAGTGGGCGGTGCCCGAGACCGGGGTCTGGATCGACGACGAGGAGATCGTGGCCGAGTGACGCGCCTCCAGCTGCCCTGCAGCGATCAGAAGAGCGCCAGGTCGTCCGTTACGGCCATCACCTCTTCGAAGGTGGTCTCCCCGCGGGCGATCTTCATGATCCCGTAGTCGCGCAGGGTCAGCATGCCGTCGTTGAGGGCCTCGCGCTTGAGCTCCTGCTGCGGGGCCTTCTCGTTGATCAGGCGGGCGATGCGGGGGGTCACCTGGAGCAGCTCGAAGAGGCCGGTCCGCCCCCGGAAGCCGGTGTAGCGGCACTTGATGCAGCCCTCGCCGCGCTTGACCTTCAGGCGGCGACCGCGGGCGCCCTTGATGTGCAGGGCGTAGGCCTGCTCTTCGGTGAGGATGTCGTCAACGGCGCAGTGGGGGCAGACCTTGCGGACCAGCCGCTGGGCCAGGACCCCGCTGAGCACGCCTGAGAGCAGGAAGGGCAGCACCTCCAGATCCAGCAGCCGGCCGACCGCTCCGGCCGCCTCGCCGGTGTGCAGCGTCGAGAGCACCATATGCCCGGTCAGGGCCGCCTGGACGGCGTTCTCGGCCGTCTCGCCGTCGCGGATCTCGCCGACCATGACCACGTCGGGGTCCTGCCGCAGCACGTTCTTCAGGGCGCTGCCGAAGGTCACCCCGATCTTCGGCTGCATCGGGATCTGGTTGAAGGCCTCGTGCACCATCTCGATCGGGTCTTCGAGGGTGACGATGTTGATCCGCGGGTTGTGCAGGTAGTGCAGCGAGCTGTACAGCGTCGTCGTCTTGCCGCTGCCGGTGGGCCCCACCACCAGGGCCATGCCCGCGCTGGCGGCCAGCATGTTGCGCCACAGCGCCATCTCGCGCGGGAACAGCCCCAGCTTCTCGATGTCCTGGATGAGCACCCCGGGATCGAAGATGCGCAGCACCACCTTCTCGCCGAAGGCGGTCGGCACGGTGCTGACCCGCAGCTCCACCTCGTACTGCTTGAAGGTCGTCTTGAAGCGGCCGTCCTGGGGGCGGCGGCGCTCGGCGATGTCCAGCCGCGACAGCATCTTCACCCGGCTGACCATCGCCGGGTGCACCGCCTTGGGCAGCCGGTGGACTGTGTGCAGCACGCCGTCGATGCGCATGCGCACCCAGCCCTCGTCGCGCTTGGGCTCGAGGTGGATGTCGCTGGCCCGCTGCTCGAAGGCGTAGTTGAGCAGGTACCAGACCGCCCGCACGATCGGCTGGTCGGTGGCCTCCAGCTCGGCGGCGCCGTCGGCGGCGTAGAGCTGCTCCAGGTTGGAGAGGTCGGGAAGGTCGCTGCGGAACTCGGCCTCGGCCTTGCGCATCGAGCGCCGGAAGCCGTGGAACTCGACGATCACCTGCAGGATGCGGGCCTTCTCGGCCAGGACCGGGTGGATCGTCTTGTTCTTGAAGCGGGCGAGGTCCCGCAGCAGGGCCGTGTCCCAGGGGTCGGCCACCGCCACCGTCAGGCTGCGGGCGTCCTCGTCCACGGCGATGACGAGGTGCCGCTCGGCGAAGGGGCCGCCGAAGGCCTCGGTCACCAGCTTGTAGTCGAGCTTCAGCGGGTCGAGGTGGACGAAGGGCAGCTGCAGGGAGTCGGCCAGCGCCCGGGTGATCAGCTCCTCGTCGACGACCTCCTCGGGGTTGTCCAGCCGGCGAAAGCGGAAGCTGGCCACCAGCTCGCCCTCGGTCACCCGGTAGTCCACCCGGCCCCGGCCCAGCAGGCGGCGCATCTCCGCCCGCTTGTCCAGCAGGATGTGGCGGGCCTGCTCGCGCCCACGGTTGAGCACGTCGCCCTTCTGGCCGGCGTGGAGGTAGCCGCGGCTGACCAGCAAGTCCAGCAGCTCGTTGAGTCTCTCGGGGCGAATCACCGGCGCAGCTTAGCGCACCGCCGCCTCGCCTGGGGAGGGGGGCTCAGCGCTCCCAGGCGGCGCCGTCGTCGGCGCGCACCGTCGGCTCTCCGAGGACCGCCTCAACCGCCTCGACGTAGGGCTCCAGCACCACCAGCACCGCCACGCCCGGCAGGGCGACCTCCCCCGTCGGAGGGGGGGCTGATCGGGGCTGGGCCAGGCTGCCCAGCCAGCGGCCGGTCGGGGTCGAGGCCAGCCCGGGGGGCAGGCCCGGGTGGCGAGGATCGAGGAGCAGGCGGCGGCCATGCAGGCGCTGGTCGAAGAGCGGTCGCTGGAAGTGTACGCCGGGGCCCGCCGCCGGCACGACCAGCAGCGCCCCCGGCCTGAGCCCGCCCAGCTCGGTGACGATGTCGGCGGGCGCAGGGTCCGCCAGGGGCAAGGGCGCTCCTCCGGGAGCCAGGAGCACCAGGTCCACGGCCGCGGCCATCGACAGCCCGAGGAGGGCCCGTCGGCCGAGGCGCTCCCCCACGACCCGGGCCCCACGGGAGGCCAGCACCGAGAGGGCGATCGCGCCGACCAGCAACAGCCGCCCGTGGTGGTTGAGCAGGGAGCCGCCCGGCAGCAGCGAGAAGATCGCCGCCACGGGGTTGTCCAGGCCCAGCGCGTTGCCGCCGAAGCCCAGCGGGTGCCCGCCGAAACGCAGCTCGGGGCCCAGGGCGGCGGCCGCCAGGAGCAGCAGGATCAGGGCCCAGATCCGCGCCCCGCGCGCCCCGAGGAGCGCAAGCCCCAGCAAGGTGAGGCCCAGGTACCCGGGGTGGACCCGGATCAGCGCCTCGCCCGCCTCCTGGGGGAGGGGAGCGACCAGGCTGAGCAGGTCGACCCCTCGCCAGGGGTTGAGCCGCCACAGGGGCTCGACGTCCGCGGCGCTCAGGCTCCCGCCGCGGTGTCCGAGGCCGCTGAGGCGGGCCGCGTGGGGCCAGGCCACCGGCAGCGCCAGCGCGGCGGCGATCAGCGCGGCCAGCGCGGTGGCCTTGACGGTGCGGCGGTCCTCCCACGCCGCGGCGAGGCCCAGCAGGCCCGCGACCAGCGCCGTCGCCCAGGCCAGTAGCAGGCCGGTCCCCGCCAGCAGGCCCAGCAGCAGCCCCGCCAGGGCCCCGTCTCTCAGGCGGGGGCTGCCCAGGCGGGAGAGGCCCAGGGCGGCGAGGCCCACGCCCATGTCCTCGCTCAAGCCCGAGCCGAGGCTGCCCATCAGCGAGGGAGCCAGCCCCAGCGCCAGCCCTCCGACCAGGGGCTCGCCCCCGGCCCGCTTCGCCAGGGCGGCCCCCCCCAGGAAGGCCAGCAGCACTGAGCCCAGGACCAGCAGGTTCCAAGCCGCCACCGGACCGATCAGGCGGCCGGTCGCTGCGGCGAAGGCCGTCGGGAGCGGGTCGATCACCGGCCAGGGATCGGCCCCCAGGGCCAGGCCCGTCCCCGAGGGCCAGTCCGGCAGGGCCGCCGCGTGCCAGCCCTGGACCCAGAGGTGGCCCCAGACCTCGCCCTGCGGCGAAGCCAGGATCGCGCCCGGCTGGGTGAGCAGCGGCCCACCCACCAGCAGCAGGCAGAGCAGAGCGCCCAATGGCAGGGTGCGGGCAGGAGAGAGGTCCACGCCGCGCAGCATATGCCCGCCGGCCCCATGCGCGCAGGCGCACCCGCGTTAGACCGGCGGCCTTCAAGGAGGCCCCCATGCGCCGCTGGACGACCCGTGACAGTGCAGAGACCTACGGCATCGCCCACTGGGGCGCCGACTTCCTTCGCATCGACGACAACGGCAACCTCGTCCTGGCGCCCGACGGGGCGGACGGCGACTGGGTCGACCTCAAGCAGCTGATCGAGGACCTGCAGCGGCGCGGGATCGCCCTGCCGATCCTGCTGCGCTTCACGGATCTGCTGCACGCCCGGGTGCGCATCCTGGCGACCGCCTTCGAGAACGCCATCAAGGAGTACGACTACAAGGGTCGCTACCGCGGGGTCTACCCGGTCAAGGTCAACCAGCAGCGCGACGTGGTCGAGGACCTGATCACCCTGGGGCGCCGCTGGCACCTCGGGCTGGAGGCCGGCAGCAAGCCCGAGCTGCTGATCGTCATGGCCCTCCTCAACGACCCCGAGGCCCGCATCATCTGCAACGGCTACAAGGACGTCGAGTACATCGAGACCGCCCTGATGGCCGGCCAGCTCGGCCGGGACGTCACCATCGTGGTTGAGAAGGGCAGCGAGATCTCCCTCATCGTCGAGGTCGCCCGGCGCATGGGCGTCAAGCCGAACATCGGCATCCGCGCCAAGCTCTCCAGCCGGGGGGCCGGCCGCTGGGAGGAGTCCAGCGGCGATCGGGCCAAGTTCGGCCTCACCGTCGGCCAGATGGTGGACGCCGTCGAGCAGCTCCGCGCCGAGGGCATGCTGGACTGCCTCCGCCTGCTTCACTTCCACATCGGCAGCCAGGTCAGCGCCATCCGCTCCTTCAAGGACGCCCTGCGCGAGGCCAGCCGCCTCTACGTCGAGCTCGTCAAGCTCGGGGCGCCCATGGGCGTGCTGGACTGCGGCGGCGGCCTGGGTATCGACTACGACGGCAGCCACACCAACTTCGCCAGCTCCGTCAACTACAGCGTCCAGGACTACGCCATGGACGTCATCGCCGCCATCACGGCGGTCTGCGACGAGCAGGGCGTCGCCCACCCCGACATCGTCACCGAGTCCGGCCGCGCCCTGGTGGCCCACCACGCCGTGCTGGTCGTCAACGTGCTCGGCGTCATCGAGACCGCCAGCCGCGAGGGCGAGGTCGTGGCCCTCAACGAGGCCGACCCGCCCATCCTCCACGAGCTCTCCGACTCCGCCGAGCGCATCAACCGCAAGAACTACCAGGCCGTCTGGCACGACGCGATCGAAGCTCGCGAAGAGATCCTCACCATGTTCAACCTCGGCCTGGTGGACCTGCCCACCCGCGCCCGGGCCGAGAAGCTCTTCTGGAACGTCTGCACCCGGGTCGAGCGCATCGCCCGGCAGCTCAGCTACGTGCCCGACGAGATGGAAGACCTCAGCCGGACCCTGTCGGACACCTACTTCTGCAACTTCTCCGTCTTCCAGTCGGCCCCCGACTCCTGGGCCGTCGACCAGCTCTTCCCGATCGTGCCGATCCATCGCCTGGACGAGCGCCCCTCCCGGCGGGCCATCCTGGCCGACATCACCTGCGACAGCGACGGCAAGGTCGACAAGTTCATCGACCTGCACGACGTCAAGGACGGCCTCGAGCTGCACGAGCTCGACGGCAAGCCCTACTACCTGGGCTTCTTCCTGATGGGCGCCTACCAGGAGATCCTCGGCGACCTGCACAACCTCTTCGGCGACACCAACGCGGTGCACGTCACCCTGACCGGCAAGGGCATCTACAAGGTCGAGCACGTGGTCGAGGGCGACACCGTGACCGAGGTGCTGGAGTACGTCCAGTACAGCCGGCGCTCGCTGGTGAAGAGCATGCGCCAGGCCGCCGAGGCCGCCGTGCAGGAAGGGCGCCTCTCCATGGAGGAGGCCGCCCGCATCATCCAGGCCTACATCAACGGCCTGGAGGGCTACACCTACCTGGAGTAGGGCTCAGCCCCCGGACTTGGTCCGGGCGCGCACCAGGACGACCAGGTTCTTCTTGGGGCGCATCGCCAGCACCGCCATCCCGCTGTCGACGGCGTCCACCGAGCCCGACCAGGTCGCGGGGCTGCTGAGGATGTCCATGCCCACCTCGACCGTCAGGGTGTAGCCCTCGGAGTTCTCGGCGCCGCTGATGGTGGCGGTGACGTACTCGTCGCCGCTGCGCTGCTCGAAGTACGCCTCCTGGTTCTCGTAGGCGGTGATCAGCGGGCGCGCCATGACCCGGGTGTCGTCCGCGGCGAGGGCCTTGCGCATCTCTTCCGCCGCTTCGGCCCCAACCGGCCCGAGCTTGCGGCCCAAGCTGGACCAGGCCGACGCCTTCTTGTCCACCTGGGCGACGATCACCTCGTAGTTGAGCTGCGCTCGGGCCTGGGCCGCGGCGGGGGGCGAGAGGGCGAGCAACAGGGCGACGAGGCTGTACATGTGGACTCCTGCGCGGGATGGTACCCGTCGCCTGCGGGCGGGGCAAGGGAGGCTCGGGATGGGTGCGGGATGAGGCGATCGGGATGGTGACTTCTCTCCGCAGCCAGAAGAAAATGCGGTATCATCTCCCGCCCCTCCCTTGATCTGGAACCGACCATGGCCAAGACCCCCCTCTTCGGGCTCAGCATCCTCCTCCTCACCACCCTCCTGTCCGCCTGCGGAAAGAACGAGAAGGGCGGCGACGGCGAGGGGGACGGAGGCGCCACAGGCGACGGTGGCTCCAGCGCGGTGGACGCCGACAACGACCGCTTCCCCGCCAGCGAGGACTGCGACGACACCAACGCGCAGGTCTACCCGGGCGCGCCCGAGCTCTGCGACGGCCTCGACAACGACTGCGACGGCACCGCGGACGAAGACGCGGTGGGCGGGACCACCTGGTTCGTCGACGCCGACGGCGACGGGCACGGCGTCACCTCCCAGACCGAGTTCTCCTGCCTGCAGCCCGACGGCTACGTCCTGGTCGCGGACGACTGCGACGATGGGGACGGGGCCCGCTACCCGGGCAACGCCGAGATCTGCGACGACAAGGACAACGACTGCAACGGGCAGGTGGACGAGGGCGTGCTGGTCGGCCTCTTCCGCGACCGGGACGGGGACGGCTACGGCGACGTCAGCGACTCCATCGAGGGCTGCACCGAGCTGGACGGCTGGGTCTTCGACTCGACCGACTGCGACGACGCCGCCTCGACGGTCTACCCGGGTGCCGACGAGTACTGCAACGACATCGACGACGACTGCAACGGCAGCGTCGACGACAGCGCCGTGGACGCCTGGACCCTGGCGGTGGACGCCGACGGCGACGGCTTCGGCGCCGCGGGCACCTCGGCCACCAGCTGCGAGGGCGCGGCCAACGAGCTCGACTGCGACGACGCCAACCCGAACGAGCCCAAGGTGGCCGACCCGGTCTACGGCAGCGCCAAGGGCATCGGCACGTCCGAGTCCCCCTACAGCTCGCTGCAGACCGCCATCGACGCCGCCACCAGCTGCGTGGTGGCCTTGCCCGGCGTCTATGCCGAGTCCATCACCTTCGGGGGCCGCGAGCTGACCGTCAGCGGCCTCGAGGGCTCGGCCACCACCTTCATCGACGCCACCGGCCTGACCGAGTCGGTCGTGCGCGTCGTCGACGGCGAGGGCAGCGGCGCCGTCCTGCAAGGCTTCACCCTGATGGGCGGGGCCGGCGACCTCGAAGAGAGCAGCACCTCCACCTCCTGCTCCAGCAGCGCGGTCTGCACCGACTACTTCTCGACCTGGTGCGGGGGCGGCATCATCGTCGACGCCTCGGACCCGACCCTGCGCGACCTCGTCTTCACCGGCAACACCCTGCCCGAAGAGGAGTACCTCGCCTCGGGCAACGACGAGTACTTCACCTACTCCTACGGCGGCGGCGGCTGCTTCCTCGACAGCCTCTCGGTGCTCGAGGACGTCACCATCATGGGCAACTACGCCGACCAGGCGGGCGGCCTGTACATCGACGGCACCTCGCTCCTGCAGCTCGAGCGGGTCGCCGTGGTGGGCAACACCGCCACCGACTCCGCCGCCATCATGGTCGACGGCGGGGGCCTGCTCGGCAACAACCTGATCGTCAACACCAACGTCGCGACCACCGACGGCGGCGGCGTCAGCATCATCGACGGGGCCGCCGTCCTGACCAACCTCACCGTCGTGCTCAACCAGGCCACGACCGGCGCCGGCGTCTGGTTCTCGGGCAACTCCACCGGTCGGCTCTACAACAGCATCGTCGCCACCAACACCGGCGACGGGGTCCTGGCCAGCTCGACCACCGTCCTGCAGGCCGAGTACAACAACGTCGTCGGCAACACCACCAACTACAGCGGCCTGACCGACCCCACCGGCACCAGCGGCAACATCAGCCAGGACCCGCTCTTCGTGGTGCTGACCGACAACGGCGACGCCACCGACGAGGACCTGCACCTGGGCTCGGGCTCGCCCTCGGCGAACACCGGCAACCCCGACTCGGCGTACAACGATGTGGACGGGAGTCGGAACGACATGGGGGCGTATGGCGGCCCCGGCGGGGGGTGGTGAAGCTGAGCCGGGGTCGATGCCCGTCGCGGGCCCCGTCCTACCGTCTTCGCCGAGCTGATCGCCGCCGCCCTAGTGTCAGCTGTCGTTCGGGCGGGGTGGACAGCGAGGGGGAAGCGGGGGACCGAGGAGGGGTGATCTTGAGATAGATCCTCCCCATGACCCTCCTCATCCTCCTGCTCCCCGCCGCCGCCGCCGCCAAGCCGAACATCCTTTTCAT
>ERZ761602.1170-NODE-1170-length-49865-cov-8.115278_pt1 | contig 49865 bp, 38 predicted proteins | sample MGYA00512165_ERZ761602 | MGnify/ENA primary metagenome ERZ761602 (study PRJEB28899, sample SAMN02445085) | bioreactor sludge metagenome | biome: EBPR sludge; isolation source: Thorneside wastewater treatment plant | place: Australia: Brisbane, Thorneside...
GCAGCTCGAGCGCGGCCAGCGCGTCACCGAGCTGATGAAGCAGAAGCAGTACGCCCCGATGTCCATCGCCCTGCAGGCGCTGTCCATCTACGCTGTCAACGAGGGTTACCTGGACGACGTGCCGGTCAACAAGATCCTGGCGTTCGAAGAGGCGCTGCACGCGCACTTCAACAACACCCAGGGCGAGCTGATCGACACGATCAACAAGACGGGCAACTGGAACGATGACATCGAAGGCGCCTTCAAGAAGGGCATCTCCGAGTTCAAGCAGACGGGTACCTGGTAAGAAGCGGTAAGGGAGTGGGAAGGTAGGGAAGTCAGTCGAAGCGGCACCGCGATTGACTTCCCGAGCTTGCGAAGCAAGCGGACTTCTCACTCGCCTCACTCGAACGAAGCGAGCACAGCGAGCGAGACATGGCAGGCGGAAGAGAAATCAAAACCAAGATCAAGAGCGTGCAGAACACCCGCAAGGTGACGCGCGCGCTGGAGATGGTCTCGGCCTCCAAGATCCGCAAGGCGCAGGACCGCATGAAGACCTCGCGCCCCTACGCGCGCGCGATGAAGCAGGTGATCGGCCACCTGGCCCAGGCCAACACCGACTACCAGCATCCCTTCATGGTGGAGCGCAAGGACGTCAAGCGCGTCGGCTACATCATCGTGTCGTCCGACCGCGGCCTGGCCGGCGGCCTGAACAACAACCTGTTCCGCAAGACGCTGGGCGAAGTGCGCCAGTGGAGCGACAAGGGCGTGGACGTCGACGTGGTCACCATCGGCCAGAAGGCCTCGGTGTACTTCCGCCGCATCCACGTGAACATGCTGGCCAGCGTGTCCCATCTGGGCGACAACCCCAAGCTGGGCCAACTGATCGGCGTGATCAAGGTGATGCTGGACGCCTACACCGAGGGCAAGCTGGACCGCGTGTACGTGGTGTACAACGACTTCGTCAACACCATGACCCAGCGCGCCGCCTTCGACCAGTTGCTGCCGCTGCCCGCGTCGGAGACGCAGGTCGCCCACCACGACTGGGACTACATCTACGAGCCCGATGCCGCGACCGTGCTGGACCACGTGATCACGCGCTACATCGAGTCGCTGGTGTACCAGGCCGTGCTGGAGAACATCGCTTCCGAGCACGCGGCGCGCATGGTGGCCATGAAGGCCGCCAGCGACAACGCCAGCAAGCTGATCGGCACACTGCAACTGGTCTACAACAAGGCCCGCCAGGCCGCGATCACCCAGGAAATCTCGGAGATCGTCGGCGGCGCGGCGGCGGTGTAAGAACCGTGATGGGCGATGAGTGATTGGTGATCCGACAAGAGCAGCGATCAGCGCCTTCCGAATCACGAACCCTTCATCGCGAACCACAAGAAATCCAACGGGCGACGATCTCGCCTAAACGAACAAGTTAAATCGGAGTAGCCAACATGAGTCAGGGCAAGATCGTTCAGATCATCGGCGCGGTGGTCGACGTCGAATTCCCGCGCAACGAAGTGCCGAAGGTGTACGACGCGCTGAAGGTGGAGAACACCGCCATCACGCTGGAAGTGCAGCAGCAGCTCGGCGACGGCGTGGTGCGCACCATCGCCCTCGGTTCCACCGACGGCCTGAAGCGCAACCTGGTGGCCACCAACACCGACCGCGCCATCTCGGTGCCGGTCGGCAACGGCACGCTGGGCCGCATCATGGACGTGCTGGGCAACCCGATCGACGAAGCCGGTCCGGTGCAGGCGTCCGACCACTGGGAAATCCACCGCGCGGCCCCGTCGTATGAGGACCAGTCCTCGGCCACCGACCTGCTGGAAACCGGCATCAAGGTCATCGACCTGATGTGCCCGTTCGCCAAGGGCGGCAAGGTCGGCCTGTTCGGCGGCGCCGGCGTCGGCAAGACCGTGAACATGCTGGAGCTGATCAACAACATCGCCACCCAGCACTCGGGCCTGTCGGTGTTCGCCGGCGTCGGCGAGCGCACCCGCGAGGGCAACGACTTCTACCACGAGATGATCGAGGCCGGCGTCGTCAAGCCCGACAACTTCCCCGAGTCCAAGGTGGCGATGGTCTACGGCCAGATGAACGAGCCGCCGGGCAACCGCCTGCGCGTCGCGCTGACCGGCCTGACCATGGCCGAGTACTTCCGCGACGAGAAGGACGCCAGCGGCAAGGGCAAGGACGTGCTGCTGTTCGTCGACAACATCTACCGCTACACGCTGGCCGGCACCGAAGTGTCCGCGCTGCTGGGCCGCATGCCGTCGGCCGTGGGCTACCAGCCCACGCTGGCCGAGGAAATGGGCGTGCTGCAGGAGCGCATCACCTCGACCAAGACCGGTTCGATCACCTCGATCCAGGCCGTGTACGTGCCCGCGGACGACCTGACCGACCCGTCGCCGGCCACCACGTTCGCGCACTTGGACGCCACGGTCGTGCTGAGCCGCAACATCGCCTCGCTGGGCATCTACCCCGCCGTGGACCCGCTGGACTCGACCAGCCGCCAGCTCGATCCGAACGTCATCGGCCACGAACACTACGACACCGCGCGCCGCGTGCAGGCCACGCTGCAGAAGTACAAGGAACTGAAGGACATCATCGCGATCCTCGGCATGGACGAGCTGTCCGAAGAGGACAAGCAGGCCGTGTCGCGCGCGCGCAAGATCGAGCGCTTCTTCAGCCAGCCGTTCCACGTGGCGGAAGTGTTCACCGGCTCGCCGGGCAAGTACGTCTCGCTGAAGGACACGATCCGCGGCTTCAAGGCGATCGTCGACGGCGAGTACGACCACCTGCCGGAGCAGGCGTTCTACATGGTCGGCGGCATCGAAGAGGCCGTCGAGAAGGCGAAGAAGATCGCCGAGAAGGCCTGAGGGACCGTAAGGAAGTCAGGAGTGGAGAGTCAGTAGGAGCCCACTCCCGAGCCCGCGAAGCGGGCGCACCTTGCCCCTTACTTCCTCACGTCGAGCAGAGCGAGACAAGCATGACTAGCACCATCCGTTGCGACATCGTCAGTGCCGAGCAGGAGATCTTCCACGGTGAAGCCACCCTGGTCGTCGCCACCGGCGAACTGGGCGAGCTGGGTATCGCGCCGAAGCACGCGCCGCTGATCACCCGTTTGAAGCCGGGCAAGGTGGTGGTGACGCTGGTCGGCGGCGAGCAACTGGATTTCGCCATCTCCGGCGGCATCCTGGAAGTGCAGCCGCAGGTCGTCACCGTGCTGGCCGACACCGCCGTGCGCGCGCAGGACATCGACGAAGCCTCGGTCCGCAAGGCCAAGGAAGAAGCCGAGCGCGTGCTGTCCCACAAGGACCCGAAGATGAGCGTGGAGGAAGCCCAGGCCCAGTTGGCCATGAGCATCGCCCAGCTCAGCGCCCTGGAGCGCCTGCGCAAGAACCTCAAGCACTGACGCCCGCGTCGTCGCTTGCAGCCCATGAAAACGCCGGCCCCGCGCCGGCGTTTTTCATGCGGCCCCAAGGCCCCTCTCCGCTTTCCTGTAGGAGCGACGCAAGTCGCGACCACCAACCCGCCCACACGGCAGCCATTCGCAGCCCATAGTCGAGCCGAGGCGAGACAACCACGGAACCGCAAGGCGCGCTCTGCTTCGATACATGCACTACGCATCGCACGAACGAACACGCCCCGCGCGCTCACGTCTCCCTGGCCTACCGCCTCATCGTTCGCAAGCGACAGCCAGCCACACGGCAGAACCTCGCGCCATCCGCCCCAATCCTCGGATGCGCAGGCAACAGCACATACACCGCCCTACGCCCATCACCCAGCCTCAGCGGTACACCACATGCCGCCACAGGAAGAACGCGATCACCGCCAGCACGCCCTCGACCAGCGGCTTGGCCAGCCAGGCCAGCGGCAGGCCAAGCGCGGCGGCGACCCAGCCGACCGCCAGCGTGCTGATCGCGGTCAACGGCAGCCAGACCAGCAGGAACCGGCCGAAGCGCCGCCAGCCCAGCCGCGGCGCGCCTGCCTGCGCGAAGGTCACGCGCCCGTTCAACCAGAAGCCCAGCAACGCGCCGCCGATGCGTCCGGCCAGATTGGCCGGCGCCGCCGGCATCCCCAGCGCGGTCAGCGCCACGAACAGCAGCCAGTCCAGCAGCAGTTGCAGCAGCCCCACCACGATGAAGCTGCCGCCCTGGCGGAAGAGATCGGAGGCGGGCGTCGGCGCGGGCATGCGCGCATGCTACCCGAGAGGGCGGGCCGAGCGCGGCGTGTAAGATGCATCGCTCCATGGAACGGGAATCCCGCGTGCGCATCGCCGTCCTCATCCCCTGCCACAACGAAGCCCAGACGGTGCGGAAGGTCGTGGCCGATTTCCGGAACGCGCTGCCGGCGGCCGAAGTGTGGGTGTTCGACAACGCCAGCACCGACGGCACCGGCGAGATCGCGCGCGAAGCGGGCGCCAACGTGCGCCGCATCGCCGCGAAGGGCAAGGGCAACGTGGTGCGGGCGATGTTCCGCGACGTCGACGCCGACCTGTACGTGATGGTCGACGGCGACGACACCTATCCCGCTGCCGCCGCGCCGGCGCTGATCGAGGACGTGGCGACCGGGCGCGCCGACATGGTGGTGGGGACGCGGCTGGAGTCGCACGGCGACGGCGCGTTCCGGCGCTTCCACGGCATCGGCAACCGGCTGGTGCGCGCCTGCATCGGCATGCTGTTCGGCTATCCGGTGCGCGACGTGCTGTCGGGCTACCGGGTGTTCTCGCGCCGCTTCGTCAAGTCCATGCCGGTGCTGTCGCGCGGCTTCGAGATCGAGACCGAGATGACCGTGTTCGCGCTGTCCAACGGCTTCGTCCTGTCCGAGCGCACCATCGCCTACGGCGAGCGGCCCGCCGGCAGCGAGTCCAAGCTGCACACCTACCGCGACGGCGTGCGCGTGCTGAAGACCATCCTGTTCCTGTTCAAGGACATGCGGCCGCTGTTGTTCTTCGGCGTGCTGGCCGCGCTGTGCATCCTGGCCGGCCTGGGCTTCGGCGCCTTCGTCGTCCACGAATTCACCTCGACCGGCCTGGTGACGCATCCGTCCACCGCGGTGCTGGCGGTGGCCTTCACCCTGGTGGGCGTGCTGTCGCTGGCGACCGGGCTGGTGCTGGACACCGTCAACCGGCGGGCCAACGAGATCCAGCGCTTGATCACCGACCAGGTGGTGGCCAGGAACATGCCGCCGGAGGCGTGAGCGCGCGCGCGAGCGGGCACAGCTCCAGCGCACCGAGATTGGAGGACACCGGCTGGCAGGCGCCGTCCTGCGCCAGCCCGTACGCCTGCCATGGCTGTGTGGTTGCGGCGGCCTTCGGCGGTTCGCGCAGCAGGAAGAAGGGGCCTTCGTGCGCGCGCACGCGCGCTTCCACTTCGGCTTGCAGGCGCGTGCAGCGGTCCGGGGCCATGAAGTTGTTGTACAGCGAGAGCGCCGGCACCTCGCGCGGCAGGTAGGCGACGGCATAGCCCAGCGGTTCGTCGGTGCCCAGCACGACCAGGCTGTCGTCCGGTAGTGCGGGGAAGCGCACGTCCACCATCGGCGTGCTGAAGGACGTGCGCCCCCAGCCAGGCCGGTTGGTCACGCCGACCAGAATCAGGGCCGCCACCACCAGGCCGATGCGCTGCGCGCGCGCCGGCAGCCAGCGCGCCAGCATGGCGACGAAGGCGACCGAGCAGAGCAGCTCCAGCGCGAACAGGTAGCGGTAGATGCCGTACAGCTTCACCCAGACCGCGAACGACACCGCCGCGAACGCCAGCAGCATGCGCGGCACGGGATCGGAATGCCGCCGCGCCGCGAACCACGCCGCGGCCAGCGAGAGCAGGCCCAGCAGGATGCGCGGCTCGGCCAGCTTGCTCTCGGAATAGCGGTAGCTTTCGGCCAGCAGGTGGAACGGCACCAGCCAGGCGTCCATGCCCTGCGGCACGAAGCGCATGTCCTTGTACGGTTGCGCCAGCGCGTCCGGCGACTGGAACCACTGGTTGAAATAGGGGAACAGCGGATTGCCGTGTTCCTGCCACAGGTACAGCGCCCAGGGACCGGCCGCGATCAGCGTGCCCGCCACGCCGCCGATGCCCAGCGCCAGCAGCCGCAGCGGCATGCCGCGCCACGGCCCGGCCACCAGCGCGACCGCGATGAAGGCGACGCAGTAGAGCGCGCCGGTCAGCTTGAGGCCGGCGGCCAGGCCGGCCAGCAGCCCGGCCGGCAACCACGTCGCCCAAGTGCCGCGCCGCCCCTGCGCATCTACCACCCACCACAGCGCGGCGAGCATGCCGGCGGCGACGAAGGCGTCGTTGAACGTGGTGCCGAGGGTCGGCATGGCGGCCGCGCCGGTCACCGCCACCAGGCCCGCCATGGCCGTGCGCAGTGCGCCGCGGCCCTCCGGCCACGCCCGGTCCATCAGCCGCAGCGCCAGCGCCAGTGCGACGAACGCCGGCAGCGCCAGCCACAACGACACCAGCCAGCCGGGCAGGCCCGCGCGCACCATCCACGCGAACGGGAAGTCGAGCGCCGGGTTGTGCCAGGTCTGCAACTGCCCGGCCGCGACGTCCTGTGCGAAGCGGCCGTCCATCAGCGCAAACGGCGTATACAGGTGGTAATTGCGCAGGTCCCAGTTCGCATCCTGTCCCTGCGCGAACAGCGCCAGCAAGGTCAGGGCGCCCGCCGTGGCGAGCGGTGCGGTCCAGGGCGAGCGTGCGGGGGATGTGTCGGCCGGCATGGTCATCCTTGGCGTCGGAGTGGAATTGCTAACATCGCCGGCGAGCGCCGGCCCCATATCGTATTAGGAAACCGCATGAAACCACTGCACGTCGTCATCCTCGCCGCGGGCGAGGGCAAGCGCATGAAATCGGCCTTGCCCAAGGTCCTCCAGCCCGTCGCGGGCCGGCCGATGCTGGCGCACGTGATCGAAGCCGCGCAGGCGCTGTCGCCGGCCGGCATCCACGTGGTCCACGGCCACGGCGGCGACCAGGTGCAGGCTGCCTTCGCCGGCATGCCGGATCTGCACTGGGCGCACCAGGCGCAGCAGCTCGGCACCGGCCACGCCGTGGCGCAGGCCACGCCGGACGTGCCGGACGGCGCCCGCGTGCTGGTGCTGTACGGGGACGTGCCGCTGACGCGCGCCGACACCCTGCGGCGCCTGCTGGATGCGCCCGGCCGCCTGGCCGTGCTGGTGGCCGAGCCGGCCGATCCGACCGGCTACGGCCGCGTGGTGCGCGATCCCGAAGGCCGCGTGGCCGCCATCGTCGAGCAGAAGGACGCCACCGACGAGCAGCGCCGCATCCGCACCGTCAACACCGGCATCATCGCCGCCGACGCCAGCGCACTGAAGGGCTGGCTGTCACGCCTGTCCAACCAGAACGCGCAGGGCGAGTACTACCTGACCGACGTGTTCGCGATGGCGGCCGAGGAATTCACCCCGGCCGAGATGGTGCTGGTGGCCGATCCCATCGAGGCCGAGGGCGCCAACGACCCGTGGCAACTCGCGCAGCTCGAACGCGCCTACCAACTGCGCGCCGCGCGCGCGCTGTGCGTGCAGGGCGCGCGCCTGGCCGACCCGGCGCGCTTCGACCAGCGCGGCACCGTGCTCGTGGGCCGCGACGTGCAGATCGACGTGGACGTGGTGCTGGAAGGCGAGGTGGAACTGGGCGACGGCGTGGTCGTCGGCCCGTTCTGCCGCCTGAAGGACGTGGCGCTCGCCGCCGGCACGGTGGTGCGTGCGCACTGCGACCTGGAAGGCGTCGTCACCGAGGGCGCGGCGCTGGTCGGCCCGTATGCGCGGCTGCGCCCGGGCACGGTGCTGGCCGACGGCGTGCACGTGGGCAATTTCGTCGAGACCAAGAACGCGCGCATCGGTACGGGCAGCAAGGCCAACCACCTGACCTATTTGGGTGATGCGGTGGTCGGCAGCGGCACCAACATCGGCGCCGGCACCATCACCTGCAACTACGACGGCGTGAACAAGTCCACCACGACCATAGGCGACCGCGTGTTCGTCGGCTCCAATGCGTCGCTGGTCGCGCCGGTGACCCTGGCCGACGGCGCCACCATCGGCGCCGGCTCGGTGATCTCGAAGAACGCCCCCGCCGACAAGCTGACCGTGGCGCGCGCGCGGCAGATGACCATCGAAGGCTGGCAGCGGCCGGTGAAGAAATCCTAGGCTGGGTTTCGGTGCGCAGATGTGCGCATGGCGTCTTCGAAGGTTGAGGCCGATGGTGCAGGTTGCAGGGCGGGTTCGATCCGCCTGCTTCGGCTTGAGTGGCGCCGTCGACGCTGGTCGCGCTTGTACCCCCGACGATAAAGCCGCGGCGCCGGTGGGATCAGTTCTCGGGTAGTTGGATCGCCACGCACAGGCCGCCGCCTTCGCGGTTGTGCAGCGACAGGCGGCCGCCGTGGGCCTCGATGATCTCGCGCGTCAGCGCCAGGCCCAGGCCGGTGCCGTTGCGCTTGGTGGAATAGAACGGCACCAGCGCGTTCTGCAATACCGCGTCGTTCATGCCGCTGCCGCGGTCCATGATCTCGATGCGCAGCCAGTCCGGCAGGCGGATCAGGCGCAGCGTCACGCCCTCGGGCGGCGAGCCGGATTCGTGGGCGTTCTTCAGCAGGTTGAGCAGTGCCTGTTCCAGTTGCGCGGGGTCGATGCGCCCGCTCGGCGAAGGTTCCGGCATCTGCAGGTCGAAGCCGATCTGCCGCCGCAGCGATTCCAGGTAAGTGCGCCAGTCGATGGTCTGCAACTGCGGCTGCGGCAGCTTGGCGAAGCGCGCATAGCCACGGATGAAGCCTTCCAGGTGGCGCGCGCGGTCCTCGATGGTGCCGAAGACTTCCTCCAGGCGCTCGTGCCGGCCGCGGCGCACCAGTTCCGCGCCCGAATGCGCCAGCGAGGCCACCGGTGCCAGCGAATTGTTGAGTTCGTGACTGATCACGCGGATGACCTTCTTCCAGGTCAGCACTTCCTGCCGGCGCAGTTCGTTGGTGAGCAGGCGCAGCAGCAGCAGTTCGTGCGCGCGCCCGTTGAGGCGGAAGTGCCGGCGCGCCAGGTGGTAGACCTGCTCTTCGGCTTCATCGCCGTCGCCGCCGCCGACCGCGAACAGGCTGTCGCCGCCGCGCGCCAGCGCTTCGCGCATCTCCGCCGGCGCCTGCGCCACAAGGGCGTCGAACGACTGCCCTTCCAGCTTCCAGCCGCCGTGCAGCAGCTTGCGCGCGGCCAGGTTGGCGAACACCACGCGGCGCACGCCGTCGCCGCCCGGCGCCACCAGCAGCATCGCCACCGGCGTGTTCTGCACCATGGTGTCCAGCATCAGTTCGCGCTGCACCAGGGTCTGCCGCTGTTCGCGCAGCACGTCGCCCAGCGCCGCGTGCGCCTGCACCAGTTCGGTCAGCTCGTCGCTGCCGCGCCAGTGGATGCCGAAGTTGTATTCGCCGTCGCGGTAGCTGTTGACGCTGCCGGCCAGCGCGCGGAACAGCGAGCGCGTGCTGCGCAGGCCGCGGCGGATGGTCCATGCCGCCAGCGGCAGCACCACGAGGGCCGACAGCAGCACGGCCAGCAGGTCGTCCTCCAGCCAGTGCGACAGCGCCACCGGCAGGACCAGCGCCAGCGCCAGCAGCGGCAGCAGCCAGAGCAACACCCGTCCGGCGAGCGAGCGGCGGATCATGCCTTGATGCCGAAGCGTTCCATGCGCCGGTACAGCGCCTGCCGGCTCAGCCCCAGGTCGGCCGCGGCCTGGGCGATGACGCCGCCGGCGCGCGCGAGCGCGGCCTCGATGTCGGCGCGCTCGGGCTCGGCGACGTCCGCGGCGCGCACCGGCGCGGGCCGCGGCAGGTTGAGGTCGGCCGCCTCGATGCGCTCGCCGGCGGCGAGCAGGCCGGCGCGCTGCACCACGTTGCGCAGTTCGCGCACGTTGCCCGGCCAGGCGTGGCGCAGCAGCGCGGCGCGCGCGCTCTCGCCCAGCGGCTTGTCCTGCGGGCGGAAGCGTTCGGCCAGCGGCAGGATGTCGCCGGGGCGCTCGGCCAGCGGCGGCAGCGCCAGCTCGATGGCGTTGAGGCGGTAATACAGGTCTTCGCGGAACGTGCCGTCGCGGATCATCGCCGGCAGGTCTGCGTTGGTGGCGCTGATCACGCGCACCGACACCTTGCGCTCGCGGTTGGAGCCCAGCCGCTCGAAGCGCCCGGTCTCCAGCACGCGCAGCAGCTTCATCTGCCCGGTCAGCGGCAGGTTGCCGATCTCGTCCAGGAACAGCGTGCCGCCATCGGCCGCCTCGAACTTGCCTTCGCGCGCCTTGTTGGCGCCGGTGTAGGCGCCGGCGTCGGCGCCGAACAGTTCGGCCTCGATCAGCTCCGACGGCAGCGCGCCGCAGTTGAGGGTGACGAAGGGGCCCTGCTTCACGCCGGAATTGGCCTGCACGATCTCGGCGATCTTCTCCTTGCCCGCGCCGTTGGGGCCGGTGATCAGCACCGGCAGGTCCGAGCGCGCGACCTGGCAGGCCAGCGCGACCACACGCTCGCTGGCCGGGTCTTCGAACACCAGCCCGCGCAGGTCGTACTTCTGCGATAGCTGGTCGCGGCGGCGGCGGTCGCGGTCGCGGCGGCGGTCGAGTTCGTGGCGGGCCTCGGCCAGCTCCAGCAGCGTGTTGACCGTGGCCAGCAGCTTGCGGTCGTCCCACGGCTTGGCCACGTAGTCGGCCGCGCCGGCCTTGACCAGGTTCACCGCCGCTTCCAGGTGCGTCCACGCGGTCAGCAGGATCACCGGCATGTCCGGCCACTGCGCGCGGATGGCGGCGAACAGGCGTTCGCCTTCCGCGCCGGAGGTGGTGTCCTGGGTGAAGTTCATGTCCTGGATCACCAGGTCCACCGGATGCTCCTGCAGCAGGTGCAGGCCGGCTTCCGGCGATTCGGCGTGCAGCGTGTCGGTCTCGTGCAGCGAGAACAGCACTTCCAGCGCCGTGCTGACGGCGGGGTTGTCGTCGATGACGAGGATGGTGGGCATGCGCTATAGCCTAACCGAAGGGTTGCGGGCGGCCTGCGCCGCCAGCCGCGCGGTCAGCGCGGGATGGCGGCCCAGCAGGAGCAGGCGTGCGTGCATGATCTCTCCGTCGCTGCGCGGCGCACGCCGCGAGGACGCGTGCCGCGCCGGTGGGCTCAGGCCGTCCGCGTCGCCACCGCCGGCGGCACCGAGGCGGCCTTGCGCGCCGGCCCGTACACGGCCGCCTGGCCGAGCAGCCACAGCAGCGCGGCGCCGACCGGCAGGTAGATCAGCGGCAGCCGCGGCAGTTCGTACTTGCCCATCAGCATCTGGTTGATGCCGTAGGCCAGCAGCATGCCGATGACGATGCCCAGGGTCGCCAGCAGGAAGTTCTCGGTCTGGAAGTAGCGCAGGATCTGCCCGCGGGTGGCGCCCAGCGCGCGGCGGATGCCGATCTGCTTGGTGCGCTGCTGCACCCAGAAGCTGGCCAGGCCGACGATGCCCAGCGCGGTGACCACCAGCAGCGAGACGATCACCGCCACCAGCAGCCAGGCCATCGCGCGGTCGCTGCGGTAGTAGTTGTCGATCACGTCGGTGAAGGTGCCCTGGCGCAGGATCAGCCGGCGCGCGCTGTTCTTCTCCAGTTGCGCCACCGCGGCCTTCAGCACTTCGTCGCGGCGCTCGGGCGCGGTGCGCAGCACGAAGCGGCCCATGGTCACGTCGCGCACCGGCAGCAGCACGGTGTAGCCGGATTCGGCGGGTCCGCCGTTGTTGTTGGTGCGGATCAGGCGGTCGACCACGCCGACCACGCGGTGCGGCGCGTTGTCGCTGTTCCAGGCGTAGATGTTCTTGCCCACCGCGCTTTCGCCGGGGAACAGCTTCTCGGCCACATCGCGGCTCAGGATGACGGAGGGGATGGCGATGCGGGCGCCGGGCTTGTTGGCCTCGGTCCAGTTGCGGTATTCGTCGGGGGTGAAGTCGCGGCCTTCCGCCAGGGTCAGGCCGAAGGCATCGATGATGCCCTCGCCAAAGTAGACGTTGGCGTTGAGGTTGGGCCTGGGCTGTTCCGGCTGCAGGCTGATCGACGTGTTCCAGGACGAGTTGTCGAACGGCACATGGTTGATGCTGCTGGCGGTCTTGACGCCGGGGATGGCGCGCAGGCTGGCGATGTCCTGCTTGACCTGCGCGTCGGCGTCGTCGGCCCGGCCGATGCCGCCGATGTTGACGCGCACCAGTTCGTTTTCCACCAGGCCGGTGGGGCGGTGCATGCGTTGCAGGCGGGTGTCGATCAGGAAGATCGCGTTGCAGATGATCGCGCACGACAGCGCCACTTCCAGCACGATCAGTGCGGCGGCGGTCTTGTGGCGGGCCAGGGTGGAGAGGATGGGGCGGATGTCCATGGGAAACCTCGGTTTTTCGGCCCCTTCACCCGCGTGCGGGGGAAGGCTGGAAGGAAGGAACTGCCGGTGTCGCTGAGCGGATGGCGTCGCCTGCCGCGGCGCGCCCCGCTCCGTCCCTTCCCCACGGGCGGGGAAGGGCGCGGGCCGTCATTGCGATTTCAACTGGATGGCCGGTGTCACCTGCATGGCGCGCCACGCCGGCAGCAGGCCGGCCAGAGTGCTGGCCAGGATCGCCAGCGCGAAGGTGGTCATCAGCATGGTCACGTCCATGTGCGCCAGGTCGGCGTAGCCGGCCGGCTGCTGGCGCACCGCCCACAGCCCCAGCCATGCTAGCGCCAGGCCCAGCATGCCGCCCACCAGGCCCACCGTGCCGGCTTCGACCAGGCACTGCGCGAAGATCGCCTTGCGGGTGGCGCCCAGCGCGCGGCGCACGCCGATCTGCGAGGAGCGGCCCAGGAACTTGGCCAGCAGCAATCCCACCGTGTTGAGCAGGCACACCGCCAGGAAGCCAAACGCCAGCCACATCTGCAGGCGCACGTCGCTGGGCACGGCGTTGTTCTTGTCCAGCCACTGCATCACGTCGTGCAGGTCCACGTTGGAGGGTCGCTCGAAGCGGCCGGCGGCGCGCTGCTGGTCGGAATAGTTCGCCAGGTACTGCTTGTAGGCGCTGACCTTGGCCGGCGAATCCAGCTCCACCCAGTACTGCAGCCATGCGCACGGCGCGTTCGGGCTGAGCGACCCCTCCTCTTCGGCGCTGGGATCGCTCCAGCAGTTTATGTTGCCCTGGGTGCCCAGCCGCAGCTCGCGCGAGGTCCAGAACGGCACGAACACCTGCTCCACCTCGGTGAAGCGGTCGTTGGTCATGTCGTAGAACTTGGGCGTGGGCCGCCAGTCGTCCATGACGCCGATGATGCGGAAGGTCTGGCCCGACGCGCGCAGGTCGCGGCCCACGCTGTTGGCGCCGCCGAACAGCTTGTCGTTCAGCGCCGTGGAGATCACCACCACGCGCGCGCGCGCCTCGTCGTCCGCCGCGGCCCAGCCGTTGCCGAAGCGGAACGGTACGTCGAACATCGGGAAGAAATCGGCGGTGGTGTAGCGCGCGTCGACGGCGAACGGCGCGATCTTGCCGTCGTCCGATTCCACCGGCATCTGCCCGCCGGTCATGAGCGCCTGGCGGTCGCCCTTGGCGTCGCGCAGCAGGCGTTCGGCGTCGTAGCGCGTCATCTGGTCCTCGGGCTCCTCGCCGGGCTCGAAGCCGTTGGCCGAGCGCGGGTCGATGCGCGGATAGAACAGCGTGCGGCTCTTCTGCGGGATCGGGTCGCCGGACAGCACGTAGAACACGGTCAGCGTGGTCATGCTGGCGCCGATGCCCAGCGCGATCGCCAGCACCATCAGGAACGTCAGCGCCTTGTTGCGCTTGAAACTGCGCAGCGCCAGGTTGAAGTAGTAGCCGAACATGGAAGTCTCCGGGGGAATGCGCGTGGAGGCGGGCGGTAAGGGGTAGGGCGGGAACGGGGAACCGGGAACGGGGAATGGTTTTTCACTGCATCCGGAAGGGATGGACCCGCGGAAGGCCCGGATCTTCCATTCCCTGTTCCCGGTTCCCCGTTCCCGCTGCTGGGCTGCGGACCTGCCGCCTACACCGAAGCGCCCGCCCCTGTCTCTGCCGCCTGCGCCGCGCGGATCAGCGCCGGCTCCACCGACAGGTCGGTCGCCATGCCGTCCACGATGTGTACGTTGCGCTGCGCGCGCGCGGCCAGTTCCGGGTCGTGGGTGACCATGATGATGGTGGTGCCCTGGCGGTTGATCTCCTCCATCAGTTCCATCACGCCGCGCGCCATCTGCGAGTCCAGATTGCCGGTGGGTTCGTCGGCCAGCAGCAGGCGCGGGCTGCCGGCCAGCGCGCGGGCGATGGCGGTGCGCTGCTGCTGGCCGCCGGACAGTTCGGCCGGGAAGTGCTTCATGCGCGAGCCCAGGCCCACGCGCGCCAGCGCGTCTTCGATGCGCTGCTTGCGCTCGGCCGCGGGCATGCCGCGGTAGCGCAGCGGCACGTCGACGTTGTCGAACAGGTTGAGGTCCGGGATCAGGTTGAAGCCCTGGAAGATGAAGCCGATCTTCTGGTTGCGCAGGCGCGAGCGCGCGTCGTCGCCCAGCCCGCTCACGTCCTGCCCGTCGAGCAGGAACTGGCCACCGGTGAAAGTCTCCAGCAGGCCGGCGATGTTGAGGAAGGTGGTCTTGCCGGAGCCCGACGGGCCGGTGACCGCGACGAACTCGCCCTCGCGGACGTGAAGGTCCAGCGAACGCAGCGCATGCGTTTCCACCTGTTCGGTGCGGTAGACCTTGGATACCTGGCGCATTTCTAGCATGGGTGGATTCCTTGGGGCGAGAAGTGAGTGGGGAGGAGTGAGAAGTGAGTGATGGAGCAAGAAGCGTGAGGCGAGAAGTGAAAAGCAAGGCGAGGAAGAAGGTCAGGAATTCCGCTCACTCCTCACTCCTCGCTTCATCATTCACTCCTCAATTGACCGAAACGCGCTCGGCTTCGCCGAACAGGTCGCTGCCGGAGACCACCACGCGGTCGCCGGGCTTCAGGCCGTCCAGCACTTCGATGCTGGACAGGCTGCTCACGCCAAGCTGCACCGGGCGGCGCACGGCGGAACGGCCGTCCATGACGTAGGCGTAGCGGCCGCCGCCCTGCTCGACGAAGGGGCCGCGCTCGACCATCAGCACGTTGCGGCGGGTGTCCATCATCACGCGCGCGGAGACGCGCTGGTTCTGGCGCAGGCCGGGCGGCTGCTTGTCGGTGAAGCGCAGGCGGGTGACGACTTCGCCGTTCACCACTTCCGGCGACACCGCGGAAATCTCGCCGGGGAAAGGCGCGCCGTTGCTGGTCAGGGTGGCCGGCATGCCGATGGCCAGGTCGCGGGCGAAGCTCTCGGGCACCTTGATCTCCACTTCGAACACCGACAGGTCCACCACGCTCAGCACCGGTGCGTTGATCGCCACGTTGGAGCGCTGCACCGCCTGGATCTGGCCCACCTGGCCGTCGAACGGCGCGCGCAGGGTCAGCGCGTCCACCTGGCGCTGCACCTCGGCCACCACGGCGCGCTGGCGCTCGGCCAGCAGATGCTTGTTGCGTGCGTCCAGGCCGGCGCCTTCGCCCTGCAGGCCGAGGTCCTTGCGCGCGTGCGCCACCGCGATCTCGGCCTTGCGCATGTTGTCCTGCGCTTCCAGTACGTCCACCTGCGGGACCGCGCCGCCCTCGTAGCCGCGCTGGTAGCGCTGCAGGTTGCGTTCGGCCGCCTGGCGGTCGATCTCGGCCTGGTCCAGCGCCTTGCGGGCGTTGGCGCGGGTGACCCCGGCGTCCAGCGTGGCGCGGCCGGCCTCGGCTTCCAGGCCGGCCAGCGTGGTCTGTTCCTGGGCCAGCTTGCTGCGCAGCTCGGGGCTGTCGATCTCGGCCAGCGGCTGGCCCTGCTTCACCTGGTCGCCGGCCACCACCTTCAGCGTGACCACGCCGCCGGCCACCGCGTACAGGGTCGGGCTGTTGGCGGCGATGACCCGGCCGTCGGCGGCGATGTCGCGGACCAGGTCGCCGCGCTTGACCTCGGCGATGCGCAGGCGGGCGCCGTCCACCGAGGTGCTGCCGGCCAGCCAGCCGCGGGCGGCGAAGGCGATGCCCAGCACCAGCACCGCGCCGCCGGCAGCCGGCCACAGCCAGCGGCGCCACGCGGGGCGGGCCTGGGAGGAGCTGAGGACGCGGTCTTGCGCGGAAGTGTCCCGGATCATCGCTGGCATGCGTTCTGTGGAGTGTCCTGCGGTGTTCAGCAGGATGCGTGCCAATCGCAAGTTATTGATATTGTTTGTGTTGTTCTGCGGTTGTGAAGTGTCCGGGTGTCCGCGGACAAGCGTGCGGACACCGGCTGTCCTGCCGCGGACACGTAGAATGTCCGTCCGTTGTCTACTGAGGAAGGCAAAAGCCTATGTGTGGAATCGTGGGCGCGATCGCCGATCGCGACGTGGTGCCGGTCTTGATCGAAGGACTGAAGCGACTCGAATACCGGGGCTACGATTCCGCGGGCATCGCCGTGGTCGAGGGCCAGGACGTGCGCCGCGTGCGCCGCACCGGACGCGTCTCGGAGATGGAGGCCGCCGCGTCCGCCGAGGGCTTCCATTCCGGGCTGGGCATCGGCCACACCCGCTGGGCCACCCACGGCGGCGTCACCGAGGCCAACGCCCACCCGCACATCAGCCGCGGCGTGGCGCTGGTGCACAACGGCATCATCGAGAACCACGAGGAACAGCGCGAGAAGCTGCGCGCGCTGGGCTACGAATTCGAATCGCAGACCGACACCGAGGTCATCGCTCACCTGATCCACCACTACCTGGCCCAGGGCGATGACCTGCTCAAGGCGTTGCAGCGCGCGGTCAAGGAACTCACCGGCGCCTACGCGCTGGCCGTGGTCAGCCGCAAGGAACCCGGCCGCCTGGTCTGCGCGCGCATGGGCTGCCCACTGCTGGTCGGCGTGGGTGAGGGCGAGAACTTCGTCGCCTCCGACGTCTCGGCCATCATTCAGTCCACCCGCCGGGTGATCTTCCTGGAAGAGGGCGACACCGCCGAGGTCGCCCGCGACGGCGTGCGCGTCTACGACGGCGACGACCGCCCGGTGGAGCGTGACGTGCACGTCTCCGACGTGTCGCTGGCCTCGCTGGAGCTGGGCCCGTACCGCCACTTCATGCAGAAGGAGATCCACGAGCAGCCGCGCGCCATCGCCGACACCATCGAGGCGGTGATCGATGGCGGCTTCACGCCCGCGCTGTTCGGCGCCGGCGCCGAAGCCGTGCTGAAGGATGTGGAGGGCGTGCAGATCCTCGCCTGCGGCACCAGCTACTACGCCGGCATGACCGCGCGCTACTGGATCGAGGCCATCGCCGGCCTGCCGTGCAGCGTGGAGATTGCCAGCGAATACCGCTACCGCGCCGCCTACGCCAACCCCAGGCACCTGGTCGTCACCATTTCGCAGTCCGGCGAAACGCTGGACACGATGGAGGCGCTGAAATATGCCAAGTCGCTCGGCCACAGGCATACGCTGTCCATCTGCAACGTGCCGGAGAGCGCCATCCCGCGCGCCAGCGAACTGGTCTGCTACACCCGCGCCGGCGCCGAGATCGGCGTGGCCTCGACCAAGGCGTTCACCACCCAGTTGGCCGCGCTGTTCCAGCTCACCGTGGTGCTGGGCAAGCTGCACGGCAAGGTCTCCCCGGAGCAGGAGGCCGACTACCTGGAGCAGTTCCGCCACCTGCCCGGCAGCGTGCAGCACGCGCTGAACCTGGAGCCGCAGATCGCCGCCTGGGCCGAGCGCTTCGCGCCCAAGTCCGACGCCCTGTTCCTCGGCCGCGGCCTGCACTACCCGATCGCGCTGGAAGGCGCGCTCAAGCTCAAGGAAATCTCCTACATCCACGCCGAAGCCTACCCGGCCGGCGAACTCAAGCACGGCCCGCTGGCGCTGGTGGACGCCGACATGCCGGTGGTGGTGATCGCGCCCAACGACACGCTGCTGGAGAAGGTGAAGTCCAACATGCAGGAAGTGCGCGCGCGCGGCGGCGAGCTGTTCGTGTTCACCGACCAGGACAGCCACTTCAGCGAGTCCGAGGGCGTGCACGTCATCCGCACCCCGCGCCACGTCGGCGTGCTCAGTCCCATCGTGCACACCGTCCCCGTGCAGCTACTGGCCTACCACACCGCCCTGGCCCGGGGCACCGACGTGGACAAGCCGCGCAACCTGGCGAAGTCGGTGACGGTGGAGTGAGCTTCGGCGGGGGCTTTCGAGCACCCCTCGTTCGGAACGATTCCGTAGCCTAGCCGTGAAGCGGCTTCACCCGCGCATGTGAGTGCGCGGCGGGCGCTGCACGGATGATGCGGTGTGCGCGTGCTCGATGATGGCATCAGGCATCGGTGCCTGCCGGGTGCCTTCTTCCCCATGCGCGACCGGGGATGGAAGCGTCCCTGATGCCGCGGCCCGCGCGCATGTCTGCCACTGGAACCGCGGCCCGGGTTCAGGCCGCCGCGATCTCCTCGCCTTCCACGAACACGCGGCGGACCTGCAGGTCCGCGTCCAGCACCACCAGGTCCGCCCAGGCGCCGACCTGGAGCCGGCCGCGGTCGGCCAGGCCGAGGTAGTCGGCGGGGTAGCGGGAGACGCGGTGGGAGGCGTCTTCCAGGTCCAGCCCCAGCGAGACCAGGTTGCGCAGCGCCTGGTCCATGGTCAGGGCGCTGCCGGCCAACGAAGTGCCGTCGGCCAGGCGCACGCAGCCCAGGCACTTGTGCACGCGCTGCGCGCCCAGCGCGTATTCGCCGTCGGGCATGCCGGTGGCGGCGGTGGCGTCGGTGATGCAGTACAGGCGCGGTATGGCGCGCAGTGCGGCGCGGATGGCGCCGGGGTGCACGTGTTGCAGGTCGGGGATCAGTTCGGCGTATTGGGCGTGCGCGAGCGCGGCGGTGGCGATGCCGGGCTCGCGGTGGTGCACGCCGGTCATGCCGTTGAACAGGTGGGTGAAGCCGGCGGCGCCGGCGCGCAGCGCGGCCACGCCCTCGTCGTAGCTGCCGGCGCTGTGGCCGAGCTGCACGCGGATGCCGAGGGCGTTGAGCTCGGGGATCAGGGCGGTGTGGCGGCCGATCTCCGGCGCCATCGTCAGCACCTTGATCGGCGCGATGGCGTGCAGGCGGCGGACCTGCTCCAGCGTCGCCTCGACCACCAGCGGCGGCTGTGCGCCCAGCCGTTCCAGGCTCAGGTACGGGCCTTCCAGATGCACGCCGAGCACGCGCGCGGCGCCGGGCTCGCGGCGCGCGATGGCCGGTGCCAGCCCTCGCAGCGCGTGTTCGATCTCGGCTTCGTGCGCCGTCATCGTGGTGCCGAGCAGGGCAGTGGTGCCGTGGCGCACGTGCGCCTTCGCCACGGTGGTGATCGCGTCGCCGCCCTGCATGATGTCCACGCCGTCGCCGCCGTGGATGTGCAGGTCGATGAAGCCGGGCAGGATCAGCGGCGCATCGTCGTCGTCCGCGCCCGTCGGTTCGGCATGCACGGCGAGGATGCGACCGTCGAACGCGAGGCGCCCGTACATCCAGCCGTCCGCGGTGAGGATGCGGCCCTCGACGGTGCGCGGCGCGTTCACGCGGGCGCTCCGGTGACGATGACGTCCAGGCCCAGCCGTTGCAGCCCTTCGCGGTATTCGTCGCTGATGCCGTCGTCGGTGATGATGGCGTGGATCTGGTCCAGGCGGGCAATGCGGTGCAGACTCACGCGGCCGAACTTGGAAGCGTCGGTCAGCACCACGATGCGGCGCGCGCGCTCGACCATGCGGTGGTTCAGGCGCGCCTCGGCCTCGTCGTGGGTGGTCAGGCCGAATTGCAGGTCCAGGCCGTCCACGCCCAGGAACAGGGTGTCGAAGCTGTAGGAAGTGAGGCTGGCCTCGGCCTGGCTGCCCTGCAGCGACAGCGACTGTTTGCGCAGCAGGCCGCCGGTGAGCAGCACGTTCACGCCGTCGGCGTTGGCCAGCTCCCAGGCGATGTTCAGGCCGTTGGTCATCACCGTCACGTCGCCGCGCAGGCGCAGGTGGCGCGCCAGCATCATGGTGGTGGAGCCGGAGTCGATGATGATGTTCTCGCCCGGCCGCACGAGCTGCGCGGCGCGCGCGCCGATCATGTCCTTGAGCGGCAGGTTCAGCGCATCCTTCTCGTGGATGTCCTGCTCGCGCGGCGGCGTGCGCACCAGGGTGGCGCCGCCGTGGGTGCGGGTGGCCAGGCCCTGCGACTCGATGTGGTTGAGGTCGGCGCGGATGGTGACCGAGGACACGCCGAAGCTGTCGGCGAGTTCGGTCACCTGCACGCTGCCATGCTGGACCAGCAGTTGCAGGATCTGCTGGCGGCGTTGGCGGGTATTGCGCATGTCGCTCCTGTGGCGTCGCGAAACGAAGGCCCGAGCTTACCGTTGCGGCGCGCCGGGCGGGACGGTCGTGCCGGCGCCGGCCGCGTTGCGGGCGCAGGCGCGGGCGTATTCGCCCAGGCGCAGGGCGATGCGGTGCCGGACCAGCGCCAGCGGGTCGGCGTCCAGCCGGCCGGCTTGCACTTCGCGCTGCTGCTCGGGCATGAACTGGCTGAGCAGGATCATCGGCGGCGCGTGCCGGCGCAGGTTGCCGACCAGGCGCTCGACCGCGGCCTTCACCTCCGGCTCGCCCCAGTAGTAGCGGCAGCGGTCGCTGAGGGCGTAGCGGCGCAGCAGGCGCAAGGTGGCGTCGTCGCCGCCGTAGTGGCGCTGCCAGTGGCGGGGATTGGCGACCATGCAGCGGTCCAGCACCTCGGGCAGGCGTGAGCGCGATTCGGCCGGCAGCAGTTCGTCCTCGATGGCGGCCAGCGCGAACAGCGCCTCGCGGTAGGCGAAGGTCGCGGCGGGGCCGACCTTGAGGATCGCGAAGTGGTCGCGCACCAGCGCGTGCAGCGCGGCTTCGGTCTGGTAGTCGGTGGAGTGCGCCTCGAACACGATCCGCGGCTGCGTCGCCACGAACGCCGACAGCGCGGCCGCGGCGGCCGGGTCGTAGGCGTGCACGGAGGTGTGGTCGAAGTCCACGCCCGGCTGCACCACCATCGCGATCACCCGCTTCCAGGCGGGCGCCAGGTCGGGCGCGGCGAACGCCTGGCGATGGATTTCCAGCGTGCGCGCCGCGGCCTGCGGGGTGGTGACGGCCAGGCCGCCTTCCAGCGAGGCTTCGCCGCCGGGCACCGGCACCTCGGTGCCGATCACGTAGACCGGCGGCGCCAGGCCCGCGTCGGCGGCGGTGCGCTCGGCCACGCGCGCCAGTTCCGCCGAGCGCGCGGCGACGGTTTCGTCCGGCAGCGGGTGCGGGTCGCCGGCGCAGGACATGCTGCAATCCAGATGGATCTTGTGGAAGCCGGCGGCGACGTAGGCGGCGATCAGGTCGCGGGCGTGGGCCATGGCCTCGTCGGCCGGCAGCGCCTGCCACGCGTTGGGGCCCAGATGGTCGCCGCCCAGCACCAGCCGGTCTCCGGGGAAGCCGTGCGCCCGCGCCAGCGCTTCGACGTAGGTGCGGAACTGCACCGGGTTCATGCCGGTGTAGCCGCCGAACTGGTCGACCTGGTTCGAGGTGGCCTCGATCAGCAGCACGGTGCCGTAGCGCTGCGCGACGTCCATCGACGCCAGCAGCACCTGTTCGTTGCTGGAGCAGACGCTGTAGAGGCCGACGTTGCCGCCGCGGCGGTGGGTGGCGATCAGGGATTGGACGGCGGACACGGCGGGCACTCCGGACGGTTAAAGGGAACTCAGGGAGACGCGCTCTGCTGGCGCGCCAGCAGGGCGGCGCCGCGCGCGCCGCCGGCATCGCCGAAGCGCGGCGGCAGGATCGGCGGCACGCGCACGCCGGCGAACAGGAAGCGCGCCATCGCCGCGGGCAGTTCGCGGTACAGCCGCTGGGCCTTGGACAGGCCGCCGCCCAGCACGATCACGTGCGGGTCCACCGCCATCACCACGCAGGCCAGGGCGTGCGCCAGCAGGTCGCGGTGCACGCGCAGCGCGGCGTTGGCATCGGCGTCGCCGGCCTCGGCGCGCGCGATCACGGTGGGCGCGTCCGCGCCGTCGCCGCCGATGTGGCGGTGGATCAGCACCAGGCCGCCGCCGGAGACGTAGCGCTCCACGCAGCCGTGCAGGCCGCAGGGGCAGTCCAGCAGCGGCAGGCCGTGCCGCGCCAGCAGGTGGGCGGGCACGCTCCAGTGGCCCCATTCGCCGGCGATGCCGTTGTGGCCGGCCACCAGGCGGCCGCCCAGGCAATAGCCGCCGCCGGCGCCGGTGCCGAGGATGACGCCGAACATGCTGGGGTAGCCGTCGGCGGCGCCGCCGTTGGCTTCCGACAGCGCGAAGCATTGCAGGTCGTTGCCGAAATGCAGCGGGCGCTGCAGCCGCCGGCGCAGGTCCTCGCGCACGGTGCGGCCGGTCAGCGCCGGCACGTTGGCGCTGAGCTGGCGGCCGCTGTCGTGCGCGACCACGCCGGGCAGGCCCAGGCCGATGGCGTCGGCGGGGCGGCCGAGTTCCGCTTCGGCCTCGCCCACCAGGCCGGCGACGGCATCCAGGAAGGCCGGGTAATCCTGCGTCGGGGTGTCGATGCGGCGGCGGTGGCATTCGACCATCGCCGCGTCGAAGGCCACCAGTTCGATCTTGGTGCCGCCGATGTCGATGCCGTAGCAGGACTGCATGGCGCCTCGCCTCAGCGGTGCGGGTGGATGACGACGCCCTGCACGACCCGGTTGACGGTGCCGTCGGGGAAGGGATTGTCGGGGGTCAGGCCCAGCGCGGCGGAGCGGCGCAGGGCATAGCGCTGCGCCAGGGTCAGCCAGACCGGGGCCAGCCACGGGTCCGGCAGCGCGGGCACGGCCAGGGCGAAATCGTCCTGCGCGCCGCCGGCGTCCTGCGCCTGCGGGCCGACCGACAGCACCCGGCCGGCGACGCCGTCGCGGCGCAGTTCGTCCAGCAGGTCCTGTTCGTACAGGCGCGCCAGCGGCTCGCCGCTGCGCAGCACGATCACCAGCGTGTCCGCGTCCAGCGTGGACTTGGGGCCGTGACGGAAGCCGAGCGGCGTGTTGGCCAGCGCCAGCACGCGGCCGGCGCTGAGCTCCAGCACCTTGAGCGCGGCTTCGCGCGCCAGCGCTTCGAGTGGGCCGCTGCCCAGGTAGATCACCCGCGACCAGGCGCCCGCGGCGAGCGCGGCGATGCCGTCCTCCCAGGCGTCCAGGGCGTGCTGGCCGGCGTCGGCGACCTGCCGCAGCCGCGCCAGCCGCTGCGCCCAAGGCGCGCGGTCGAACACCGACAGCGCGGCCAGGTGCATGCAGGTGAGGCTGCTGGTCATGGCGAAGGCGCGGTCGCAACTGGCCGGCGGCATCAGCAGGGTCAGGGTGTCGTCGCGGCCGGCGCCGCGCTGCGCCAGCGCGCCCTCGGCGTTGCAGGTGATGTCCAGGAAGCGCGCGTGCCGCACCCGTTCGCGCACCAGGTCCACCGCCGCCACGCTTTCCGGGCTGGAACCGCTGCGGCCGAAGGACACCAGCAGGGTGGGGCTCTCTTCGCGCAGGTACAGCGACGGATGGGTCAGCAGGCTGGTGGTGTGCAGCGCACGCACGTCGGCGGCCCATTGCGCCTGCACGGGGTCAGCCACCATCTCGGCGATGAAGCCGGAACTGCCGGCGCCGGTGAAAAGCACGCGGTGCCCGGGCTGCGACAGCCAGTCGCCCAGGAAGGCGTCGATGCGCGCCTGCGCGTCGCCCAGCGCCTGGGCCAGGGCGCGCCAGAGCGCGGGTTGTTGGGCGATTTCTTCGGCCGTGTGGCGGCCGCCGAGATCCTGCCAGCGGTGCGAATCGGTAAGAAGGGCGCTCATTCCGAGGTTCCTGTGGTTCGCGCACACGATGTGTGTTTTCTTTCGAAATGTCAAATAGCGAAAGATAATTGAAAGGTTAAGAGACTCTCCTTTGTCCGCCAGGCGGAAACCGCAGTGCCCGTCCGTTTCGCCGGAAGACCTGGATTTCCTGCGTCCTGGAAGCGTTTCCAGAAAATGAATAGCGGCTTATGAAAGTTCTGCCCTGCAACAACTTTCGATGTTAGGTGAAATTCTTATTCTTTTCTTTCAATTTCATTGACATTTTTCGACAGCCTGCCCTAGAGTCGTTCGCACTGGTCATGGGCCTGCCCGGAAAGGGCGCGGGGAGACGCTGGAAATGCGCTGCGGACGCCACTGGCAACGAGTTCTCGCGCCGGCCCTGCTGGCGGCGGTCTGGCTGCCCGCCCTGGCCGAGCCGGTGGGCGACGTGGGCAGCGTCAGCGCGGCGCCTTCGCGCGAGGGCGTGCCCGGCTGGGAGATCCGCACCGACCGCGGCGTGCGGGTGCGCGTGGACCTGCTGCGCGCCGACACCCTGCGCGTGCAGGCCGGCCGCCACGGCAGGCTGGTTCCGGCCGGCGACAAGGCCGCGCCCATCGTGCTGCCGCAGCCGGCCGCCGCGCCGGCCTACACCTTCGAGGAGGACGCGCAGGAAGTGCGCATCCGCACCGAGGCGCTGGAACTGCGCATCGCGCGCCGGCCGCTGCGGCTGTCGCTGGCACGGGTGTCGCAGGGCGTGGCCGAGCCGCTGTGGCGCGAACTCCAGCCGCTGGACCTGGACAAGGAACAGAGCGTGCAGGTGCTGTCCAGCGACGCCGGCGAATATTTCTACGGCGGCGGCCAGCAGAACGGCCGCTTCGAGTTCAAGGGCCGCGAGCTGGAGATTTCCTACTCCGGCGGCTGGGAGGAGGGCGACCGCCCCAGCCCGGCGCCGATGCTGCTCAGCTCGCGCGGCTGGGGCATGCTGCGCAACACGTGGAGCGACGGCAACTACGACCTGCGCCAGGCCGACCAGGCCACGCTGCTGCACCGCGAGGACCGCTTCGACGCCTACTACTTCGTCGGCGCCGGCCTGCACGAACTGCTGGACCGCTACACCGCGTTGACCGGCCGCGCCGGCCTGCTGCCGCGCTGGGCGCTCTCCTACGGCGACGCCGACTGCTACAACGACGCCGACAACGCCAAGAAGCCCGGCAGCGTGCCCGAGGGCTGGAGCGACGGCCCCACCGGCACCACGCCGGACGTGATCGACAGCGTGGCGAAGCGGTACCGCGAGCACGACATGCCCGGCGGCTGGATCCTGCCCAACGACGGCTACGGCTGCGGCTACAAAGACCTGCCGAGGGTCGTGCAGGGGCTGGCGAAGTACGGCTTCCGCACCGGCCTGTGGACCGAGGACGGCGTGGACAAGATCGCCTGGGAAGTCGGCAAGGCCGGCACCCGCGTGCAGAAGCTGGACGTGGCCTGGACCGGCAAGGGCTACCAGTTCGCGATGGACGCCAACAAGTCCGCGTTCGACGGCATCCTGCACAACTCCGATTCGCGCCCGTTCCTGTGGACGGTGATGGGCTGGGCCGGCATCCAGCGCTACGCGGTAGCCTGGACCGGCGACCAGAGCGCGAGCTGGGACTACATCCGCTGGCACGTCCCCACGCTGATCGGCTCGGGCCTGTCGGGCATGGCCTACGCCAGCGGCGACGTGGACGCGATCTTCGGCGGCAGCGCGGAGACCTTCACCCGCGACCTGCAATGGAAGAGCTTCACGCCGGTGCTGATGGGCATGTCCGGCTGGTCGTCCGGCGCGCGAAAACATCCATGGGCGTTCGACGAGCCCTACCGCAGCATCAACCGCGACTACCTGAAGCTGAAGATGCGCCTGACCCCCTACATGTATGGGTTGGCACGCGAAGCGGCCGGCAACGGCGCACCGATCGTGCGCGGCCTGATGTGGGACCACCCGCTGGATCCGCAGGCGTGGACCGAGGCCTACCGGTACCAGTTCCTGCTGGGTCGCGAACTGCTGGTGGCGCCGGTGTACCGCAGCCAAGCCGCCAGCCGCGGCTGGCGCCGCGACATCCACCTGCCGGCCGGCCGCTGGATCGACTACTGGGACGGCCGCCAGGTGCGGGCCGGCGCGCCGGGCCTGCGCATCGACCGCCAGGTGGACCTGGCCACGCTGCCGCTGTTCGTGCGCGCCGGCGCCATCCTGCCGATGTACCCGGCCATGCTGTACGACGGCGAGAAGCCGCTGGACGAGCTGACCCTGGACCTGTATCCGCAGGGCGAATCGCATTACGACCTGTACGAGGACGACGGCAACACCCGCCGCTACGCCGAGGGCGCGTACAGCACGCAGGCCATCGTCATGCACGCGCCTGCCGAAGGCAGCGGCGCGGTGCGCGTGGAAATTGGGCCGGTGCAGGGCCGCTACGACGGCCAGTTGCCGCAGCGCCGCTACGCCCTGCGCGTGCTCAGCCGGGCGCGCCCGGCGACGGTGGAACTGGACGGCCGCGCGCTGCCGGAACTGGCCGGCCGCGACGCCTTCGGGAACGCCGCGGAAGGCTGGTACTTCGATCTGGCCGAGCGCCGCGGCACCGTGCACGTGCGCAGCGCGCCCGCCGACATCCGCCGCGCGCTGGCGTTCCGCCTCGACATCCCCGCCGCCGCGGCGCCGGCCGACGACGACTTCCCGGTCGCGCCGGAACTGGGCCGCGCGCTGCCGCCGGACAGCCTGCTGGTGGTCGGCCGCCCCGCCGAGGAGCCGAACCATCCGCTGGAGAACGCCTTCGACGACGACCCGGCCACCTGGTTCCGCACCGTGCGCAACCAGGCCGTGCGCACCGGCGCGCACGAATGGACCGTCGGCTTCGGCGAACGCAGGCTGGTGGACGGCATCGAACTGGCGCCGCGCAACGACAAGAACTGGAAGCACGGCCAGGTCCGCGACTACGAGATCTACGTGGCCGACAGCAACGGCGAATGGGGCGAGCCCATCGCCCGCGGCCGCCTGCAGCGCGAGCAGGGCACGCAGCGGATCGAGTTCGCGCCGCATGCCGGCCGCCTGCTGCGCTTCCGCGTGCTGAGCGCGCAGAACCCCGACGGCGACGACGGCGCCAGCCACGCCGACCCGATGGTCACCGCCGCGCAGGCCGGCGCCGCGCGCGCCTTTGATGCGCAGCAGCCACGCGACGTCGGTCCGATCACCCTGTCCACCTTCCGCATCCTGGAACACCGCGCGTCCGAGCGCCCCGCCTTGCAGCGCTACCTGTCCGAACTCGACCTGCCGGCCGGCGTTGCGCGCGACCGCGCGCACGGCGGCGGTGCGGAGATGCGCATGAACGGCCTGCTCTTCCGCCGCGGCCTGGGCGTAGACGCGGACAGTCGCATTGATCTGCGCCTGGACGGCGACTGGAGTCTGCTGCGTGCCGACCTGGGCATCGACGATAGCTGCCGCGACGCCGGCGGCATGCAGTTCCAGGTCTGGGGCGACGACCGCCTGCTGTACGACAGCGGCTTGGTGCGCGCGCCGGGCGTGGTCAAGCCCGAACTGGACATCCGCGGGCTGCGCCGCCTGAGCCTGCGCACGCTCGGCGCGCAGGGCACGCGGCCGGCCGGCGTCTGCGGCAACTGGGCCAACGCGGCCCTGATCGGACAGGAGGGCGATGCCGCCAGCACCGTTCCGCCCTGACACGCCATTCCATCCCCGAGCGTCTTCCACATACCCAATGCGGCGGCGCGAACCGCTGCCAAACGAGGAAACAGAGATGTCTTGCAACCGCCGTCAAAACCGCATCGCCCTGACCAGCCTGTCCGTCGCCCTGGCCGCCGCGCTCGCCGCCGGCCCGCTCGCCGCGCAGGAAACCTCCGCCGACCAGGACGGGAAGAGCCCCAAGGCCACCGAGCTGGCACGCATCGAGGTCACCGGCTCCAACATCAAGCGCACCGATGTCGAAACCGCCTCGCCGGTCCAGATCATCAGCCGCCAGGACATCGAGAACATGGGTGCGCGCACGCTGCTGCAGGTGCTGGACAACCTGCCGGCGGCGCGCCCGGCGCAGGTGGACGCCAAGTCGCTGTTCACCGGTTCCGACGGCGCCTCGCAGGCCAACCTGCGCGGTTTGGGCGCGCAGGGCACGCTGGTGCTGCTGAACGGCCGCCGCCTGTCGTACTACGGCGCGCCGGCCGGCTTCCAGACCCAGTTCGTCAATATCGACGCGATCCCCGCCGCCGCGATCGAGCGCATGGAGGTGCTGACCGACGGCGCCTCGGCCGTGTACGGCACCGACGCGGTGGCCGGTGTGATCAACGTCATCACCAAGCGCGAGTACCAGGGGCTGGAAGTCAGCCTGACCACCGACAAGTCCTCGCGCATCAGCACCTACGGCGAGCACCAGGCCAGCATCACCGGCGGCTTCGGCGACCTGGACGAGGACCGCTACAACGTCTACGCCTCGCTCAACCTGTACCGGCGCGACCCGATCCCGCTGAGCGACTGGTACGACAAGAAGCCGGCCCAGTTCTACGTCAACAACCCGAACTACATCAACAATTTCCGCTTCGGCGTGGGCAGCGCGCCGGGCGCGTTCAACCCCGGCTCCTATTTCGCGTTCAATCCGGTCACCGGCGCGCGCGTGCAGGAGGCCGCGCCCGGCTGCAACAACGTCATCACCATCGCTGCCGGCACCAACTGCGTGTGGCAGACCTGGATGAACAACGAGATCGACGGCGGCGCGAAGTCCGAGCGCATCACCGCCTACGTCAACGGCCACTTCCTGATCGGCGAGACCACCGAGGCCTTCGCCGAGGCGACCTACACCGACATCGACCTGCGCGCCAACGGCGGCACGCCACGCGCCTTCGGCACCACCACCGGCAACCCGAGCAGTTGGTTCTCGCGAAACACCGGCAACACCGTCAACCAGTTCTTCTACCCGTACCTGGGCCCCAACAACGTCTACAACAAGGCCAGCCCCGAGCTGAAGGCGTTGATGGGCGGCGTGGTCGGCCTGAGCTACCTGCTGCAGGACGCCGGCGACGACTACTTCGGCCAGCGCAACACCGACAAGAGCTACCGTGCGCTGGCCGGCCTGCGCGGCAGCATGGGCGACTGGAACTGGGAGACCGCGTTCGCCACCGCGGGCACGCATTCGGTCACCTACCAGACCGTCAACGTCAACATCCGCGGCTTCGAGAAGGCGTTCGGCCCGTTCACCGTCGATCCGGGCACCGGCCGCGTGATCATCTCCGACAACCCGGCCTACCGCTTTGGCGAGATCAGCGAAGCCAACGCAGCGCTGCTGCGCGAGGCCTATCCGACCTTCGACATCCAGTCGTGGACGCGCCTGCATACCCTGGACGGCAAGATCGAGGGCCCGCTGTTCACCCTGCCGGCCGGCGAGGTTCGCGCGGCGTTCGGCTTCAACCTGAGCCGCGAGACCTTCTACACCCCGGGCAACGAGGACGCGGCCAACGGTCTGATCACCCAGCAGGGCGGTTCCTGGTTCGACGGCAAGCGCACCACCTACGCGCTGTTCGCCGAGACCGTCGCGCCGCTCACCGAGAAGCTGGAACTCGACGCCGCGCTGCGCGTGGACAAGTACCCCAACTTCGACGCCAACGTCGCGCCGAAGATCGGCCTGAAGTACCAGGCGCTGCCGCAACTGATGCTGCGCGGCACCTATTCGCAGGGCTTCCGCGCGCCCAGCCTGGCCGAGGCCGGCACCGGCGGCGTGTTCGCGCAGATCGGCGGTTTCCGCGACGAGGTCCGCTGCAACGAGACCAACGCCATCGCCAACCTGCTGCTGCGCTCCAGCCGCGCGGGCGACGTGGACCTGGGCCGTTCGCTGCTCAACAGCGACTGCGGCCGCACCGTGGCGCGCATGACCCAGCCCAACCGCGACCTGCAGCCGGAGAAGGCCGACATCGCCACCCTGGGCGTGGTGCTGGAACCGGCCGACTGGCTGTCGGTGTCGGCCGACTACTGGTTCATCTACCGCCGCAACGAGATCGTCGCGCCGGACTACAGCAAGCCGGAGGACATCATCGCGCTGAACCGCTTCAACGTCACCGACGCCGATCGCGCCAACGTGGCCGCGGTGGTGGCGATGTGCGCCGACCCGGCCAGCAACGTGACCTGCCCGGGCACGCTGCCCGGCTACAGCGTGGGCAACGTCGCCGCCGTCGTGGGCCAGTACAAGAACCGCGGCCGCACCCTGGTCGACGGCTTCGACATCGACGCGCGCAGCCGCTTCGGCCTGGGCGAGTGGGGCAACCTGAACATCGGCCTGGCCGCGACCATCGCGCGCCGCGTGAAGGGCTGGTACGGCGAGGACACCGGCTGGGAATACGGCAACTACGTCGGCTACTACAACAACCCCAGGCTGCGCGCCACCCTGAACGCCGACTGGGCCTACCGCCAGGTGACCACCAGCTTCTTCGTCAACTACGTGGGCGGGACCAAGTGGGCCTGGGACCGCGTGGACGAGGCCGACAACAACGCGGAAACCTGCACCGGCAGCTACGTCGCCGTGTCGCCCGCGCAGTGCGACGGCGCGCCGTCCTGGTGGACGGCCAACCTGAGCCTGGCCTGGAAGCCCAACGACAAGCTCAACGTGGGCTTCACCGTGAAGAACCTGTTCGACCGCCTGCCGTTCTACGACCCGAACGACTGGATGAGCTTCTCCGGCTATACGAACAACTTCGGCCGCAGCTACAGTCTCACGGTCGGCTACAAGTTCTGATGGTCGCGCCGCGCCGGCCCCCGCCGGCGCGGCGCCACGAAGAGAGGTTCTCGATGAAGCGTAGGGATTTCATTCTCGCCGGCGCCGCCCTGGGCGCCTCGGCGCTGCTGCCCGCCACCCCGGGCTGGGCCGCGCGCCGCCGGTTGCGGCTGGGCATGATCGGCACCGGCATGCGCGGGCAGGTGCTGCTGAAGGAACTGGTGCGCCGCGACGACGTGGAGGTGGTGGCGCTGTGCGACATCGAGCCGATCATGCTCAAGCGTGCGCTGGACCAGGTGGCCAAGGCCGGCAAGCGCGCGCCCACGGCCTACGGCCAGGACGGTGATCCGCACGCCTACCGCCGGCTGCTGCGGCAGCGCGGCCTGGACGGCGTGATCATCGCCACGCCGTGGGAATGGCACGCGCCGATGGCGATCGAGGCGATGGAGGCGAAGATCCCGGTCGGCTGCGAAGTCGTCGCCGGCGTCACCCTGCAGGACCACTGGGACGTGCTGGCCGCGCAGCAGCGCACCGGCACGCCCTACATGCTGCTGGAGAACGTCTGCTACCGCCGCGACGTGATGACCGTGCTGCAGATGGTCCGCGCCGGCCTGTTCGGCGAGCTGGTCCACCTGCAGGGCGGCTACCAGCACGACCTGCGCGGGGTGAAGTTCAATTCCGGCGATCCCTCGCAGCCCTACGACAGTGGCGTGGAGTTCGGCCCCAAGGGCTGGTCGGAGGCGCGCTGGCGCACCGAGCATTCGGTCCGCCGCAACGGCGAGCTGTATCCCAGCCACGGCATCGGCCCGTGCGCGATGTACGCCAACATCAACCGCGGCAACCGCTTCACCCACATCAACGCCTTCGCCAGCAAGGCGCGCGGCCTGCACGAGTACACCGTCGCCAAGAGCGGCGGCAACACCCATCCCAGCACCCAAGTGCAGTTCAAGCTCGGCGACATCGTCACCACCACGCTGGCCTGCGCCAACGGCGAGACCATCCTGCTGCAGCACGACACCTCGCTGCCGCGGCCGTATTCGCTCGGCTTCCGGGTGCAGGGCACCAAGGGGCTGTGGATGGACCTCAACCAGTCCGTGCACATCGAGGGGCGCAGCCCGCCGCACCAGTGGGAACCGCTGGACGCCTACGGCGAGCGCTACGACCACCCGCTGTGGCGCAAGTACGCGTCCGACGCCGCGAGCGCCGGCCACGGCGGCATGGACTACTTCGTCATCCACGCCTTCGTCGAGGCGCTGAAGGCCGAGGCGCCGATGCCGATCGACATCTACGACGCGATCACCTGGAGCGCGATCACGCCGCTGTCAGAGCAGTCCATCGCCGAGGGCTTCAAGACCCTGGAGTTCCCCGACTTCAGCGCGGGCAAGTGGGCCTCGCGCCAGCCGATCTTCGCCTTCGACGCGCGCTACTGACGGCCGCGTTTCCCGCGGCAGCGCGTGCCGGACGGCTCGCGCCGCCTGCGGCCCCGCCTTGCGCCTGCGCCCGTTGCCGACAGGCGGGCATTTCGTATCGCTTGCAACCAAGCCTGCATGGTCGCGGTATTCGATGCGGCGTCGTGCCGGCGCGAGGCCGGCGGGACCAGGCATAACCACCTCCTGCGCAAGCCGATCCGCCCCGGCAAGGGGCGGCAAACGCGCTGTGGGCGGGCTTTTCTTCCTTCCGCGCCTCATCGGACGTCCTGGTCGATGCCCGGCGTACGCGGCCGTGTGGATGCGTCAGTTCACACTTTCGATAAAATGCCGTGGACGAAAAGGAGCGCGTGCGGCATTCCCCCGCCGCAAGAGGACCGCATGCAGGCAAGAGCCGGAAAGCCATCCGTCATGGTCGTGGAGGACGACGACGAACTGCGCGACGGCATCGTCGTCCCCGCCTTGCGCGACGATGGGTTCGACGCCGAAGGCGTGCCCAGCGCGATGGCGCTGTACCGCGCGCTGAGCCTGCGGTCCTACGACATGTTCGTGGTCGACGTCGGCCTGCCGGACGAGAGCGGCTTCACGGTGGCGCGCCACCTGCGGCAACTGGGCGAGGTCGGCATCGTCATGCTGACCGCCAGGTGCGGCCCGGAAGACCACGTGCGCGGCCTGGACGGCGGGGCCGACGCCTATCTCTCGAAGCCGGTCGGGACCGACGTGCTGGCGGCGACGCTGCGCAGCGTGCTGCGGCGGATCGCGCCGACCGCCAAGGCGCCGGCGCTGCATGCGCCGGTGGCCTCCGGCTGGCGGCTGGGCGTGCAGGGTTGGCAACTGGTGTCGCCTTCGGGCGTGCAGGTGGCGCTTTCGCACGGCGAGCGCCTGTTGATGACCCTGCTGGCCGATGCGGTGGGAACGGTGGTCGCGCGGGAAGCGATCATCCAGCACTTGTGTGGCAACGACAACGACTTCGACCCGCATCGGCTCGAGATGCTGGTGTATCGCCTGCGGCGCAAGGTCCACGCCAATACCGGCACCGAACTGCCGCTCAGTACCGTGCGCGGCATGGGATACCTGCTGTTGCTGTAGCAGGCGGTGGGCCGGTGCGTGTGATGCCGGATGCGGTGGCATGCCTTCGACGTGAGGTCAATGGGGATTGCGCGGCGGAGCCTTCTTGCATGACCGTGGCGAGGGATTGCGCATTCTTCACCGCCTCGCCTTGTGGGCCTTCCTCGCACGGAATCTGCCTGGCCTGTGTGCCCCGGCATGTCTCGTGCTGCGTCAATGACGCCCTGAGTGACGGCTCCCAACGCGGTACGCCGCACCCCAACGCGTGACATCGTCCATGGCGTCGATGTTACGTCGGGATAAAGAAGTGGTGAGTTTCGGTGAGCATCGTGGGCGCGCCTGCCGGCGCGGGTTGGCGCTGTGCCGGGCCATCGCTCAGCAAGCGCGCCGCCTGCGGTCGGCAGGCGCGGGTCTGCCTGTATTCTGGCTGTCATCGAGGGGTGGCGGGAAGCGCGCATGATGGCGAGAGACCTAGTGAGGAACGAGGAGTCGGCGGTGCCGCAACCGCTCGCGCGGGCTTCCGGCGCGCGGAGTTGGTGGTGGCGGCCGCTGGACTGGTTGCGCGACGTGCCCATCGCCGATCCGGTGGATCGGCGCAACGCGCCCGTGCTGCAAATGGTGTCGCTGCTGCTGGCGACGTTGCCGCCGCTGGCGTGGTTCTACCGCGCCTTCCTGCTGGACATCCCGTGGCGCCCGGGCGAGTCGGCCAGCATGGCGCTGAGCCTGTCGGTGAGCGCCGTGGCCGCCGCCAGTTTCGTGCTGGTACGCCGCGGCAACTTTGTCTGGGCCTCGAACGCGCTGCTGCTGGTGTTCGCCGTCACCGTGATCCCTGCCTATCTGGCGACCGGCTTCGGCGCCCAGCGCTTCGAGCAGCCGGTGCTGGTGATCTGGATGGCGATCGCCGGCCTGATCGTCGGGCGCGCCGCGCTGTGGATCATTTTCCTGTGCGTGGTAATCGCATTCTTCGCCGGCATCGCGGTGGACATCCGCACGCACGGCGATGCCGCGGCGCTGATCAACGACGCGGCCAACAGTGCGGCGATGTTCCTGATGATCGCGCTGGTGCTCGACCGCAGCTCGGTCGCGCTGCGCGAGAGTCTGCGCGAAGCCAAGGAGCGCGGCGACGCGCTGGCTGTCTCTAACCTGCGCCTGGTGCAGGAGATGGCCGAGCGCGAGCGCGCACACGCGCAGTTGATCCAGGCGCAGAAGATCGAGGCCGTCGGCCGCCTGGCCAGCGGCGTTGCGCATGACTTCGGCAACCTGGTGATGGTGATGGGCGGGCATGCGCGCAGGGGCATGCGTTCCGGCGACGCGGTGCTGATGAAGGAATCGCTGGCAGGCGTGGACGCCGCGGTGAGCCGCGCGACGATGCTCACCCGCCGGCTGATGTCGTTCTCGCGGCAGGAGGACGGCGCTGAGGAATGGTTCGACTCGGCCGAAGCGCTGTCCAGCCTGCGACCGATGGTGTGCCAGTTGATGGGCCCAGCCGTGCGCCTCGATCTGTCGCTGGCCGAGGACCTACCCTCGATCTATCTGGACCGCACCCAGTTCGAACTGATGGTCCTCAACATCGCCGCCAACGCCGAGCACGCCATGCCGAATGGCGGCACGTTCGCCGTGTCCGCGCGCAGCGGGACGGACGACGCACTGGTGCTGGAGCTTTCCGACACCGGCAGCGGCATGGACGAGGCGGTGCTCGCGCGCATCTTCGAGCCCTTCTTCACCACCAAGCCGCGCGGGCAGGGGACGGGCCTGGGGCTGTCGGTCGTGCGCGACCTGATCGTGCGCGCCGGCGGCTCTGTGGCCGTCCGCAGCGCGCCGGGCGACGGCACCACCTTCGTGGTCACGATCCCGGGCCGCCGCGCCTAGCCGCGGACGGTCCGCTGGCCGATGGGCTGGCGGAAAGCGGGCAGTCATCGCCCGCGCCCGTCCGCGCTCTTGCCGCGCCACTCCGCGAATCGGCGCACGCTGCACCGGCCGGTCCTGGGGCGTCCGGCAACCCGCTGATCCGCAAGCATTTTCCACATTTCCGCCGGCGCCAATGGCGGATGCCGCCCCGCCGTGCATCCTAGAGGGGACGGGATGGGCCCGGCAGAGCAGACCTGGGTGGCGGCGGATCCGATGATGCGAATGCGTGCCAACTGGCTGGCCCAGAACGTCCTGCCGCACGAGCCGGCGTTGCGGGGGTGGCTGATCCGCCACGTCCGCGACCACGCCGACGTGGACGACGTGATCCAGGAGTGCTACGCGCTGCTGATGTCGATGGACGAGGTGGACCACATCCACAACGTCCGCGGCTACCTGTTCACCGCCGCCAAGTCGGTGGTGCTGCAGGGTCTGCGGCGCGCGAAGGTGGTGCAGATCGACAGCGTGGGCGAGATCGAACGCCTGGACGTGGCCGACGAGCACCCCTCGCCCGAGTCGCACGCCTCGGCCGTGCAGGAGATGCGCTACCTCGAACAGTGCATCGGCCAGTTGCCCGCCAAGTGCCGGCGCGTGTTCCTGCTGCGGAAGATGCAGGGCATGCCGCAGCGGGACATCGCGGCACGGCTGGGCATCAGCGAGAACACCGTGGAGAAGCACATCGTCAAGGCGCTGAAGTACCTGGGTCAGGCGCTGGCGGTGGGTGGATCTTCCGGAGGCGGCGCCGGGAAGCGCCGCCAGGAGAAGAAGGAGGCAATCCGTGAAGAATGAAATCGACGCCAGGGCGGCGGAATGGGTCGCGCGCGAAGACGCCGGCCCGCTGTCCGCCGCCGAATCGCAGGCCCTGCAGGCGTGGCTGGCGGCCGACAGCCGCCACCTGGGCGCCTACGCCAGGATGCGGGCGATCATGCTGCGCTGCGACCGCGTCTACCGCGGCGAGGCGCCGGCCGCGGGCAACGTGGTCGCGCGGCCGCCGTCGTTCTGGCGGCACGGCTGGGCCCGGCGCATTCCGGCGATGGCTGCCGCGGTGGTGCTGGCGGCGGCGCTGTCGCTGTATTTCGTCGACCAGCGCATGGGCGTGCACACCACCAAGCTGGGCGAGATCGCGCGCGTGGCGCTGGACGACGGCTCGGTGGTCACCATGAACACCGACTCGCGCATCCGGGTGAGGTTCGACGGCGAGCGGCGCGGCATCGAGCTGCTGCGCGGCGAGGCGATGTTCGACGTGGCCAAGGATGCGAAGCGGCCGTTCGTGGTGTCGGCCGGCGACGCACAGGTGGTGGCGGTGGGCACCAGCTTCCGGGTCAGGCGCACGCCGGTCGCGGTGAACGTGCTGGTGCGCGAGGGCGTGGTGAAGGTGAGCGAAGGGCAGGCCGAGCCGATCCGGCTGCTGCCCGGCGACAAGGCGCTGCTGCCCAGGCGCACGCCGCCGACGGTCCAGAGCGTGGACGAGTCGCAGGTGAACCGCGAACTGGCCTGGCGCGACGGCATGATCGCCTTCAGCGGCGAGACCATGGAGGAGGTGGCGCGCGAGTTCGCGCGCTACAGCGCCATCCGCATCCGCATCGCCGATCCCGACGCCGCCGCGCTGCGGGTCGTGGGCCTGTTCTCAGCGACCGATCCGATCGGCTTCTCGCGCGCCGCGGCGCAGAGCATGGACCTGGACGTCGCGCAGGACGACGACGAGATCGTCATCCGCAGCAAGGGGCAGAAAAAAAATCGCTGACGCGATGGCGGATGTCGTCCGCCTCCGCATCCTACTTGCAGGTCCCCGCCGTGGCGGCGTCCAGCGCGCCACGGGGGCGGCCGCGCCGCACCGCGTTCCGCCTCTTCCTTCCATCGCGCCCGCCGCGCGTCCCGCGGCAAGCCGGCGCTCCGCCAGGTGAACAATGAACCGAACGAAACGCACGCTCTGCAAGGCCATCTCCCTCGCCCTGGTCGCCGGCACCTCGCTGTCGGCCTTCGCCGCCGCCGCGCAGGAAGTGGACTTCGACATCCCCGCCGAAGCGGCCGCCGAATCGCTGCCCGAATACGCGCGGCAGGCCAACGTGCAGATCGTCGCGCCGGCCAACGGGCTCGAAGGCGTGCGCACGGCCGAGCTGAAGGGCCGCCGCGATGCGCGTGCCGCGTTGCAGAGCCTGCTGGTGGGCACCGGGCTGAAGGTCGTGCGCGACGACGGCGCGGTCATCACCCTGAGCCGCGAAGCGCCGGCGCAGGACGGCGCCACCACGGTGCCGGTAGGGCAGGGAAGCGCACCCGACCCGGTCCAGCCGCAGCCGCAGGCCGGCGACGCCGGCAACGCCCGCACCCTCGACGCCGTCCAGGTGACCGGCTCGCGCATCATGCGCGCGGTCGACACCGAGACCGTCCAGCCCGTGCAGACGATCACCCGCGAGGACGTGGACCGTTCCGGCCTGCGCTCGGTCGGCGACCTGCTGCAATCCTCGCCCACCGCTGGCGCGCCCGCCGCCAGCCGCAGCCGCGTGCAGTCCGACAGCGAGGAGGCCGGCGGCACCTACATCGACCTGCGCAACATCGGCGCGCAGCGCACGCTGATCCTGGTCAACGGGCAGCGCCTGGGCACCACCACCGGCGGCTACGCGGACGTGTCGCTGATCCCTTCGGCCACGGTCGAGCGGGTGGAGATCCTGAAGGACGGCGCGTCGGCCATCTACGGCTCCGACGCCATCGCCGGCGTCATCAACATCATCACCCGCCGCGGCTTCGACGGCGGCCTGGCCAACGTCTACGCCGGCCAGTACACCGAGGGCGACGGCCGCCAGGTCTCGTTTGACCTGTCCTGGGGCATGAAGCGCGACCGCGGCTGGCTCAGCGGCACTCTGCAATACACCGACGAGGACCCGGTGTGGGCGGTCGACCGGCCCTACAGCGCCTTCCCCAACTCCGTGCGCCATCCCACCGTCGGCCTGTCCGCGGTCAACCAGAACGGCACCTTGGTCGATCCGATCCTCGGCCAGATGACCGTCAACGCCGGCGCCGATCCGCGCGACATCGCCAACTACCATCGCACCACGGTGGCCGACTACAGCAATGAGCGCGAACAGCAGACGCTGAAGACGGGCATGGAGCGCAAGTCGGCCTTCGTCGACGGCGGCTTCGACATCAACGAGCGCCTGCTGCTGCGCGGCAGCGCGCTGTACAGCGTGCGCGACACCTTCCGCAACATCCCCGGCTATCCGTACCGTTCCTCGGTGTGGGGCGCGATGAACGCGCCGCTGTCCATCGACAGCTACTACAACCCGCTGGGCAACCAGAGCGGCGTGGCCAATCCGCGCGAGGTGCACTACCAGCGCCGCACCTGGGAAGTGCCGCGCTCGGGCAACAACAAGGTCACCACCACCCGCGCCAACGTCATCCTGGAAGGCAACTTCGACTGGAGCGGCAGGACCCTGTACTGGGACGCGGGCTACCTGTTCAACCGCCTGCGCACCGACAAGACCGGCACCGGCGACCTGAACCTGCGCAACCTGCAACTGGCGTCCGGCCCGTCGTACTTCAACGCCGCCACCGGCCGCGCCGAATGCGGCAGCGCCGCCGCGCCGATCGCCTACGGCAGTGGCGCCGGCCAATGCGTGCCGTGGAATCCGCTGGCACCCTACGGCAGCGGCCGGCCCGGCACGCTGGCCGATCCGGTGCTGCGCGCCTTCCTGGTACCGGACAATCTGGACCGCGGCGAGACCGAGACCCGCAGCCTGACCGCCAACGTGACCGGCGCGCTGGCCGAACTGCCGGCCGGCGACCTGGCCTTCGCCGCGGGCCTGGAGTCGCGCAGCGAGCGCGGCACGTTTACGCCCAGCCTGCAGAAGCAGCGCGGCGAGACCACCAACACCCGCAAGCTGCCCACGCGCGGCGACTACCATGCCAACGAGCTGTACGCCGAGCTGAACATCCCGCTGCTGCAGGACGTGCCGTTCGCGCGCACGCTGAGCGTGGACGTGGCCACGCGCTATTCGGACTACGACGTGTTCGGCAGCACCACCAACTCCAAGATCGGGCTGGAGTGGCGCCCGACCGACGAACTGCTGGTGCGCGCCAACTGGGGCGAAGGCTTCCGCGCGCCGACCATCGCCGACCTGTTCGGCGGCGAGCAGGATTTCTTCCCGGTCTACACCGACCCGTGCGACAGCCGCTACGGCGTGGCGCGGACCACGGCCGCGTGCCTGGCGGCCGTGCCGGCCGGCTACCGGCAGATCGCCTCCGGCGGCGTGCCCTCGGGCGGGCCGAACGTGCAACCCAACCTGCCGTTCCTGTCCGGCTCCAACCCGGACACGCAGCCGGAGACGTCCACCACCACCACGGTGGGCTTCGTCTACAGCCCGGACTGGACCGACGGGCTGGGCATCACCCTGGACTGGTGGAAGATCGACATCCAGCACGCCATCGTGCAGAACACGCCGACGGAGATCCTCAACGACTGCTACGTGCGCGGCGTCGCCGCCGCCTGCGCCGCCTTCACCCGCAACCCGGCGACCGGCGAGATCACCTCGCTCAACTACGCCATCACCAACGCCGGCTGGCTGAAGACCTCCGGCTACGACCTGGGCGTGCACTACCGCCTGCCCTCGCTGCCGCTGGGCGACATCAGGCTGGAGTGGAACACCAGCTACGTCAGCTACCGCAACATCAAGGCCAACGACCTGGCGGAAACGCCGGTCAACCACACCACCAGCTTCGGCGCCAACTTCCGCACCCGCTCCAACCTCAACCTGGACTGGTCCAAGGGCGTGTTCGGCGCGGCGTGGCGGGTGCGCTACTTCTCCGGCATCAAGGAACCGTGCTCGTTCGACCTGGCCGGCGGGCCGGAATGCGACAAGCCCGGCTTCGTCTCGCCCTACACCGGCCGCCAGCCGCTGCGCACGGTGGGCTCGACGGTCTTCAACGACGTGCAGGTGCGCGTGCGCATGCCGGCCGACGGCCTGCTGATGCTGGGCGCGAACAACGTGCTGGGCAAGGAGGGGCCGACGCTGTACTCGCGCCCCAACAGCGACTTCGCGTACTACGGCGGCTTCGATTTCGGCCGCTTCGTCTACCTGCAATACCAGCAGAAGTTCTGAAGGCGACGGCGGGGGCCAGGCTCCCGCCGGCCGTTCCGCGCGCAAGCAGCAAGGGAGGATTCTATTGGACAGATCCAGGCGTGATTTCTGTACGGTACTGGGAACGACGGCGCTGCTGTCGTCGGCCGCCGGTGCCCTGGCCGCGGGGCGGGGCGCGCAGGCGCCGGCGACAGAGGCGGCGGTGCCGGCGGGCCAGCGGCTGAAGGTGCGGCTGCTACTGAATTCCGCCGTCTCCGGCCCGCATGCGTTCTTCTGCCTGGCGCACGAGCGCGGCTATTTCGCCGCGGCGGGGCTGGACGTGGAGTTCGCCGCGGGCGACGGCGCCGCCTCGGTGGTGCCGCGGATTGCGCAGGAAGGCTTCGACGGCGGCTATGGCGACCTGTGCGCGCTGATCAAGCTGGCCGGGCTGCGCCCCGACGGCTGCCCGGTGGCGGTGCACGTGGCGTTCAACCAGACCCCGCTGACCATCGGCGTGCGCAAGGACGGCCCGATCCGCACGCCGAAGGACCTGGAGGGCAAGGTGATCGGCGGGCATCCCATCGACGCGGCGATCGAGGCGTTCCCGGCGTATGCGGCGACGGCCGGCGTCGACGAATCGCGCGTGTCGATCCTGCGCTCGACCACCAGCATGGCGACGCTGGCCGAGGACGTGCTCGACGGCCACGCCGACGGCGTGTTCGGCTTCGTGCACACCATCATCGCGGCGCTGGCCGGCAAGGGCATCGACGGCCGCGCCGGACTGCGCTTCCTGGAATACCGCGACGTGGTGCCCGACCTGTACGGCAATGCGCTGATGCTGGCGCCGGCCTTCATCGAGCGCCATCCGCAGGCGGCGCGGGCGCTGGTGGCGGCGGTCAACCGCGGCATCGTCGAGACCTTGGCCGATCCAGAGGCCGCGCTGGAAGCGACCGAACGCATGGCGCCGAAGTTCGCCCGCCACGTCGACGGTCCGCGGCTGATGGGCACGCTGCAGGTGGAAATGGCGCATCCGGAAGCGCGGCGTATCGGCATCGGCGACATCGACGACGGGCGGCTCGCGCGTTCCATCGCGCTGCTGGCGCGATCGTGCCGGCTGCCGCACACGCCGCGCCCGGAGCAGGTGTTCACCCGTGCTTTCCTGCCGCCGTTGGCGCAGCGCGCGCGCCCGTTGGCGTCGCACGCGCGCGATGCCGATTCCCGCCTCGAAAGGAGCCTCGCATGAGTTGTCGCCACCTCCTGGCCGGCCTTGCCGCGCTGTTGCTGCTGGCCGGTTGCGGGCGCCCGCCCGCCGACGGCGCGGCGCCCGCGGCCGCGCCCGCCGCGCCGCCGCAGAAGGTGCGGTTCCTGCTCAATTCCGGCTTCTCCGGCGCCAATGCCTGGTTCCTGCTCGCCGAGCAGCGCGGCTACTTCCGCGACGAGGGCATCGAGGTCGAGTTCGTGCCGGGGCGCGGCGCCTTCACGGCCGCGGGCAGGATGGTCGAGGAGGGCTTCGACGCCGGCTACGGCGACATCCAGGCCGCCTACGAGCAGGCGGCGAAGGCGCCCGGCAAGGCGCCGGTCGGCGTCTACATGGTGATGGACAGGTCGCCGTCGGTGATCATCCTGCCGGCGTCGTCGCCGGTGAAGACCGCCGAGCAACTGGCCGGGCTGACGATCACCGGCCACGCCACCGACGTGGCGCTCAACACCTTCGAGCAATACGCCTCCAGGACCGGGCTGGACCCGGCCTCGGTCAGGATCGTCGCCAACGACGGCAACTGGAAGGTGCTGATCGGACTGCTGGACGCGCACGCCTCCGATGCGTTGTTCGGCTACCTGTCCACCAGTTCGGCCGCCATCCGCACGGCTGGCGGCGACGTGGCCGCGCGACTGCGCTTCCTCAAGTTCCGCGACGCGGTGCCGGAGCTGTACGGCAGCGCGCTGATGCTGTCGCCGCAGTTGCTGCGCGAGCGGCCCGACGTGGCGCGCGGCCTGGTCAACGCGGTGAACCGCGGCGTGATGGACGCGCTGTGCGCGCCGGAGGCGGCCATCGACGCCCTGGTCGGGCACGATCCGGCGCAGAACGCCGGCGTCGAGCTCGGCCGGCTGTTGGACACCGTGGACGACATGGGCGGCCGGGCGCTGGTCGCGCAGGGCGTGGGCGACATCGACCGCGCCCGCATGCTGGCGGGGCTCAAGCTGACCGCGGCGACGCGAAGGCTGCCGCGCGAGCCGAGCGTGGAGGAAGTGTTCGACCGCAGCCTGCTGCCGCCGCTGGAACTGCGCCGGCCCTGCGCCGCGGCGGAAGCGCCGGCGCCCTGAGGCACGGGCCGGCCGTTGTCGCCGGCCCGTCATGCAGGCGTGGGAGCATCATGGCCGCGATGCGGCTCTCTCCCACGCCTCGCCCGCGAAGCCCGGCCACCGGCCGGGCTTCGTGTTTCCTCAGACCCGGCCGAACACCAGGGTGGCGTTGGTGCCGCCGAAGCCGAAGCTGTTGGACATCACCGTGTCCAGCCTGGCCGCGCGGCTCTCGCGCACGATCGGGAAGCCCTCGGCCTTCGGGTCCAGCGTGTCGATGTTGGCCGAGCCGGCGATGAAGCCGTCGCGCATCATCAGCAGGCAGTAGATCGCCTCGTGCACGCTGGCCGCGCCCAGCGAGTGGCCGGACAGCGCCTTGGTGGAGGAGGTCGGCGGCAGCGCGTCGCCGAACACGTTGCGCACCGCGTCCAGCTCGATGGTGTCGCCCAGCGGCGTGGAGGTGCCGTGGGTGTTGAGGTAGTCGATCGGCGCGGCCACGCCTTCTAGCGCCATGCGCATGCAGCGCTCGGCGCCTTCGCCGGAGGGCGCCACCATGTCGGCGCCGTCGGAGGTCACGCCGTAGCCCAACAGTTCGGCGTGGATGCGGGCGCCGCGCGCCACCGCGTGCTCGTAGTCCTCCAGCACCAGCATGCCGCCGCCGCCGGCGATGACGAAGCCGTCGCGGTCGGTGTCGTAGGGGCGCGAGGCGCGGGTCGGGTCGTCGTTGCGCTTGCTGGACAGCGCGCCCATGGCGTCGAACATCATGGTCAGCGCCCAGTGCAGCTCCTCGCCGCCGCCGGCGAACACGATGTCCTGGCGGCCGGCGCGGATCAGGTCGGCGGCCGCGCCGATGCAGTGCGCCGACGTGGCGCAGGCGGCGGAGATGGAATAGCTCACGCCCTTGATCCTGTACGAGGTGGCGAGCGTGGCCGAGACGGTGGAGCACATCGTGCGCGGCACCATGTACGGGCCGACCTTGCGGATGCCGCGCTGGCGCAGCAGGTCGGCGGCCTCGATCTGCCATTCGGCCGAACCACCGCCGGAGCCGGCGACCAGGCCGGTGCGCGGATCGCTGACCTGCGCCTCGTCCAAGCCGGCGTCGGCGATGGCGTCGCGCAGCGCGATGTGCGCATAGGCGGCGGCGTCGCCCATGAAGCGCTTCTGCTTGCGGTCGATCAGCGCTTCCAGGTCCAGTTCCGGCGCGCCGCCGACCTGGCTGCGGAAGCCGAGCTCGGCGTACTGCGGGATGTGGCGGATGCCGGAGCGGCCTTCGCGCAGGGACGCGGACACGCTGTCCGCATCGTTGCCCAGGCAGGAAGTGATGCCCAGGCCGGTGACGACGACGCGGCGCATCAGAAGTTCTCCGTGGAAGTGAACAACCCCACGCGCAGGTCGCGCGCGGTGTAGATCTCGCGGCCGTCCACCAGCATGCGGCCGTCGGCCACTGCCAGCACCAGCTTGCGGTTGACCACGCGGCTGACGTCGATCTCGTAGCTCACGCGCTTGGCGGTGGGCAGCACCTGGCCGGTGAACTTCACTTCGCCCGAGCCCAGCGCGCGGCCGCGGCCGGGCGCGCCGATCCAGGTGAGGAAGAAGCCGGTGAGCTGCCACATCGCGTCCAGGCCCAGGCAGCCGGGCATCACCGGATCGCCGAGGAAGTGGCACTTGAAGAACCACAGGTCCGGATGGATGTCGAGTTCGGCGCGCACCATGCCCTTGCCGTGGACGCCGCCGTCCTGGCGGATCTCGGTGATGCGGTCGAACATCAGCATCGGGTCGTCGGGCAGGCGGCCGCTGCCGGGGCCGAACAGTTCGCCGCGGGCGCTGGCCAGCAATTGGTCGCGGGTGAAGGAGGCTGGGGCATTCATGGGGGAGGGGTCCGGTCCGGTGGAACGGCAGATAATGCACACATGTGCATACGCTTGTCTTGATCCGGATCAACCGGCCTTTCCATACGCCGGCGTAGGATGGCCCGAAAGCCCGGCGGCGCCTGCTTCCGCGGCCTGCACGGCAGGCGCCGGACGCCTGCGTACTGTCGGCGGCTATCATCCTGCGATGCGCAAGATCATCCACATCGACATGGACGCGTTCTATGCGTCGGTGGAGCAGCGCGACGATCCGTCCTTGCGCGGGCGGCCGGTGGTGGTGGCTTGGCGCGGCGAGCGCTCGGTGGTGTGCGCGGCTTCGTACGAGGCGCGCGTCTTCGGCGTGCGCTCGGCGATGCCGGCGGTGCGCGCCGAGCGGCTGTGCCCGCAGGCGGTGTTCGTGCCGCCGGACTTCACCCGCTACAAGGCGGTGTCGCGGCAGGTGCGCGAGATCTTCCTGCGCCACACCGACCTGGTGGAGCCGCTGTCGCTGGACGAAGCCTACCTCGACGTCACCGCGCCCAAATCCGGCCTGCCCACCGCCACCGCGGTGGCCGAGGCGATCCGCGCGCAGATCCGCGAGGAGACGCAGCTCACCGCCTCGGCCGGGGTGGCGCCCAACAAGTTCCTGGCCAAGATCGCCTCGGACTGGCGCAAGCCCGATGGCCTGTTCGTGCTGCGCCCGCACCAGGTCGAAGCCTTCCTCACGCCACTGCCGGTGGAGCGCATCCCCGGCGTGGGCAAGGTGATGCAGGGCAAGTTGAACGCGGCCGGCATCCGCACCGTGGGCGACCTGCGCACGCATCCGCAGCACGAGCTGGAAGCGCGCTACGGCAGCTTCGGCGCCAGCCTGTACCGGCGTGCGCGCGGCATCGACGAGCGCCCGGTGGAGCCTGACCAGCCGGTGCAGTCGATCTCCTCGGAGGACACCTTCGCCACCGACCTGCCGCTGTCGGAACTGGAGCCGCACATCCGGCGCATCGCCGAGTCGGCCTGGGCGGCATCCCGCAAGACCGAGCGCGTGGGGCGCACCGTGGTGCTGAAGCTGAAGACCGCGCAGTTCCGCATCCTCACGCGCAGCTTCACGCCCGAGGCGCCGCCCGCCTCGGCGCAGGAGTTCGTCGACATCGCCCTGGCGCTGCGCGAGCGCGTGGGCCTGCCCGAGAGCGCGCGCTACCGGCTGGTGGGCGTGGGTCTGTCGGGGTTCCGCGACCGCGAGGAAACCGTGGTGCAGCCGGGCCTGTTCGATCCGCGCCAGGCCTAGGTGCCGCTCAGGCGGCGCGCCAGTCGAAGGCCAGGTCTTCGTTGCGCTCGAAGCGGCGCAGGTGCGAGGCGATCACCTCCTGCAGGCGCGCGCGCCGTTCCGCGTCGGGCTGGTGCAGCGTGATCGCCAGCGTGGCGCCGTCCACGGCGAATTCCGCCGGGCCCAGTTCGCCGAAGGGGATGCGCGCGTGCGCATCGTCGGGGCGCTCGATCTCGAACTTGTGCCGCCAGTGGTTGCACAGCGTGCGCAACAGCCTGACGGGATCGGCGGGAAGCACGGTGGCGTGGGAGGTGGCTTGCATGGGGGGCACCGCAACAGGGGGGGGCTTCCTGTTTACGTGCGACAGCGCGGGCCGGCAAGGCCGGCAACGGAACAGTCCATTGCCGGCCCCCGCGGCGCGGTGCGTCAGTCGCGCGCCTGGTAGCGCAGGCTCAGGCCGTACTCGCGGCCCGGCTGGTTGTACCAGGCGATCGTTTCGTATTCGCGGTCGAACACGTTGCCGGCGCGCGCCTGCACCGACCAGGCGTCGGTGATCGCGTATTCCAGCCGCAGGTCCAGCGTGCCGTAGCCGGCCAGGCGCACCGTGTTGGCAGCGTTGTCGTAGCGGTGGCTGGCGCCGTTGGTGGTCAGGCCGATGCGGAAATCGCCGAACGCGCGGTCCACGTCGATGCGGGCGGTGTTGCGTGCGCGGCGGGCCAGCAGGTTGTCGTGGTTGCCGCCGGCGGTGTCGTTGCGCGGATCGGCGTGGCTGACCTGCGCGGCGATGTCGAAGCCGGCCACCGTGACGGCGCCGGTCAGTTCGGCGCCGCGGATGCGCGCCTTCTCGATGTTGTCGGGCATCCAGTTGGCGTCCAGCGCGATCAGGTCGTCGATGCGGGTCTCGTAGACGTTGAACGTCCAGTTCCACGCATCGCCATACTGCGCCAGACCGAGGTTGAGGCTCTTCGACCGCTCCGGCTCCAGCAGCGCGTTGCCGGACCACGGGTAGTACAGGTCGTTGAAGGTCGGCGCCTTGAAGCCGGTGCCGGCGGTGGCGCTGAGCCTGAAGCCCTTGCCGAAGCCCAGGCCCCAGCCCAGGTTGCCGGTCACGTGGCTGCCGAACTGCTCGTTGTCGTCGTTGCGCACGCTGGCCTGCACCTGCTGCGCGCCGAAGCGGCCCTGGTACTCGACGAACACGCCGGTGTTGTCGCGGCTGTCGATCGGGGCCAGGGCGGCGTCCAGGAAGGTGACGGTGCTGGTGATCTCGTCGCGTTGCCAGTCGGCGCCGGCGCTGAGCAGGTGTTGCTCGCCGAACGCGAAATCGCCCTGCAGCGAGGCGGTGTCGCGGCGCGTGTCGAAAGTGCTGACGAACGTGCGCGTGCCGGTAGACGCATTGGCGAAATGATTGTCCGACTTGTCCGAGGCGCGGCCGACCTGCGCGGTGACCGTGGCGCGCGCGGACGGCGTCCACGCCAGCTTGCCGCCCAGTACCTGCTGCACGTTGTCGCCTTCGTTGCCGCCGTAGATGCTGCCGTCGAACTCGTTGAAGGCGTCGGCGTTCAGCGCATGGCCCTCCAGCACCAGCGTGTCGGTCAGCCGGTAGCCGCCGCGCACGTTGAGCGAGACGTTGCGGTAGCCGTCCAGGTCGGGCTCGTCGGTGAAGCAGCCCTGGAACAGCGTGCCCGAGCCGCGGCAGGCGTTGATGCCGTCGGTCTCCTGGTAGGCCGCGTCGGCGCCGATCCAGCCGCGCTCGCCGCGGTAGCCGAAGCCGCCACTGGCTTCGCGCAGGCCGTGGCTGCCGCCGCCGATGCGCAGGCGGCGCGTCAGGCCCGGGCCGTCGCGACGGGTGAAGATCTGGATCACGCCGCCGATGGCTTCCGAGCCGTACAGGCTGGAGCGCGGGCCGCGCACGATCTCGACGCGCTCGATCTGGTCCACCGGCAGGTCCTGGAACATCGCCAGGCCGGCCGTCGCCGAGCCGATGCGGATGCCGTCCACCAGCACCAGCACGTGGTCGGACTCGGTGCCGCGGATGTTGAACGTGGTCAGCTTGCCCATGCCGCCCTGGTTGGAGAAGCCCAGGCCGGCGCGGCCCTTGAGCAGGTCGACCAGCGAGCGCGCCTGGCTGCGCTCGATCTCCTCGCGGGTGATCACCTGCGCCGGCACCAGGCTGTCCTCCAGCGCCACTTCGGTGCGCGTGCCGGTGACGACGACCTTGTCCAGGTCGGTGGTGGCGCCGTGCGCCAGCGCGGAAAGCGGAAGGCCCAGCGCGACGGCCAGCGCCAGCCGGTGGGAAGAAGGAAAACGCGTCTGCATCGGATCAACTCCATCGCGCGCCCCGCGCGCATTGCCTGGGTGGAGTTGCGTGGAGAAGGGGAACGTTGCGGACAGCGCGGACGGACGGCGCGGCACGCCGCGACGCCCTCCGCATCGCAACCAGTGGACTTCCGGGCCGGTCTCCGGGCTTGCGAACGAGTGCCGTGCACTCCGCCGCGGCGCCTTCCCATGCGTGTACGCACAGTGGCCGATGCCGTGGTTGTCTTCGCCTACCGTTGCGGGGGCAGCGCCGGAATGCCGCCTGGGGCGGGCCACCGGCTTCCCGTTTCAACCCGGGGCGGGAACGCCGCGGGTCACCTGAAAGCGCGGCAAGTATACGGGAAGCCCGCAGGCTCTCGCCCGGCTCCGGGTATGAGGGGCTTCAGCCCCGATGCTTTTCGGCCGGACGGAGAATGGGCCGGATGAGCGCCGCGTCGAGGTCGCAGGTCGGGGCTGAAGCCCCTCCTACGGGGTCAATCGTCGCCGCGCGAATCGAACAGGTTGAGCGACGGCGCGCTTTCCTCTTCGCGCTCGACGTGGGTGGTGGTGACCGGGCCGGCGGCCGGGCGGCCGCGCGGGGGCGGCAGCAGCGCGGCGGCGGCGTCGTAGGCCACCAGCAGTTCGCTGCGGCGCTCTTCCGGCAATTGCTGCCAATGGCAGTCCAGCAACGCGCCTTCCAGCGCGTACAGCAGGTTGAGGCTGGGGCGGAATCCGGCGCGCTTGACCCGGATGAAGGCTTCCACCGCGCCCACCGATTCCAGGTCCTGCTGCGTGCGCAGGCCGACCTGGCGCAGCCAAGCGGCGGACTTGGGGCCGATGTTGCGCAGTTTGTTGCCTGTCATTGCAGCGATTCCACGAAGATGCGGGCGATGTGTTCGAGGCCCGCCTGGTCGTCCGCATCGAACCGCGCCAGGCGGGGGCTGTCCAGGTCGAACACGCCGACCAGTTCGTCCCCTTTGACCAGCGGCACCACCAGTTCCGAGCGCGACGCGGAATCGCAGGCGATGTGGCCCGGGAAGGCGTCCACGTCGTCCACGCGCTGGGTCTGGCGGGTGCGTGCGGCGGCTCCGCAGACCCCCTTGTCCAACGGGATCCGCACGCAGGCTGGTAGTCCTTGGAACGGACCGACCACCAATTCCCGGCCATCGAAGAAGTAGAAGCCCACCCAGTTGAAGCCGGGCAGCGCGTGGTAGACCAGCGCCGCCAGGTTGGCGGCGTTGGCGATGCGGTCCGGTTCGCCGGCGAGCAGGGCGCGGGCCTGTCCGGCGAGTTGGGCGTACTGTTCCGGCTTGCTGCCGGTGAGTGTCTGGGCGGTGAACGACATGCGCCCGATTCTACCCCCGTCGCCGCGGACGGGCCGGTACGGCGCCACAATGCGGCGGGCCGAATAAGATGGACGCCATGCGCACGTCCGGCCCCGCTTCCCCGCTGTCCTGTTTCCCGCGCGCACGCGCGGGTCGTGCGGACTGCGCCGCTTGCCTGGGGGAGCGCGCGGATGGATAGGCTGTTCGTCACCGGCACCGATACCGGCGCGGGCAAGACCGTCGCCAGCGCGGCGCTGCTGTGGGCGTTCCGCGCGCGCGGCCTGCGCGCGGTGGGCATGAAGCCGGTCGCCAGCGGCTGCACGGCCACCCCCGAGGGCTGGCGCAACGAGGACGCGCTGGCCCTACTGGCGGCGAGCGATCCGGCGCCGCCCTACGCCGACCTCAATCCGTATGCATTGCCGGCACCGCTGGCGCCGGAGATCGCCGCGCGCGAGGCCGGCGTGGACCTGCACCTGGGCGTGCTGGTGTCCGCATTCGAGCGCCTGCATCCGCTGGCCGACCGGGTGCTGGTGGAAGGCGTTGGCGGTTGGGCCGCGCCGCTCAGCGCCACCCTGGACCAGCGCCATCTGGTGCAGGAACTGCGCCTGCCGGTGGTGCTGGTGGTCGGCATGCGGCTGGGCTGCATCAACCACGCACGGCTCACCGCCCGAGCCATTCAGGACGACGGTGCGCAACTGGTGGGCTGGATCGCGAACGAGGTCGACCCGGACATGGAGCGCCGGGACGAGAACTTCGCCCTGCTGTCCGCGCGCCTGCCGGTGCCGTGCTGGGGACGGCTGCCCCATGCGCCAGGGGCGCCTGCGGAAGAGCTGGCGGGCTACCTGACGCCGTAGGGAGAGATGCCCTCGGGCGCAGTCAGGCAGCTACCCTGCCTCACCCCTCACCCCTCACCCC
>ERZ761602.1171-NODE-1171-length-49841-cov-15.517174_pt1 | contig 49841 bp, 41 predicted proteins | sample MGYA00512165_ERZ761602 | MGnify/ENA primary metagenome ERZ761602 (study PRJEB28899, sample SAMN02445085) | bioreactor sludge metagenome | biome: EBPR sludge; isolation source: Thorneside wastewater treatment plant | place: Australia: Brisbane, Thorneside...
CGTGTTTCATCTTGCGAAACCACATTATCGTTTTCGGCAGTGATAAATAATTTCGGGATGTTTGTATTAACGTCTGCTGAAAGAATTTCAAAATCAAATTGTGAAATTTCAGGTGGAGATGCAACCACAACGAGACCATCGGCTTGAGATTCCGCAGCGAGCTTTGCAGAAGCACATCCGCCCAAGCTTGCACCGACAAGAATAATTTTCTTTGCACCTTGCGCACGCATGTAATTAATTGCACCACGAAGGTCATCTACAAATTTTTGGATTTCATTTTGATCCACTGAACCTGAAGTATTGCAACCACGCCATTGATAAGTGAATGCTGTAATTCCCTGTGCAGCTGTGAGTTGTGCAAACTCTCTCCAGCCTGGGTCACAATTTCCCATCACTGAAAAAATCACTGCTGTATCACCTGAACCGTATAGTTCGCCTGTGATTGTTGCATCATCTGGTGTCGTAAAAGTAACTGTGTGAGATGCAATCACATCTTCGAGCGGAGCAGCAGTAGGATCGTTCGGTACAAATGCAGATTCAACAGGAGTGATGCTCAAAGGTTGAGTAGCTGTAGCAGTTGGAGTCGGTGAAGCGGATGAACAAGCTGAAAGAAAACAGATCAGAATAAATGTCAAAGAAATGAGGCGCATATCCGCAGTATAGTCTTTTTAAGTATGTTCATCCTCATACTGTAGTAGGGTCTTAGACTTTTAATCGCTTTTGTAAATAGAAAAGTGTGATAACCAGCAATACACCTGCTAAACTAAAAAATAAACTTGGCACAAGCCAACGCGAATTGACAAGAAAATCTTGATATAACAAAATACTTTGAATGCGGAGTTTTGCAAACAGAATCGGTGGGAGATTTAAAAATGTAAACCACAATGATGCAATGCACGAAGCAATGACTAGACTCAATCCAAAATCATTCCATGTGACCAATGTTGGTCGCTTTTCTTTTTGAATGTGATTCATTACATCTAATGTAATGTTGCGCGGCATTTCTGCCAACGGATAATTTTTGAGTGCATCTTCAATGTAAGCATCTTGTTCTAAACGGTTATCCATGATTCCTCCAAATGTGCAAGTGACTTGCGAAGCTGTTCCTTTGCACGAAAAATGCCGGTCTTGACAGTACCAAGTGGCAGGTTAAGAGTCGAGGCGATTTCTTCATAAGAAAGTTCATTTTGATAGCGAAGCGTTATCAAAATTTTGTATTGACTATCAAGTTCATCAATGGCTTGATGTAAAAATTTTCTAGTCTCATTTGATTCGATTTCAGAAGCCGGGTTATCAAATTGTGGAATATCTTCCATGACGTCATCACCCAAATCGTTGAGGCTTTTTCGTAAATTCGGCAATCGGTTGTAACAAAGATTTGTGACGATACGATACAACCATGTGCGAAATTGTGATTGACCTTTGAAGTTCGGCAAAGCCGTCCATGCTCTTACGAAAGTTTCTTGCGTTAAATCCAATGCTTCATTTTCATCTTTGACCACACGCAAGGCAAGGTTGTAGACGTATTTCTGGTGTTCATGGATGAGCAAAGCAAAGGCGTCTTGATTGCCTTTTTGAGCTTGTTGAATGAGTGTCTGTTCGTCGGCAGGCATAGAGGTTCTAAAGAGTTAGACAGGGAAAGTTGGAAAAAGTTTCAAAATGGACGGTGGACGATTGACCATAGACCGTAGCACTTTTACCGTCTATTGTCCACCGTCTTCCGTCTGAGTGAAACTTTTTCTCGATTCTTCTGTCAAATGTAATAGAACATCATACAACAAGGAGTAACAAAATGAAAAGACCCGTAGTAATTGGATTATTGGTAGCGGCATTGGTTTTGGTTTGTGTTGGCATTGGCTCGGTGATTTACTTCGCCAATGGCTTCAACGTCAACAACCCATTTGACACGCTACAAATTCCATCTTCATTAGAAGAAAATGAAACATTAGAGATTGATACAGAGCAACCTGTCAACTTAACAATTGATAGTGATTCAGGTTATGTCACCGTCACAGGCGGGGATGTAGATGAAGTGCAAGTGCGCGTCGTCAAAACGGCTTACGATTCGACTCAAGAACGCGCAGACGAAGAAGTCAAAACGATTCAATACACTGTAGAACAAAATGGAAATTCTATTGTTCTTAAGTATGAAATTCCTCGCTCTGTTAACATTCGCAATAAAGTGAACACTGTAGATTTTATTGTCATTGTCCCAAATAATACCAGTGTAGATATTGAAACAAGCTTTGGTGATGTAGATGTCACGGGACTCAATGGAAGTGTCGTTATCAATGATGATTTCGGCGATGTAAATGTCACCAATGTTGATGGTGCAGTAGAAGCACATAGTAACAGTGGCAAAATTCAACTTAGTTCTGTCAATGCAGGCAGTGATGATATCAATATCTCAACTGATTTTGGTACTTTGATTTTAGAAAAAGTCAGCGGCAAAGATATTACACTGCAATCAAATAGCGGAAAATTAACATTAAATGATGTCCGCGCTACTGGAGATATTTTTGGAAAGTCGGACTTTGGAAATGTAGAATTTGAAAATGGTTCTGCCTCAAATCTTGAATTAGAAACCAATAGTGGAAAAATCTCTGTCATAAAAGTAAATGTGCGAAATGAAATAATCGTTGATGATGATTTTGGCAATATTGAATTAACGCAAGCCTCAGCCAATTCGTATGATTTACATACAAACAGCGGTTCTATCACCATTGACGGCGCAAAAGGAAATGTCAAAGCTTATACAGATTTTGGTGACATTGAAATTAAAAACGCAGTCAATGTGACATTAGACATCAAAACAAACAGTGGCACAATTACTTTCAGCGGTTCATTAGGTGACGGTCCACATAATGTCAAATCTGATTTTGGAAGTATAGAATTAACTTTACCAAGTGATATAAAACTTAATGTAAATCTCTCAACCGACTTCGGCAAAATTACTTCCGACATTCCAATCACAGTTACATTGAATGGCGATTCCAATTCTAATGGCGGAGAAGTTGTCGGTGAACTTAACGGCGGAGGTGAAGAACTTACAGTTCACACCAACAGCGGCTCAATCAATATCATCACAGTCAAGTAAAATAAAAGGGCTTGGAAAATTTCCAAGCCCTAATTTTTTACAAAGGACTGTTTATCATGAATGACCTCATCCCTTGTTTTGGCGTTGTCAGCATTCTGTTAATTATCTTCGGCTTCTTGGCTTTTCTACGTTATATGAATTACAAAGGAACAATTGCATTGGCTGAAAAAGGTTTAACCAAACCTGAATCAAAATCAAACAACAAAGGATTATTAAGATGGGGAATCGTTATCACCGCGATTGGCTTGGCTCTTTCAATTGGACTCTATACGATTGGATTTGTCGCTGATGAAAATACCTATCCGTTTCGTCTCGGACCGTGGATGCTGGGTGGCTTCGTTCCACTTTTTCTTGGCTTAGGCTTGATTCTGCTTCATTACTTAACTGAGAAAGAATAATCAGAGAACAGTTATCAGTAATCAGTGATTAGTTTATTCAACTTAAAAGTATTTTCTGTTATTTCAAATTCATCTTTTTCCAAACCGAAAAACGTCCAAAATGTGACATTGGTTTGATTGCTTTCTAATTTCACCGAAATCGCTGGCTCTTTGTGACCATAATATCTCGACCTCCACCCTCGCGTTGAATTTTCATCCGCACGAATGATAGATAAATCTGCTTTTCCATTTAATACACCAAGTTGCATTTTATATTTCATTGATTCTAAAGAAAGCAAAATGGAATTTAGTTTTTGTTCGTAAGGAAAATCATTCAATAGCCAATGTAATGCAAAATCATGTGACTCGTTTGCTTTGAGTTCATCAAGTACTAGCCATCTATCTCCTTCAAGAGACATAACTGTTCTTTTATGTAACACAGGTTTATAACTATCATGCTCGCCTTGCCAAAAGTTATCTTTGTGTTGTAACACTTTCCCTTTTGACCAATTTGTCCACGTAAAACGGCTGACCATGTTCATTTGGTCTTTGTTATCTACAGTCACTGTATTATGAACTGACGTATGAGCAAGTCCATTTCGCCAAATGCGTTCGCCGCTGTATAAGTAAGTACCTGCATCAATAGCAATATTTTGATTTCCGATCCATAAATCCACATGCATTTGGTCTGCATGTGAAGGTCTGGATTTGAAATCCCTGCAATGGATGATGGCTTTACTGTTTGTGTTCTTGAGAATATAAACTCCGCCATTAGGAAACGATGTCTTCTTTCCTCTTTCTTCTTTCTTTTTGGTCTCGATACGTTGCTCGTGATTACTCGCAACTACTCGACCAACAGAGTCTCCGCATAACCAAAATATATCTTCATCCCAATCACCTGAATCAAATATCTTTTCACCTTTTGTAATATAAGAACCAAGTTGCAACAGCGGACGAAAATCGGTGAAGTCACAGTTATTCAATGGCAAAACAAGTGCGCCATCATTTGAGCCATAAAATGGGATCTGACCTGTGTTTGGGTCAATAAGTTGGTAAAGGTAATCTATTGAATTTGTAACTGATTGCTTTATGTTTGTAGAAAGTGGAAAGTGGTTGATTTCACCGAGTCGAATGGCATATAAATAAATATGCAAAATAAATCGATGATAGTTAAGCGAGTACATTGAATAACTACCATCAGGGAAGATTTGCTTGATTTCATCTTCCAGAATCTTTTTTCCTAATGAAAAATATTTTTCTGACTCTTTCAATTCAGGGAATAAAAGCCCGACCAACCATAATCCAAAGCCTTCGCTGATGGTGTGATTGCTTTTCGTAGAAATGGCATAGTCAATATTTTTATAAATCCGTTCGGCTTGGGCGGCGACAAAGGTTGTGAAGTCTGCGATTCGTTGCGGTGTGGTTAATGGAGAATGGATAAATGCGTAATAACCAAACGTCCAAGCCATGAGACGCAATGCAATTTCTTGACCATCCTTCCAGTTTGCGCCTGTGTTGGGTGGATTATTTATTGCCCAATCTTCTATCAATGACCAAAAGGCTTGAGCATATTTTTCATCTTGAGTTGCTTTGTATGCACGGACTAGGGTGTAAACAAATGCAAAACGATTTGGTTCCCAGATGAATTTAATGTCTGTATTTGAGTCGTCTGAGATTTGTGACCAGTGTCTATGCTTGTCATTCTGAGCGAAGCGAAGAATCTCGGATGATAGTGGTAGAGACTCTTCGCCAGCCCCTTCACTTCGTTCAGGGCTTTGGCTCAGAGTGACATAATCCTTGTGCCAATTGGGTGGAAAGGCTGTTTGATGAAATTGATGTGAAAAATATTTGATTTCGCCAGATAAGATTTTATTTGCTTCATCTATTACTGGTTGTATATTCCAAGTTGGGCGAGATGACCTCGCCCCTACGGAATCAAAAAATTTGGGGGAATTATTTTTTCTCCATTGAACATAAGATTCAATAGGAATATCTTTTTTTAACCAAGTGCTTAATGGACGATCGCTCCATTTGTATTGCGGAGTTTGCAGGCGGATGAGTCCAGTGCGGAGACGGAAGGCGTACGTTAAACGAAAAGCTGACCAACGAAAACCAAGTTGACGGTAGAGAGAGGCGAAGTTCTTAATCTTGTTAAGCATGAGTGAGGAAAGTAATCAGTGATCAGTAATTAGTAATTGAGTTTACTTCTTTGTTAAAGAATTTGTGTAACGATAAAGAAGAATCCAAATCAATGGTAATCCAATAATAATTAATGGTGGTGCATAGGCTTGCCCCCAAGACCATGCGTATGAAAGTAAGCCTGCGAGTAACGTCAAGAAAATATATAACAAACTAATCGTTGCATGTTTGTATCCGCCCGCGACGAGGCGTTGATATACATGTGTGCGATGCGCGGCAAAAACATTTTCACGTTTTATAACACGGCGAATAAACGTGATGCCTGCATCCATGATGAACGTCCACATAATGAGCGTGCCAAGCATAAGCGCGTCGCCACCTTCATCGGCAGAAAGCAACGGCAGAACCGCAAACGTATAACCAAGAAATGTGCTGGCAACATCACCCATAAAAATTTTTGCAGGCGACCAATTATGAAAAAGAAAACCCAAACTGCTTCCGACAATGGCAAATGAAATCCAAAACACAAAATTGTTGCCCATGTTATCAGCGAGGAACACCCACGAACATGCACCTGCTAATGCCACACCACCAGCAATGCCATCAATGCCATCCATGAAGTTGTAAGCGTTGGTGAGCCCGAGTATCCATAAAAATGTGATGATGATTCCGACCACGCCTAATTGCAATTCACCAAACAATGGAATGGTGACCGATTTGAAATATCCTAAAACATAAATTGAAATTGCAGCGACCAACCCTTGCACGATAAAACGAATCTTTGGTGATAAAGATGAGACGTCATCTCGCCAGCCTAAAAATGCGATTACGATTCCGCAACCAATATAAACAGCCGCCTGATTCATATCCGTTTCGTTTCTTGACAAGAAAGCTGTTCCTATTACCAAGACAACAATTGCTAATCCCCCACCTCGCGGTGTGGGCATGACGTGTGAACTGCGTTCATTGGGATGGTCTAGGATTTGTTTTTTCTCTGCGTAGTGGCGAATGAAAACGACGAAGAGAAAAGAAAAAGTAGCAAAGATTTGAAGGGTTAGTAGAGCCATTGAGAAGATTCTACACGAATCTCGAAGCTAATTCCCTCTTCAAAACTTCGTGGACTAAATCCAAAATCCCTTTCCGCTTCGGCGTAAGAGAAATCTTTATTTTCATTCAACCGCAACACCTGTTCTGCTTTAATTGGAAATGGAAGTCGAATCTTTTCAAATAAATTCAACAACGCCACCACAGGTTTGGATGGGATATGAACTTTCCAAATTCGTTTATTTAATTTGTCTGCAATTGTGTCAATCACAGCGTTATAAGTCAATGGGTATTTGCCTGCGATGTTGTAACTTTTCCCAACTGTATTTTCATTTGATAAACAACTTACGACTGCTTGAGCGACGTCATCTACAAAAATGGGTTGTTGTAAATGAGTTCCGTCACCAAATACGGGAATGATCGGAAATTTTTTTATAAAATTTATCAAGCGCCACATGTTTCTGTCTCGTGGACTGCCATAAATCATGGTTGGGCGAAGAATTGTGTAATCCAGTCCGCTGGATTCAATTGCCGATTCTGCTTGCATGCGAACACTTTTACTTTTGGCATTTAATTTTGTAAAAATGGCTGTGGTACTGATAAATATTGCACGTTTAATCCCCGCACTTTTTGCAGCTGTGATAATTGAATCCGCGTGACCAAATCCAAGCGAAGCAATGTTGATGAGTACATCAATTCCTTGCATAGCAGAGGTCAATGATTGTGAATTGGATAAGTCGCCTGTTACCCATTCAATTTCAGGTTGCGGAAGAGAAGAACGGTCACTGGATGGGCGATATAGGCAACGAACTTCATGTCCTTCCTTTAATAAGAGAGGAACGACTCTTGAGCCTGTAAATCCAGTGGCGCCAGTGACAAAAACTCTCATGTTATTTCATCACCAAGTTTTCAAGCAACAATAAAGTTTCATTCAACTTGTCTTGCCGATTCAAATGTCCCACAAGAAATTCGCGGGCATTTAATCCCATTTGTTTAACAATATCCGCATTTTGAGAAAGGTCAAGGATTGTGTCGGCAAGTCCTTTGTCGTCATTAGGTTGGACGAAGACTCCGCCATAAGAAGACTCAATCAAATCACGTGTGATTCCGTCAATGACTAGGACAGTTGCACGTCCAGCCGCCATGTAGTCAAAGACTTTGTTTGGGTATGTTGTGCGAAACATGGGAACGTCTTGAAGAATTGCAAGGCACACATCTGCAGATGCAATCACTTGTGGCATTTCTTTTTTAGGTCGCACACCTGCAAAAATCACATTGGATAAATTTAATTGATTTGCTTTGTTTTGTAAACGTTCGCGTTCTTTTCCGTCACCGAATAATACAAAACGAATTTTTTTATTTTCATTCAAGCGTTGAGCTGCACGAAGGATCGTGTCAATGTCATTGGCTTGACCAAGTGCACCTGCATATAAAACCACGAAATGACTTTCAAGATTTAATTCTTTACGGATTGATGAACCATCTATTTTTGGATTGAACATGTCAATGTCTGTGCCGTAGGGGATAAATGTAATCTTCTTTTCAAGTACGTTTTTCGAAATCATATAATCTTTATAAGCAGGCGAATTAACCAAGATATGAGTGGCACGCTTGTATAAAAATTTCTCCAGCCAACGTGCAAGCCAAATCACAATTGGATTTTTCAATACGCCCATACTCACGCCAAATTCGGGCCATAGGTCGCGGACTTCTAATAGAAAAGGCTTGCGGCGAATCAATGCGACAAACCAGGCAGAGACTGCTTGAAAAATTGGCGGTGTGGTGCCGAGAATTAAATCCACATCTTTTACTTGAAGTGCTGTGTAAATTGAAGAGAACATAAAGCTAAAAAAAGATATCACCCGCCAAAAATAACTGTGATGCAAGGCAGGGTAAATATATGAACGTAAAATTTTTACGCCTTCAATAGTTTGTTCTGCAAAAATTCCTTTTCGTTCAACAGTTCGTTTGCCTGTTTGGTAATTCAAGTCACTGGCGACGATGACGAGTTCATGTCCGCGAGTTTGCAAAAATTTCGCCATTTCAAAATGGCGCGTGTGACCGGGTTCATCAGGCGAAACGAAGGCTTGGTTAATCAAAAGGATTTTCATGAAAGGGTGATTATATTCGATGCTAAGAAAATGTATCTCGAAGTGAAACAGGTTGAGGTCAAGGATGAAGCGGTTTTACATCAAAGCCTAATTTGCCTACACGCAATCTAAGATCCTGATAGCGTTTGATAGAGTCTGTGCATAAAATTACAAATGACGAAAGGAACAAATTTATGGAAATCCCTAGACATTGGCGCCTCAAAAAACAACGTTATGGTTTGGTTGGCGAGGTTTGCCCACATTGTGATTATAAAATTTTTCCGCCGCGTGACGTGTGTCCGAATTGCGGTGATGAAGCGAAGGACTTATATACATTTAGCGGTAAAGGCGAAGTGTATTCATTTACGACTGTTTATGAAGCCCCAGCAGGTTTTGATGCAAATGCCCCCTACACTGTGGCATTGGTGAAGTTGCAAGAAGGTCCGATGATTACGGCTCAGTTAACTGACGTTGATAATGACGCTGTGCAAATCGGGATGCCCGTTGAAATGGTGACTCGCAAGATGCGCAACGATGGCGATGAACGTGGTTTGATTGTGTATGGGTATAAGTTTAGGCCTGCCTTGAACCACATTTAATACACACCACATCCTGCTCCCATATATGGAGACAGGATGCTAAAAACAGAGTAAAGTTCTCTATATAGTTGGATAATTGTATAGGGGAATAGGAATTTCTCTCATAAACGATCATGCCGCACTTTCCATCGAAGAGTGCGTGTTTAATGAAAAAAACGCCTGCAACTCCAACCTGAAACCCACGTCCTATATCTTTGGACATAAGGATTGTAGAATTGGCGTTAGCATAGAAAGCATTGACAAATCAAAACTTGGAAACGGTGAACAGACTTTTTATCTACGAATATACATAAACAAGAATTAACTTTTTGGCAATCTATATACTGCAAGCCGACTGTTTCTATGCATTGGGGTTATTTCGATAATTACACTGTTGAAGAATCTGCTCGGTAAGCTATTTTAACTATCTCTGTATAATCCTTGCACGCTAGAAACGATTAATTATTTCTCTATCTATTAGCGTATGGTATTTGGATTTCTTAACAGGTGCCAGGCAATTTTTATGAAATCCTACCAATAACCATAATGACGATAATTTGATCGTTTTTCGATTGGGAATTGATTTTATTTATGCAATTCCTAACTTCCATCATTCGTCACGTCACTTGACATTGACCTAACAGGTATTCTTCCTTTGCGTCGCGCGATGAGAATCGAAATATTATCCATCCCGCCATGTTGGTTCGCGAAAACTGCCAGTTTCTCGGTAGCTTCCTGTGGCTCAAACTCATTTCCTGCCGCCCAAAGCATGGATTCAAGCATGGATGGCGGCATCATGCCCCATAAACCGTCCGAGCAAAGTAGAAGAATGTCATTGGTGGAAAATTCAACAAAACTCAGGATCGGAGTCACACTGGGACGTTTTGCGTTGATTGTCATGGAAAGTTGGCTCTTTTTCGGATGTTTGAAAGACTGCTCAAGAGTGAGTCGACCTGCACGCATTTCGTCTGCTATAAATGATTGATCACGACTGATTTGATGAATAGCATTTTCTCCCCGTAGGAGGTAGGCGCGGCTGTCGCCAACATTCACAATATGAAGTTTACCTGGACCAAGAAATGCGGCGACCACGGTACTGCCCATTCCTTTCAACTTATCGTCTTTCTCCGTCTTCTTTTTGATGCGCCGATGTGCTTCATTGATACTTTGAATTAATATCTTTTCGTAATCGATTCCTTCGTGTGGCTGGCTATATACATCAGCAAACGCCTCGAGTACCAAACGACTAGCGATTTCGCCGCCCTGATATCCACCCATTCCGTCTGCCAATACCATTAATGGCGGCAGCAGACTTCCATTATCGGGAAAGAGAATATCCGCGGTGTCCTGATTGACCTTGCGCTTGCGCCCTACAACACAGGTTTTCCCATAGAGAAAATCGTCAAACTGAATTGATGAACTCATAAGTTATCGAGAGAAGAATATAGGCTTTGCCTATCTCAATCGCAAAGCCTTTACTCAAAGTTACTGCATCTGGGTATCCATTGAATCGTCAGTAAAAGAGTCGCGAGTCACATCGTCGCCGAGTCGAGCTTTTTCTCCAGCTTCAAATCTCAGCCGCACGCGTTTTCCAAGCCGAATCTCATCACCATTTTGCAGGAAAACCCCTTCTCCACCAAATTTGATTTCATTGACAGTTGTGCCATATGTTGGCGATTTCTGGTTTCCCTTTCCATCTTCTTCCATCATTTCTACGAGGAACAATCCACCGTTTTTTACTTCGATCACTGCATGGTGACGCGAGACCGGGGTGTCCTTTAGAAAAACGATATCGTTATCGGCTTTTCTTCCGAGGGTGGTACGTTCGTTGATAAGATCGAAATGCTGGTTGATCATGCTCTCATCATCGCTAGCAAGAACGGTCAATCTGCCGTAGGCATCTGACGGGATATCCCAAGTATCCATTGTTCTATCATCAGAACCGGCAGAGAATTCTTCCACAGTAGGCGTCCGCACGCCGCCGACCTTATCCTCCCACTCCTTGTCAAGTTGACGTTCTTTTTGCTTACGAAGAAAACTAAAAACACCAAAACCAGTCGTTATAACCAATAAAACTCCGCACCCCAAAATGTAAATTAAATAATCGGCAAGAAAGTTGCCACCTTCATCTGGAGTAGCTGTTTGCACTACAGGTAGAACTTGCACAGTACGGACAATACGCGCCAATTCGATACTTCCAGCACCTTGGGCGATCGCTTCGATAGTTAATGCACCTTCGGGATATTCGCTGAAATCAATTTGCGCTTCATAAGGAGTGGTTGTTGCTGTAGCAACCGTTACCCCGTTGATTTGGAAAAGAACTGATTGGATTGTCTCTCCCTGCCCAAACGTCTCCACTTGAATATTAGATACACCGTTGACTTCCCCGCCTTCGGCAGGTTCAGCAAAGATAAGCCGTAAGGGAAAATTCGGCAGGAGAAAGTTGCGCGTGTCGGTATCCTGTGTATTTAATGTTTTTACAGTAACGGCAAGTGTATGTGCGCCGGGACCAGCCTGAGATGAATATTCGATAAGATATTGTGAGCGCAGGGAATTCGATAATTCCCGAAAGATCACATCCAAACTACCGGCGTCCGGCGAGTAAAAGAAACGTCCACCCGTGTTGCCAGACAGCCGTTTGAGCATATTCTGGTCGACCTTTGCACCCATGCCTATTGTGTAAACGGGAGTGCGTGTTCCGCCTTCGGTCGCGATCTTGATAACATCATCCGCTGTGTTCGCGCTGCATGGATCACCGCTTGCCGTTTCGTCCACACCGTCAGTAAACAAGACAACAGCCCGACGCCCGGAGGGAACCGTGGCAGTCATCTGAACCGCTTGATAAACTGCATCAAATAGACATGTACCTGCGCTTCGGGTGGCTTCGATTAGAGAAATACGGTCCCGGGCGGATTGGTGATCGGTTGTAAAATCTACAATCGTGACAATGCTATCGTTAAACGTGACGACAGACACTTGATCTTCAGCGCCTAAACTAGTCACAAAACTAGCAGCGGCAGACTTTGCGGCGTTGATTCCTGTCCCCACCATGCTTCCGCTTGTATCAATCAGCAAAACAAGGTTGATCGGCTCATCTGCCGTGGATACACTTTTAATTTCGACTTGCTGCGAATCTTCTGCGAGGGTGAAATCCTCAGCTATCAACCCATTGATAGGGCTACCCGTACCATCCACAACAGAGACATACGTTTTTACATCATAGGAAATATCCGTCTCTGAGGGTGTCCCTTCCACGTAATGAAGAACTACGTCAATGCTGGATTGCGCCAAAGCAGGCTGGATTGAAACAGCCGCGATGAGCACGATCAGAAAAACGGACAGCCAAGGATAAAGTACTTGCCTTGAAAAACAGGACATGCTTGCCTCCCAAAAATACGGGGAAATTGTGCCGATGGCACGGAATTATGAATAATGACACATCGACGAACCGCTTGGATGTATTATATATTATAATATACTGAAATTCACCTAAACTCAGGAGCAAATGAAATGGCGGGCTTGCGTTATGGCCGGAGGTGGTGATCGCCATTTTCCAACAGACGGATCGCGCACCAGGAGGATTGCCATGAATGAACCTAATCAGAATGACTTGCGACGTTTATATCTGAACATCCTCCGTAATGCTCTGGCGCACATCGTCGTTGCAGATGGGAGTACCACAGAGGCTGAAATCTCCGCTTTTATTTCCGTGTGGCGGCAGGCGGCCGGGGAATCAGTTGACCAACAAACGATACGCACATGGTGCGCCGAAGCGCGCCATGACAAACTCCCGGTGGACGCCCATTTCAGGACATTGGCTGGCGTCGCCAACGACGCCGGTAAAGACCTGGCATTCAAGGCGGCATTCGTGTTATGCGCCTCCGATGGCGCGCTTCAGCAACCCGAGGTGGACCTGCTCAATCGTCTCGCGGCAAACCTGGGATTTGACCGCGAACGGGTGGCAAGGCTGATGCGCGACCTTAACGCCGCGCCGCCTCAGACAACGCCTCACGCTGTTTCTTCCGCACCGCGAAAAAATCTCGGGTGCGCCAGGCTGGTCTTCCTGCTTGTCATCGGGTTGACCTTATTTAGCGCGGTTCGATATTTTATTGACCGAAGCTTGTACCAAAAGGGACACGAGGCTTATCAACAGACGGACTGTATCGAAGCCATCGGAAATTTCGAAAAAATCATCGAGGGGTGGCGGTTGGGCGATTTTGGCGGGTATGCGGACCTCTCCCGGCAGGGGAAATCGGAATGTCTTCCGTTCCAGGCAGCGATTGATATGCGGCAAAGCGGCGATATGAGCAATGCGCTTGTCGCTTATGCGGATTTCATCAATGAATATAGCGATAGTCTACTAACAGAAACCGCCCGCAATAACAGTGGGGCTCTTTTTGAGGAGAATGAGGCCTCCGCACTTGCCAACCAAGCTTCGTGCGGGAAACTGGATGTGATCCTTGAAGAGGATTTGATCCCGGCACGTGATGAATATTTACCGCCATTTTACTTTGCTTGTGGTCAGGTCTATGATTCGACAACCGACTATCATAAATCATTCGCCATGTTCGAATCCCTTTTGACCGAATATCCCCGCCATTCGACGGCAGGCGAAGCAGAAACTTCGTTGCTGGAAAATTCGGTAGCGTGCAACAATTCCGAGTCGCTCCATGACAACAAAACGATCGCCAATCGCCCGGATTTCATGCCTAGGCTTTATTTCAATTGCGGGCGGGCATACGAAGATGACAGGGATTGGTCCAACGCAATTGCCATGTACGAAGCGTTCCTCGCAGCATTCCCGGAGCACGTCCTCGCCAAGGAGGTGGAGGCGGGGTTGGCGCGCGCAATCATCGAGCAGGCAAAAGCGGCTGGGGCGGGCGAGATCGCCCCGCCTGAAAGAAGCGGAAGCACAGGGAGCGGGTTTGCAGAGGTTATCATCCAGAACGATTCTCCGGAGAAACTGCACATCGTTTTCAGCGGACCGGAATCGCGCGTCGAGGAACTGGCGGCTTGCAGTTCCTGCACCAACTATACGGGATTCGGTCCTTTGTATTGTCCGGAGCAGGGACCGATCGGAAGTTACACATTACAGCCGGGCGAATACGAAGTTGTAGTGGCATCGGTCAGCGACACCGGGGTGACGCCCTGGACCGGAACCTGGACACTTGGCAGCGGCGACCAATATTACAGTTGCTTTTTTCTGATCACCACAACCTTCCCCTAAAAGACGGTTCTCAATATTCAAATTGAAGGCAATATATTCCAACACGCGGGAGAAAATCCATGACACCAACCCTGACAATCAAACTGCCCGATGGCAAATCTCAGCAGGTCGAATTGAAAGGCATCTTGCTCTCGTTGGGAAGGCTCACAGAAAACGATATTGCCATTCCATCCAAGATCGTTTCACGCAAACATGCCGCTTTGGAACGCCGCTCCGACGGCTGGTGGTATCGCGACCTTGAGAGCAGCAACGGTACATATTTGGAAGGGAAACAGATCCGGGAGATAAAACTTCAGGATGGGATGAAATTGCAATTGGGCAGGGATGAAAAAAAAGCGGTTTTCATCATCTTACATGGCAGGACCGAAAGAGAAACTCCCACCCCGCGCCTGGTTGGCAGAGAAACTGTAATCGAAAGGACAACTTCCACTACAGGGTATGTCCACCTGCAAGCGAGCACTCCATCCAAACAAGGAAGACAGGTCATCGGTCGCGGAAAAGAGGCGGATGTTCGTCTTCAGTCGCCGGTCATCTCCCGCGAACACGCCTCCATCCAGCCCGGGACTCCAGAGTGGACCATTACCGACTTGGGCAGCAAGAACGGGACCTTCCTCAATGGGAAACGCATCAACCGTTCTGAGCGTCTGAGGTCGGGAGATGTTATTCAGATTGGTCCGTTCCGGTTAAATTATGAAGGCAACGGAAAGCTCAAACAATTTGCAGCCGCGCACGGACTGCGAATTGACGGCAGGGAACTTACCTGGATTGCGGGAAAAGGCTCGAAGCAGAAGAAAATCCTGAACAACATCAGCATCTCATGTTACCCGCAGGAATTCATAGCGCTCGTAGGAGGAAGCGGCGCCGGGAAATCCACTTTAATGAAAGCGTTGAACGGGCTGATACCACCAAAAGGAAAGGTGCTAGTTGAAGGCGATAACCTGTACGATAACTTTGATGCCTACCGCACCATGATCGGATATGTGCCGCAAGACGATATTCTGCACTCAGACTTGAAAGTGCGGGAGTCATTGGAATATTCCGCCCGACTGCGCCTACCGCCGGATACATCTGAGGATGAAATTCGAAGCCGTATTGATGATGCGCTAACAAAAGTAGAACTGACAGCACAACGAGACCAAATCATTTCAAGTTTGAGCGGTGGACAGAGAAAACGCGCCAGTATCGCTGTGGAATTACTCGCAGACCCGCCATTATTCTTTTTGGATGAACCCACCTCAGGACTCGACCCTGGTTTGGAGAAGAGTGTAATGCAAACTCTGCGCAAACTGGCTGACAGCGGCAAGACCATCATCCTCGTCACTCATGCCACAGCAAATATTACCGAGTGCCACCAAGTTGCATTTCTCTCACAAGGGCGACTGGTGTATTTCGGTCCGCCCCGCAAAGCGTGCGAATTTTTCCGTGTGGGAAGCGACGACTTTGCCGAAATATACAATCTCATCAGCGACCCCGAAGCTGATAAGGCAAAAGAAAACGCAGAAAAATGGGAGAAAAATTATCGAGCATCCACATTTTTCAAGCAGGTGCAGGAACGCTTCCAATCCATTGGTTCTGCGCGAGGTTCGGGACACGGAAAACAATCTACGCAAAGTTTTTCCGTTTTAACCTTCCTCTACCAGTTTCTACTTTTAACAAAACGCTATTTTTCACTAATCCGCCGTGACCTCACGCTTCTGATCATTCTTCTGGCAGTGATGCCGTTGTTAGCTTTTCTCATCCTCGGCATCGCAGATTCGAGTTGGCTGACCGGTGATTCAGCAGCCACGATCAGTCAGCAGCTGGCATCTGAAATGGCATCAGGCGAAACCAGCGCGAGTTACTATGTGGTCGGTAATGCACAAAAGCTATTGTTCATCATGGCGTTGACAGCAGTCATGCTCGGCTTGTTCTCTTCGGCATACGAGATCGTCAAAGAGCGGACGATCTACATGCGCGAGCGGATGGTCTTCATAAAATTGGTTCCCTACCTTGCATCCAAGGTTGTGCCGCTGGGAATCTTTGCCGCCGTTCAGTGCTTCCTTTTCCTGCTGGTCATCGGCTCGAAAGTGGAATTTCCACCCATTGGGGTATTTCTGCCGGTCGCCATCGAAATGTACGCGACAATCTTGCTCGCGGTGCTGACCGCTATCAGCATGGGTTTGTTCATCTCGTCCATCTCGCCCAACCAGAATACGGTCACGTACATTATCCTGGGTATATTGTTTCTGCAAATTACCTTCGCGGGAGTAATCTTCGAACTGCCGGATGGGGCAAAAAATCTCTCTTCTATCACCCTCACGCGCTGGACGATGCAAGCCCTCGGTGCCAGTGCGGACCTCGAGGGGTTGGACACCTTATCCCTGACCCGTTTCCAGCCGGACCCGATCACACAGGAGGTTTCTGTGGAAGTGGAGAAGCCCGACCCGGATTGGAAGCCCGTAACGATCACCACCGAAATGAAAGAAATCCCTGGCTGTCGGAACCCGGTCGCCATGCCTTCGGTGGTGGAAAACGAACTGGTGACGGTCAATGAAATGGTGACCCAAACGGTCACGATCGACGACCCAGATCCGGTCGAGATTCGAACCGAGTATGGTTTCACCTTGAACTATGCCAGCAGCATCCCAAACCTGATTGGGAATTGGTTCATGTTGGCGCTGCTTTCCATCCTGTTCTTTGCGGGGACGCTGATCGCCCTGAAACGGCAGGATATTACTTGATTGAGCGGTAAAATAGGTCAAACTTGAATCGAGCGTTAAGTAGGAGAATACGTATGGGAAGTCTGATCGGGAAATCCCTTGGGCGATATGAAATTCTTGAAGCGATTGGCGAAGGCGGCATGGCGGTGGTGTATGAAGCATTAGACACCACACTTGACCGGCGGGTCGCCATCAAGTTCATCCAGCCAGGCAAAGAGCAGATAGATATATTTCTTGCGCGGTTCAGGCGCGAAGCCAAGGCGCTTGGCAAACTCCCGCACCCCAATATCGTCAAGATATTCGATTACGGTGAATACGATGGCAACCCGTATCTGGTAATGGATTACATTCAGGGCGGCACGCTCAAGGATATGATGGACGGCAAGCCACTCCCCTGGCAGCGATCCGTGCAGATCACGATCCAGGTCGCAAGGGCCTTGGGGGCGGCGCACAAGGAAGGTATCCTCCACCGCGATATTAAACCGTCGAACATCTTGATGGCGAACGACCGCGACCCGATGCTTTCCGATTTCGGTATCGCAAAACTAGTGGGAGATAGTAGCAAGACGACCACCACACTGACGGATACTGGGGTAGGCATCGGCACGCCCGATTACATGGCTCCCGAACAAGGTGTGGGCAAAACCGATGAACGGTCTGATATTTATGCATTGGGAGTGGTGTTGTATCAATTGGTAACCGGTCAGCTCCCGTATCATGCGGATACTCCGCTGGCGGTTATGCTCAAGAAAAGCACCGAGCCACTTCCCCGCCCTTCTACATACGTCAAAGGACTACCAAGTCAATTGGAACAGATCCTTATCAAAGCGCTTGCCAATAGACCGGCAGAGCGATATAAGTCCATGGGCGAATTTGAAAAGGCGCTCGATACTCTCTTACACGGAGGGGATTCGCTGTCAACCGTTGTCGAACCTATCACAAGCGATACCACCTACGATCAATTTGGAACAAAGACGGGGACTATTGAAAAGAAACCGTCCTCGATTTTTTCAATAGCAGCAGGTGCGGGGGTGTTAATCCTGTGTGTGGGACTTCTTGGGCTGGCGTTTCTCGCTGGTCGTGTGTTTATTTCCCCAACCTCGGAAGGAGAAAGCTCAACAGATTCTGCGCCTCTTCCCACACCAGTTCAGGAGAATGCTCCCGAACCTTCTTCTGTGCCAGATCAGTCTTCCTCCGATGAAGAGCCCGCCTCCTCCGCGCCGGAAAGGGATTTTCCCATTCAAATCGCTTATGTGATCGGCACTTCGGAAGAGAATGCCAGCATCTATGTCGCTGATTCGAATGGAGGAAGCAAAGACCTCCTGACGAGGAACAATTGCGATAGTTCAGTCCCTCATTGGTCGCCGGACGGTACATCCATTTTGTATCAAGCCGACTGCGGTGGGACATACGATATCTGGCAGGCAGGCGCCAACGGCGGGAGTCCCTTTATGCTGATCGGCAGTCAGGGACACGATGACCGCGAAGCACATTATTCCCTTTCGGGAGACAGAATCGTGTATGTTCGGCATGAACTTGGCGTTTCGTACAACACCAACGGCGATATCCGAATCTATTCGAATGGAAGCGACAGATCAACCGGGCTAAGCGGGCGCGGACCTGCATTTTCCCCGGATGGTTCTCAACTAGTATATATGAGCCTCAATGGCAGGACGTGGCAGGTTTATGTCTACGATTTCGCGAGCGGTAATAACAACCAAATCAGCTTCGGCGGTGATGACGGACGCTGGCCCACATGGTCTCCTGATGGACAGGAGATCGCATACAACTCAGCAACCGGACAAGGTACAAACCCGACAGGGATCTGGATAGTCCCGGCAGATGGAGGCGATCCGCAACTGGTGATCGAAGGAAGTTACGGAAGACCGAGTTGGTCCGAAGGTAATCTAATATTGTTCAACAGCCCGGACGGTCTTTGGGTGATACGTCCAAACGGAAGCGGCTTGGATCAGATCACAAACGACTATGGGTGGGCGGGGTCCTGGTCGCGGTGATAGGATGAAAAAAATCGTTTCGAATCGGCTGCGCTTTAGTCCCATTCAATGGTTGATTCTGGGATTCCTTGCCTCCATAACCGTTTTGGTCATCGCTTTATCTTTTTGGATATTAAGACTTCCTCCTCCACTCGCGGTTGCCGCCTCATCCGCTACACCACTTCCCTCTTTCACATCCGCACCTTCATCGCCTGAACCCCCACCAATCCCGCAAACCGCAATCGTCAACATCACCCCGACACCAATCGTTTACAGAGTAGAACAGAACGACACACTTTTTGGGATCGCTGCCAAATTCAATGTGTCTGTCGAAGAGATCAAAGCGGCAAACGCACTCACGTCAGATATGATCTTTATTGGGCAGATTCTTGTTATTCCTGTCTCTGCCGAAATGCTTGCAGTCAGTCCGCTGCTAGGCACCTCAACTTCGGATCGCTACATGGTGAAAAATGGCGACAATACTGAAAGCATCGCCCAAGAGTTTGATATTTCAGAGGATGTCTTGCGGACTGCAAATTTTATGGCAGGGGACACCTTGCTGGAAGGACAGTTCATCCAAATCCCCACAGCAGGGCAGGAGTTTCCTCCGCGAACATGGCGCTTTTCGACCATTGATGGGGATATAAAAAAAGGTTACCCTTTGTCGTTGGAAGCCGGGCGTTTTACCCTTCACTACCAGCCAGATACCTTTCCTGCTCAGGACCCAGAGGCGCTTGCCCGCGTCGAATTGATTGCACTCACCTTCCTTGAGGGCCAACTCGGTTTGATCTTTCCATATCCATACGATGTTTATGTGGCGGGAACAAACTTCGAGTCGCCAAACCTTGCCTTGCGCGGCAGGGGTACCTCAGTGCTGTTTCGTACGTTTTTCCTGCATGACGGTACGGGAAACCCGGACGATCAACTTTACCTTGTAACTCATGAATTAACCCATCTCGTTACATGGCATTCCTTTGGGTCACCTTCTTCAACAATGCTAAGCGAGGGCACGGCGGTTTATCTCGGCATGGAACACATCGCCCAATCCAGGCATATGCCTATTGAAACATTCTGCGCTTCATATTTAAAGGCAAACTCCCTACCATCCATTTCAAGTTCTCAAACGACCTATTTGGGTCATATCAACGACTTGCAAAATTATTATGCCGCCGGATGTTTTGTGAAGTACCTGGTGGATGCCTATGGGATGGATGCGTTAAAACTCGTCTATCACGATGGAAATTACCCTGGTGTGTATGGAAAAGACCTATTTGTGCTAGAGGCTGAATGGAAGGTTCACTTGGGAACAATTGAAATACCCGAAACCGTAAAACCGGTAGATTTGGTCGGCGCGGTAAATGACTTGGAAAACTCGTACACTTCGTTTTTTTCAACCTTCACAGGAAATCCCGCTCAAATGGAAGGATACCGAAATATTGATAAAGCCCGGATCGCCTTGCTTGAGGGAAGGCTTGAAGAAATGAGAGCCTTCCTGAGCAAATTCAAATGACCCTACAATAAATAAAATCCAAGGAAACGAGTTCATGTCTAATTTGATCGGAACATCCCTCGGACGTTATCATATCCTCGAGCAACTCGGCGACGGCGGGATGGCAACCGTGTACAAGGCATACGATACACGTCTGGAGCGTGATGTTGCCCTAAAGGTGATCCGGCGCGAAGTATTCCCACCAAAACAATTGGAACATATGCTGATACGTTTTAAACGGGAAGCCATGGTTGTGGCGAATTTGAAACATCTCAACATTGTTAAGGTGCTAGATTTCGGGGAAGAAGTTGGCATCCCCTTCTTGGTAATGGACTTCATTCCCGGTGGTACGCTCAAAGAACGGCTGAAACAGTATAAGGGAAGACCTTTTCCATGGAAAGAGGCAGCAAAGTTCCTTGCCCCCATCGCTAGAGCGCTCGGGTATGCCCATCATGAGAAGGGAAAGATTATCCACCGGGATGTCAAACCAGCGAACATTTTGATCACCTCCTCTGGTATTCCTATGCTGTCTGATTTTGGAATTGCCAAAGTGCTCGAATTGGAGGAGACCCTTGAATTAACAAATACCGGGGTAGGGATCGGGACGCCCGAATATATGGCTCCAGAACAAGCAAGTAAAAACTTTGATCACCGAACCGATATATATGCATTGGGAACCGTTTTCTATGAAATGATTACAGGACGCCGTCCCTATGAAGCAGACACCCCCCTTGAAGTGATGATAAAGAAAAATACAGACCCATTGCCCTCACCCACCAAAATCATTCTCGACCTTCCCGTTCAAGTCGAGCGAATATTATTAAGGGCTCTTGCGAAAAACCCCAATCATCGCTATTCAAACATGAATGACTTTGCCCTAGCGCTTGAGAATCTTGCAAAGGGAATCCTCCCCGACACACCTGTGCCTAGCACCGGACCCATTACTGTTCCCATCCATCAAATCAATACCAAACTGGGTCTTGGTTTGATAGGCGTAATCATTCTTTGTGTAACAGGGTTTCTGATTCTATCGTTTGTGTTCGATCGATTTATCCGACCACAACCTGACTCTGTCACACAAGTCAATGAAGTTGAATCAACCAGTGAACTCCCTCCCAACTTGGATGTCCCAACAGTTGAGATATCAATCACCCAGCCCTTACCGAACATCCTCAAACAGATTGAAAAAAAATCATCAACTACAGATAGTTCTGTTTTCGTCCTTGTCTCAGAAGGCGAATTTATCATGGGAAGTAACTCTGATGACCCTTATTTCTGGGGGGCGGAAATGCCCAAACATACTGTCTACCTAGATACTTTTTGGATCCAGATCACCGAGGTCACCAACTCCATGTATCGTGCTTGCTTGAATGATGGCGTCTGCTCCCAGCCCTCGGAAACCTCATCACGAACTCATAATGATTACTTCGATAATGAAGGATATAACGATTACCCCGTCATCAATGTCACCTACAATGCAGCATCTACTTATTGTGCATGGATTGGCGGACGCCTGCCAACCGAAGCGGAATGGGAAAAAGCTGCACGGGGAACAGATGGCAGGCTATATCCGTGGGGAAATGATGAAATCCAGGATGATCATGCTAATCTTTGCGATATGAATTGCACAAACTTAGACGCGCCCGAATTCGGATTGAATGATGGATACAAGGAAGTTGCCCCGGTCGGCAGTTTCCCCGCAGGAACCAGCCCATACGGCGCGTTGGATATGGCAGGAAATGTTCTCGAATGGACATCGGATTGGTATGCGGTGGATTATTACGAAAACTCTCCTTATGAAAACCCAACTGGACCTACAAGTGGAAGCAAACATCCGGTCCGAGGCGGATCCTGGTCAAGTCTGAGAGACGGGATGCGTACCTCAGCCCGCACCAGTAAGTCACCCAATGATTCTTCTGACCTGATCGGGTTTCGTTGCGTTCTGGATAACCCATAGGCTAATGAGCGATTTTTCAAGGATTAAAAATGTCAACAGATTTAATTGGTAAACCCCTCGGTCGTTATCACATCCTCGAACAACTGGGCAAGGGTGGGATGGCGACTGTCTATAAGGCACTCGACACACCCCTGGATCGACATGTTGCAGTTAAAGTAATACGGCGTGAAGCATTCCCACCGGAAAAATTAGAACACATGTTGCACCGCTTCAAACGGGAGGCGAGGGCGCTGGCAAGGCTTTCCCACCCCAATATTGTCAAAGTATTGGATAGCGAGGAAGAAAAAGGCATTCCCTATCTAGTAATGGCATACCTGCCCGGCGGGACGCTAAAGCATAAAATGCAAGGCAAGCCTATGCATTGGCAAAAAGCCGCCCAACTGCTTCTTCCCATTTGTAAAGCATTGAGCTATGCCCATAAAGAGGGGATCATTCATCGTGACATTAAACCGTCCAATATTTTGATATCTGAATCAGACGAACCAATGTTGACCGATTTCGGCATCGCCAAGATCATTGAAGGAGATGAAACCACAGCCGATCTCACCGGCACGGGCGTCGGCATTGGCACACCCGAATATATGGCGCCGGAACAAGGCGCAGGTCAGGCAGATGAAAGGGTGGATATCTACGGATTAGGTGTGATTTATTACCAAATGGTCACAGGCAGACTTCCTTATGAAGCGGATACGCCCATGGCTGTCTTGCTCAAAAAAAACACGGAACCGCTTCCCTCACCAAGGCAATTCGTCCCAAGCCTACCGGACGATGTTGAGCGGGTTCTCATCAAGGCATTACAAACGGATCCAAAACATCGCTATCAATCTGTGGACGCATTTCTATCTGCGTTGGAAAACATCGCAAATGGGACACCTATACCGGAATCAGAAAAAGCCAAACGCCTCCCCCTTCCGCTTTTATATGGAATTGCAGGGCTATCAGGATTAATTTTCGTTTCGCTTGCCGCCGGTTTTCTCTATAAATCGTTCAGTGAAGCGCAAACTCCGACTCCGAAAGCCCAGGATTTTTCTGCGCCGCCAAACGCCGATTTGCCAATCATCACAGAAGACCCAGCCTCTTCTCCGGTTATGCAAGAGACAGAAACTTCAAACATCTCCCCAATTGATGGAGCCGAGATGATCTTCATCCCGGCGGGAGAGTTTCTGCGTGGCGCATCCCCGGATGACCTCGATGAACTGATCAACCTGTGCCCAAATTGTCCGCTCGATACGTTGGAAGACGTCCAGCCACAAAGAACGATATACCTTGATGCGTTTTGGATCGACACAACCGAAGTGACAAACACTCGATTTGCCCGATTTGTTGACGAAACCGGTTATCGCACATCCGCTGAAAGAACGGATGATTATTCCTATGTGCAGGATCCCGACTTGCGCGATTTCGTTTATGTTTCCGACGCGGATTGGCTTCACCCACAGGGAGGAAACGCCAGCATTATCGGTCAGGATGATCGCGCTGTTACCCAGGTCAGCTGGCAAGATGCGTATGCCTACTGCGAGTGGGCAGGCAAAAGATTACCCACCGAAGCTGAATGGGAAAAAGCGGCTCGCGGCGACGATGGACGCTTGTTCCCCTGGGGTGACCGCCCTCCCCGTTCTGGCGACCTGAATTTCGATTTCTCTCCAGGGACTATCGTTTCAGTGGGCAGATATCCTGATGGAGCAAGTCCATACGGAGTTCTGGACATGTCTGGGAATGTCTGGGAATGGGTTGCTGATTACTATACAGAAGATTATTATAGGGATGCGCCGGGCACAAACCCACAGGGACCATCCGATGGAGAAGGCAGGGTTCTGCATGGCGGATCATGGGCAAGTGAATACGATCCTTACCTCGTTTTTGTAACAACGTTTTTCCGTTTATGGAATTATGATTACATCAGCAGTGACGTGTTAGGCTTTCGCTGCGCATCCAGTCAATAGTTGTGGAGTAAATTGATGAGCGACCTGATCGGCAAATCCCTCGGACGCTACCTAATCCTCGAACAGATCGGCGAGGGTGGGGTGGTGACTTTGAAACGAACCTGTTACACCTGTTCACGGATGTGATAGTAAAGATCAATCACTTATCGATAAAGCAACCATAATATGCCAAAAATCGACTCCTACTTCCGCTCTGACATCGGCAAAAAACGCTCCAACAACGAGGATAACTCCGGCGCGTTCGAGCCGCAGGCTCCCCGTGAATTAGATCAGAGCGGGCGCCTGTTCATTGTCGCCGATGGCATGGGTGGTCACCAGCAGGGGGAGAAGGCGAGTTCCTTTGCCGTCGAAACCCTGCTCAAGGTTTATAACGAAGCGCCGGACATCCCTCCTGAAAAACGGTTGCGCGACATTATCAAGCAGATCAATCAGAAGTTAATCGAGTACTCCGAAAAGAACCTACCGCGCGGCGAACGGACCGGCACCACCCTTGTCGCTGCCGTGATCCGCAAAGGCAAACTGCTCATCGCCAACGTGGGAGACAGCCGGGCATACTTAATACGGGATGGAAACGTCAAACAGATCACCCGCGATCACAGCCTTGTGGCAGAGATGGTCCGCGCCGGTACGCTCAGCGAAGCCGAAGCGCGCGAATCCAAATTCCGCAATCGCCTCAGCCGCAGCGTCGGTAGCAGTCCAAAACTTGAGGTGGATATCCACCCGCCCATCCGCTTGCGCCGTGGTGACATCGCCCTGCTCTGCACCGACGGTTTGACTGGTTATGTTTCTGAAAAAGACATTCTCGAAGCCGCGCATGGAGATGCAAAGGACATCGCTGAACGCCTCATCAGTCTCGCCAACGAGCGAGGCGGCGAGGATAACATCACCGCCTCGGTGGTCAAATACGGCGAACCTTTGCCGCTTCCTTTTGGATTGACCCTCCGCAAACTTGCCTATATCAGCGCAGGGATTCTGACTCTCGGTTTGTTTGCCTTCCTCGGCTGGTTCACCGCTTCAAACTGGAACTTGATATTTCCCTCGTCTACCCAGACCTCTTCCCCCACTATCACCGCTTCTCCCAGTGCGAAGACAACTCCCACATTGACACTCACTCCCACTGTGGATTTGACGCAAACCCTCATAACACCCGTTAGTGAAACGCAGTTCCCTACAATCACTCAAACCCCTGAGCCGCCACCGCTGTCCACAGAAGCACCTGCAAATTCAGGTCTGGTGAATTGTGCATACATGGTTGTAAGCGGAGATTACGTAAACGGGATAGCGGGAAAATTCGGTGTTGTGCCTGAACAAATTTATCGCGACAACGGAACCCAGGAAAATATGAGCAGTATCCAAGTTGGCGAAAAATTGATTATCAAAGGAATATCGATGGAAACCTGCATAAATGGCAAAGGGACAGTTCCATAGTGATGCAGCCAGGCAAGCTGCTTCATTCAGATATCAACTTATAGGATATAAGAAATTGGGCAATCCCGTAGTTTACGTAAAAAGGAGCTGTACTTATGAATCAGCACCAGCCTGTTGATTTAAATAAACTCTTAAAAGACTTAATGTCAGATCAATCTCAAAACCGGTATCGGATTGACTTAATTAAACGGCTTGAAGGATTGCCAGAAAGCAATTAGAATATCGTAGTATGTTTGCTGGTGCTAAAAGCTAGGAATGGTGCAATTGGATTTGCTGAGGATAATGCCCTTAAGTCTAATGTTCACCAAGCTGTTTTATTAAAGCGTCCAGAATTAGAGACAATTGCCTCTAAAATTATTAATTCACGCAAATTAAATGAACTCAAACAGGGCAGAGGTTCGGTGTTAGTATTCTTATTACTGGGGTTATGGCTTTTTGGGCTTCCCAAACCGGTTACGAGCTTGTCATCGCTGATTTAATACATCTTAGAGACCCTCTTTGGGGCGTATTATTTACAATAATTGGGCTTCTCATAATTATCACTACTACTATGTTAATTATGTCACTTAAAAATGGATAGCAAAGTGAATAGCAATCAGCAGGTTAACCACAAAAGGTATCGCGTCAATTTCCGAGGAAAGACGCCATTCAATCATCTCATAGTATCTTTGGGCAAATCCGATTATTGGAAGAGGAGGAATAACACATGACAGACGAACTAATCGGAAAAACGCTCGGCACCCGGTACCACATACTCGAAAAGATCGGGGAAGGCGGCATGGCGGTCGTATACAAGGCGACCGATCTGAACCTAGATCGATTTGTCGCAATCAAGTTCATCCACCTGCACGGGGAAACCTTGGTTACATCCCTTGCGCGCTTCAAGCAGGAAGCCCTTGCCTTGGCAAAACTTTCCCATCCATATATTCTATCCATCTTCGATATTGGTGAACTCGAAGGGCGTCCCTACCTGGTGATGGAATACATTCCGGGGGGAACGTTGAAGGATGTGTTGAAAGGTAAACCCATCCCCTGGGAAAGAGCCGCACAAATCACCACATACTTGGCTCGCGCGCTCGAGACGGCGCATTCGAAAGGCATCATTCACCGCGATGTGAAACCGGCGAACATCCTGATGGCGAACGGACGTGATCCAAAACTTTCAGATTTCGGGATTGCGAAGCTAATTCTTGATGATGAAACCACCAACGATCTGACCGGGACCGGCAGGGGAATCGGCACCTACAAATACATGGCGCCAGAACAAGGTAAAGGTCACGCCGATTCACGTTCAGATATTTACTCCCTCGGCGTGGTCTTTTATCAAATGGTCACAGGTAGGGTTCCCTTCGATGCCGATACACCCCTGCAAGCCATGATCCTGAAAAGCACCGAAAAACTGCCCAACCCAAGGCAATACATCCGCGATTTGCCTGTCCATATCGAAAGAATTCTCATCAAAGCGCTTGCCCGCGAACCCGGAGACCGCTTCCAAAACATGCGGAAATTCGCCGATGCTTTGGAAGGAAAAAACTTTGAGGCAGAATCCGACGCTGATGATAAAACAAAAACCGTTGGATTGCCAATATTCGGTCAGGCAAAAAAACGTCTTTCAAGCGCACTTATCGCCGTAGTTTTGCTCTTATGCTGCGGTGGGAGTTTGTTCGGAGTGTATCCTGTAATCTCTGCATACCTCACCCCAGCCCTGACCTCGACCCAAACCGCAAGTCCCACTCCCCGCGCAACAAATACTCCTAGATTCACTCCAACCCCCACCCCACTCCCTGACGAATTCACCAATGACGCCGGTGCGACCATGCGCCTCATCCCCGAAGGCGAGTTCACCATGGGTGGCAATGATGGGAATGCCGATGAGCGCCCCGTCCATCTCGTCTATCTTGAAACCTATTACATCGATAAATACGAAGTCACCAACTCCCTTTATGAAACATGCGTCAACGATGGCGTCTGCGACCCGCCGCAGGAGACCAGTTCAATGACCAACTCTCAATATTACGGGAATTCTCAATTTGCAGAGTATCCCGTCATCCACGTGGACTGGTATCAGGCAGAGGCATATTGCAAATGGCGAGGGGCAAGGCTGCCTACTGAGGCTGAATGGGAAAAAGCTGCACGTGGTACGGATGGACTAAAATATCCGTGGGGGAATAGTTTCCAATGTCGGAACGGAAACTTCGACGACGTGATGGGGCTCAACGGTTATTTGATTCCTGGGGGACCGAATTGCGATGGATACAAAGATGCCGCTCCAGTAGGTCTATTCGATGGTGGAAGAAGCCCGTTTGATATATACGATATGGCTGGTAATGTGTGGGAGTGGGTCGCAGATTGGTATGATGGGAATTACTATTCCGACTCACCATACAAGGATCCTCAAGGCTCCTCATCCGGAAGCGGGCGAGTTATCCGGGGTGGTGCATGGGATGTTGCCAACACAAAAAATCTTCTTGCTACGAGGCGTATTGGTTTCGATCCATCAACTTCAGGAAACTATCTTGGTTTCCGCTGTGCAAGTCCACTTCCCTAAAACCAATTAGGTATAACCAAACATGACAGATAATCTCATCGGAAAATCGCTTGGGCGCTACCACCTACTTGAAAAAATAGGGGAAGGTGGCATGGCGGTAGTCTATAAAGCACTAGACACCACACTTGAGCGTCATGTTGCGATCAAGGTCATCCTGCCCTATCGGGAACACTCCGAGAAATTCCTGTCCCGCTTCAAACGCGAAGCCCGTGCACTGGCAAAACTATCCCACCCCAACATCCTAAAGATTTACGATTTCGGCGAATTCGATACCCTACCCTACCTAGCAATGGAGTACATTCCTGGTGGCACGTTGAAGGACATGCTGAAAGGCAAACCCATTTCCTGGCAAAAATCCGCTCAAATTCTTGCATTTGTGGCGCGCGCGCTTGAGGCAGCACACGCACAAGGCATTATCCATCGCGATGTCAAACCATCCAATATCCTAATTGCGAATGAGCGCAACCCAATGCTTTCCGATTTTGGGATCGCCAAACTCATCGAAGGTGATGAAGAAACCGCCGACCTAACCGGCTCGGGTGTTGGCATTGGCACACCAGATTATATGGCTCCTGAACAAGGTGTCGGTAATGCTGATGCTCGTTCGGATATCTATGCTTTGGGTGTGGTCTTCTACCAAATGGTCACAGGCAGGCTTCCTTTCAAAGCCGATACGCCCATGGCTGTTATGCTCATGAAAAGCACGGATCCCCTGCCGCGTCCCACTCAATTTGTCCCAGACCTGCCGCCCGCCGTTGAAAATGTCCTGCTCAAATCGCTTGCTCGCGATCCTAAAAACCGTTTCAAGGATATGGGAGAATTCGCTTCGGCATTCGAAAAACTGCACTTGAATCAGGATACGTTCGAAACGTTCATCGAGCCGCCCACGGATGAGCCTACAGTGGTTGACGGTGAAGGCGGAATCAAACCAGTACTCCAAAAAACAAGGATCGTGAAATGGATATTATCCGGAGGCGCATTAATGCTTTGCTTTGGAGTGCTCATCGTCGGCGCGTTTTTATTGGGAAGAATCTTCAATGATGACGGTCCGACCGAAGATGAGCCTCAAGCCACAAGTCCAGCCTTAACTTCGACAGAAGCGCCTCCGCCCCTGCCCACACTTGATTCGTCATCCGATTCCCCCGATTCTCCCGAACTGGCTCCAACTGTGGCTTCATCCAATGGAAATTTGATCGCCTTCAACTCGCGCATGCGCGGCAACTCTGATATTTATGTTGTGGATGTTAATGGGAACAACTTAACCCAGTTGACAACAAGCGCGGCGCACGACCTTTATCCTTCCTGGTCGCCGGACGGAACTCAACTCGTCTATCAAACAAACGAAGGCGGCGATCAGGAAGTGGCGATCATCGGCATCTCGGGTGGGACGTCTTATACTATTACCAATAACGACTGCAACGATTGGGGTCCTGTCTGGTCACCCGATGGGGATTGGATAGCGTTCTACTCGGATTGTGACGGAGAACGAAATATTTATAAAATACGCACCGATGGCAGTGATCGGACACAACTTACCTATACCTCTGGCGCAAATAGCTGGTTCCCCGCATGGTCACCGGATGGAAGGAAGATCACCTTCTCATCCAACCGTTCCGGGAAATATTTCATTTATTCAATGGATGTGAACGGCGGCAGCGAAGTACAATTAGCAAGAGGCTGTGTTTCCTATTATTCGCCAGATGGAAGTCAGATTCTCTATGGTGTCTATTGCGATGACACCGACGAACTCTGGCTCATGGATACCGATGGTTCGAACCAGCAAGCTATCACCAATGGATATGAATGCAAGAATGCCACCTGGTCGCCGGATGGCACAAGCATCGTCTTCCAACACAGCAAGACCACCAAGGATGGACCTTTTCAACTATACATTATGAAGATCGACAATCCCGATCCATCTAATTGGATTCTGGTCACGGATTATGACATCAATGGCGGTTCGCCCGTCTGGCAGCCGTAGAAGAACTCCCATTCGTAGATGAGGCGAGTTATGAATAATTTGATCGGTCACTCTTGGGGTCGCTATCACATCCTCAAGCAGCTGGGCGAAGGAGATAACCCTTGCCCCCTCCAAACTGAAACCGGTTACGAAACCGCTTCAACGCTCAAACGAAATGCTGCGCAAGCGTTCGAAGAGACGCAGGCGCTTAAAGGCGCGATCCAGAGCCTTGCCTCCGGCCTGGCAGGGCGGAGGAGCGGTGGAATTTTCGCAAGAAGCGACAACGCTCGCAAATCGAATTCAAGACCATTGCCTTGACCTACAAGCGCTCGCAGAAAGGCTCGAGCGCGAAATCCAGCAATGAGAAGAGGCGGATAAACGCGGCGCGTCATCCATGCGGGGAATGGGTTCTTCGTTCATCAATCAAACAAATGCCGTTCCTTACACCGGCGGCTTGGGGGATACGGCTTTCTACAACCGCCTCTTTTTACCCTTATTCACCGCCGTATCGGTTGCGCCTCTCGTTAAAGGGATGTCGGCATGGGTGAACGGCTTTCTCGATAAGTTTTTTCCAAAACCCGGCATCGTCTCCCCCCTTCCCGATAACCCTTCGCCAACATCGGGATTTGGAAAATTGCTCCAGGAAATGCCGCAAGCCACTTCGTCCGCGCAGGTCGCGCCGCAATCTTCCGCGACTCCTTCCCAGCCCACGACGTCTCCTGCGTCCCCAGTGAATGCTTATGACACTTATTACGACATCCCGCCGAAATCGCAAGGAAATCTTTACGGGAGCGCCGCCTGCCTACCCACCAGCCTGAGCATGGCGCTGGATCACTTTCATTCACAGGATCCCACCAACGCAAGCGCCTCACCGAACGCCCTGATCTAACATCCCGATCAGGGCGATGGCACTTTCGGGCGTGGCATCACTTTTGCGTATTAATAGCAGGTTTTTCTTTCTTCCAAAAGATGGCAGCCAATTTCGAGCTTTGCAAACAGCTTTTCATCAACCTGGGTGTATATGGGCTGGAAAAGTTTCTTGTTTCAAAACTCATCCGCTTGAAGCAACTCTATTGGTGCGTTTGGAAGTAGGTATGGTAGAGCACGAAAAGAAACATGCTCAAGAGACACTGAGACGAGTGTATGATTTCTTATTTGAGATCTCTCATAATATGGAGTTAAAGGAATTTGATTTCAAAACTAGATCCTTTGAGTGGAAGAACGATGGTGATACTCGGATGATATGTCGCTATCAGACAGCCGAGGGAAGAATTTGGCTTGCTGAGAATAAATTCCTCTGGAATACCTGCGTCAAACGAGAAGGTCATGTTGGAAATTCGAACCACTTTATCAAGTTCGTCGAAGCAGTCAATTGGGTAGAAAAGCAGATCGTTAATCTGGCAAATAAGCCAAAGGAAGCAGTCACTACCCTGCCTAGCCCTCCTTGACGACAAGGTAGCCACACCAGGGTATCGATCTTACTAAAGATCCGCTGAAGTCAAAACTGTCAATTCTCCGCCTCACAACCGCAATCGGATTCGTCCGGCGGGGTACATATCTGGTATACGGGTATAAGTTTAGACCGGCTGTGGCGGGATAAAACAATATTTTTCATAATAAATAAAAAGGGTTGCACCTATATGGAAGCAACCCTTTTTTCATTTGTTATCCCAAAGCCTTTTTCGCTTCGGCAATTACTTCATCATAATTAGGCTCATCACCTAATGCAGGTAAATAGTTGACATACGTTAACTTGCCATCACGCCCAACGATGAAAACAGAGCGACGTAAATAACGGCGTTCTTTGATTAATATGCCATATTTGATTCCAAATTCTGCATCTAATACATCTGAAACCACTTTTACTCTTTCAACACCAGCCGCACCACACCATCTTTTTTGTGCCATCGGAAAATCACAGCTGATGGTGTAAATCACAATGTCATCACCTAATTTTGAGGCTTCTTCGTTGAAGCGGCGAGTCTCGCGGTCGCATACATCTGTATCTAGCGAAGGAACTGCTGAAAGAATAATCACTTTACCTTTATCATCTTGCAGTGGATTCACTTTTGCCCAACCTGCAATCACAGAGGTAAATTCAGGTGCGGCGTCACCAACTTTTACTTCATCTCCAATAAGGGTGACAAAGTTATCACCTAGTTTGAAAACATTATCTCGAATTGTTGTCATTTTATTTTCTCCATTTATGTCATTGCGAGGTGATAGCCGAAGCAATCTCCTCATTGTTTTTTCTAAATTTTACCTTACTTATTTTCCTGCAATTCCTACCACACTCTTTCCACAAAATACATCAAATGTTTCGAGTGTGCCTTCTTCGCCAAAGCCACTGAGTCCCCAAGCGGGACGAGGCGCATCGACATTTAATTCAAGCAGGCTCACCCCATTGACCTTGACTCCACCCGTGTTCATTTTTCTGGCAATTTCCATGGCATGAGATTCATCTTTTGAATAAACATAACCACCAAGTCCATAAGGAGTTTGATTGGCAAGTTTGATGGCTTCATCATCTGTCTTGAATGTGTGGACTGTGGCAACGGGACCAAAAATTTCTTCGAGTGTTTCTTCGGGTGCGACTCCAGTTATCAGCGTAGGTGAAAGGTAGAAGCCGGCAGAATCAGGCAGAGGCGCGGATTGATGCGTTTGTCCGCCTTTTTGTTTGAGGGCATTGATTGAGTCAACGATACGACCTTTATGAACTTCATTAGCAAGTGGTCCAAGTTGCGACTCGGTAGACATCGCATCACCAACTTTGATTTGCTTAAATTTTTCGATTGCTGCTTTTACAACTTGCTCTTGAATTGATTCATGCACAACCAAACGACCCAACGCGCGACACCATTGACCATTAAGAGTCGTCATACCTGTTACGATACCATCAGCAACTTTATCAACATCTGCATCTTGCAAAACAACCATTGCATTGTTGCCACCGAGTTCAAGTTGAAGCGACTTAAAATCTTTCGCACATGCTTCAGCAACAGCACGTCCACCGATTAATCCCCCAGTAAATGAAACCGCACGCACACGTTTATCTGCGACGAGTTTGTTGCCAACTTCTGCACCGCCATTTACGATTTGAAATAAACCTTTTGGCAAACCTGCAGCTTCGAGCCCATCAGCAAGTAGCAAACAAGAATATGGAGCCCATTCAGTAGGTTTGAGAATGACAGGGCAACCTGCAGCAAGGGCATTTGCAATTTTATGAGCAGCAAGCGCGGCGGGAGAATTCCATGGCACGATGCAAACTGCAACACCTAATGGTTTTCGTAATACTTCCACATCACCATTGGGACCTGGAACTTTTGTGACAGCATATCCACTTTTCAAAACACCAGCGGCGGCTTTGAATGCTAACCATACAATCGCATTGACAAAACTTGTGGTGCTGAACACAATACCTGTGTTATATGATTCAACTGCGGCAATCATTGGAACAAGCCCCATTAAATGATTTGCAGCATTATCCAGAATCTCTGCGCGCTTTTCTGGTGAAGTATTTGCCCACTCACCTGATTCATGTAAGCGTTGTGCAACTTGCAAAGCGCGTTCAATATTTTCATTGCTAGTTGCCATTTGCTTGGCAATCTTTTCACCTGTGTTGGGATTATGTACATAGGCTTTCATATCTACTGTTGGCGCGATTCTTTCTCCATCTATGTAATCAAATAGTTTAAAGTGTTTTTTCACTTCTTCAAGTTCCGGCATTTTTATTTCAGGAAAAGACATGGTTGCTCCTTATATAGTTGATAAATAATTTTGTATACCTAGTTTTGAATGAAAGAAGAAAGAGGAAAGATAACATTTACAAAAATCTTTCTTCTTTCCTCTTTCTTTTATGACACCGTAAACGATTTGGTTTCAGCACCATCCGTAATTGATTTTGCGGCTTCGAGTCTGCCGCGTTCAGCAGGGAATGCCATCACCAAACTCATAGCAATATCGCGCAACATGCGTGCAATCACTCCTTTATTGGATGTGCCACTTGTGCCAGTCATTTTCATAGCGAGTTGTGCAACTTCAAAACAGGCTTCAGATGCTGTACCTTTTGCCATACGCCAGTGTTGCACCACTTCGGTTTTAGAAGCAATCGGTGGTTCAATCGTTTCTAAATCAATTTGTCTTCGTAACCATAAGCGTGCAGTTTCCAATTCAACAGTCATTTTGCCAATCAATTCTTGATGAAATGCACTGGTTGCAATTGGTAAACCTGTATCTTCAAATTTCATTTTCATGGTTGCATTCAAAGCATAATCGTAGGCTTGTTTTGCGGCACCAAGATAAATGACAGAGATAGCTGGTTGATTGCCCATTAATGAACCACGACTAGCTTGCATAAATTTGACAAATGCCCCAGGAATTGCCAACGATTCTGAATCAGGTACAAAAACATTTTCTAAGATGATTCCATGTGATGCAGTTGCACGCATTCCAAGCGCATCCCATTGTGGACGTTCTTTCACACCTTCCGCCTCACGCGGGACGAAGAACATGCTCAAGCCTTCGGCAGTATCATAGCCTTTGAGTTTTGCCGCTACCAAATATGCATCTGCGACTCCTGTATTGCACCCAAAAGATTTGACTCCATTTAATTTCCAACCGCCATCTACTTTTTCTGCTTCGGTTGTAATATGCACTGCACTTTGAGATGACTTCGCAGATTCGCTTGCAAAATTCCCAAGCAATTGATTTTTTGTTCCCATTCTGTGTAAAACATTTTCGGCAAATGCTTTCACAACTGGAATTTCTTCGGCATTAAATTTTCCTTCTTCAATTGCATCGAGTCCTAACAATCCGCGTGATGAAGTAGAACAATGAAAGAAATAAGCCAACGCAGTTGATGGACAGGCTGTTCCCATTGCATAAGTTGCGGCGGAGAGGTCTCGTAAATTTCCACCGAGTCCACCATACGATTCTGGAATCACAAGCCCAAGCAAACCTGCTTTGCTTAACGTCTCGCGATGTGGCGCATAAAATTTTCCTGTCGCATCGGCTTCTTCGGCATGAGCACGTAATTCAGGCAAAATAGATTCGACTCTTTCTGCGCGTTCTTTTTCAGCAGGTGTTAAGTCATCAAATAAAAATTCAGCAGTTAGTTTTGTCATTAGTTTTCCTCAATTTTTAAATTCTTCTTTTATTTCACTTAATAACTCAAGTGTTTCAACATCATTTTGATAAATACTGCAAATCAGCATTTGCACATCAGCAGATTGATATTGATGAAATAATTCTTTCGCTATTTCCATTGTCAAGCCACGACCTTTGAATAATTTTGCTTTTTCTAGTTTGGATTTCAATGCAGATTCATCTTTGGCGATTAGCAGATTGCATAAAACTGTTCTTTCAATATCGTTGTAAGCGCGTCCTTCTTTGACGCAATGCTGATTCAGCACTTCAAACTTTTTCTTCACCTCATCAGGTGCGCCGATGAAGTTACACATATCCCCAACTCTCGCGACAGTTCGCAAAGTGAGTTGTTCTCCACCTCCCCCAATCAAAATGGGCGGATGAGGTTTTTGAATCGGTTTGGGTTCTAGAATTGCATTTTCTACATGGAAATATTTGCCATGATATGTAGCGCGTTCTTGAGTCCACATTTCTTTTATTAATCTCACTGCTTCTTCTAAACGATAAATTCTTTCAGCAGGCTTTTCTGAAAACTCAAAACCATATTGCTTGTATTCATCTTCATACCAACCTGCACCAATGCCTAATGTGATTCGTCCTTTGCTAATCAAATCTAAATTCGCAACCATTTTGGCAAGCAGGGCAGGGTTGCGATAGGAAGTAGATGTCACAAGCGTAGCTAAACGTATACGCGTTGTAGCAGTTGCAAGCGCGGAAAGAAGCGTCCAAGATTCCATGAAAGGTTCTTCGGGTAAACCATGTACGGGAATCTGAATCATGTGATCCATCACAGAAAGCCAATCAAAGCCGTGTTCTTCAATCCAGATGGCTTTTTTCTTGACGCCATCAAAGATGTTAGGTTCGTTATAAATAAATGATGGTGAATGGATTCCAAATTTCATTTTATTGATTCCGTAAATTCATAAACGCATATACTGTGACAATTGCCATCACTACCGAACCTAAAATACCCGGTGTAGACGTGCCATACGCGCCAAGCAAATAACTTGCGAGTGCAGGCATAACGATACGTGTTGCACTTTCGAGACCTGAGCCAAAACCTAACATGCCACCGATTTCATCACGACTGACGGCTTTGCTAATAGCAGAATTAATTAATGCGTTGAAAGAACCTGCACCAATTGCCATGGGGAACATAAAAATTAAAAGTGTGTTGAGTGTTTGTGAAAATGCCCAACCGATCATGCCGATTAATGAAAAGCCTAAAAACACAATCAGCAAAGTTGATTCTTTATAGCGTGCCGAAAGTGGACCAATTGCTCCGCCTTGCATGAGGACTAAAACAACTCCGATATATGCAAGAATGTAACCCGTTTGTTGTGCACCTAAACCAAATTTATTTAATAAATAAAGTGGAAAAACGGTTTGGAATGTATTGAATGCAATTGCAAAACCAAGCCTGACCCATAACAACGGACCAACGAGTGGACGTTGTAATGCAGTTAATAGTGCATTGAATGAAACATCTACTTTCTTTTGATTTGATAATTCGGCGCGACGTTCTTCTGTTAATGATTCAGGCAACCAGAAATACACTGTCAGTAAATTGATAAAAGTTAATCCTGCTGCAACAAATGCTGGAACTGCAAACCCAAATTGACTCAACATGCCACCGAGTGCTGGACCTAAAATGAATCCGATACCAAATGCGGCACCGAACATGCCCATGCCACGCGCACGATTCTTTTCGTCGGTGACATCTGCGATGTAGGCTTGAGCAACAGAAATATTCCCAGCCGTTAAACCTGAAAGAATACGGCTTGCAAATAACCACCATAACGAATTGGCGAAACCAAGAATTAAAAATCCAATCAATGTGCCAGCAATGCTGATTAAGAAAACAGGTCTGCGACCATATTTATCGGATAATCTTCCTAAAATCGGCGCGCCAATCATTTGCATTAATGCATAGGATGAAACTAGCAAACCTGTTTGAAATGCAGTTGCGCCAAAAGTATCGGCGAAAAATGTCAGCAATGGCACAATCAGTGCAAAGCCGAGCATGTCTATTAATACAATCAAGCCTACGTTCAATAATCTTTTATTCAATTTATATTCCTTATTTGTTTTCTTTCCTCTTTCTTCTTTCCTTGTGATTGAAAGAGGAAAGAAGAAAGAAGTTATATTGTTGGGCGTTTTATATATTGCCCTTTCGCTTCGCCGATAATGTTTCCATTTTCAAAAACTTTATTACCTCTTACAAATGTCGCTTTGACTTTCCCGTTCAACTCGTGACCTTCAAATGGCGTATATCCTTGACCTGATTCCGATTCCGCCGCTCGAACCACAAACGACTCGTTCGGGTCGAACAGGACAATATCGGCATCGTAGCCTTCAGCAATGTCGCCCTTCGATAAAAGTCCATAACGCTGGGCGGGATTCCAACACACGAGTTCCGCCATGCGATTCAAGGACAGTCCGCGCTTGGAGCCTTCGCTGTGCAAACCGCTCAACATATATTCCGTGCCACCAAAACCAGATTTCGCCATCCAAATATCATCAGGATGTTCAGCGTTATATTTCATTTCGGTTGAACAACAAGCATGGTCACTGACTACCCAATCTACATCGCCGCTTAAAACTTTTTCCCATAAAAATTCCACATCCGCGCGCGGACGAATCGGCGGATTCACTTTTGCTAACACGCCATTCGGTTCATCAACATCTAATAACAAATGTCCAATGGTTACTTCACGTCTAAAGTTAATGTGCGGAAATAAATCACGCATCATCAATGCCGCCTCTAATGCTTTGCGAGAAGTAAGATGCAATAAATTTATATTTGCACAATTTGTTTCGTGTGCTAAATACGATGCAATAAAAACTGCCAAGCCTTCACTATGTGGCGGGCGCGCGGCATTATAAGCATGTAAACCTTTTAACTTGCCTTCTTTTTGCACAATTGATGTATACGCATTCAAAATATCTGCTACTTCGCAATGCAAACTTAAACTTATATAGGGTGCTTGTTTTGGATTCGCTTCAATCATTTCATTTAATTTCCGCATGATGAATTCAAAATGCGCGAAATCATATTTTTCGTCATTTTCTAATTTCAAAAAATTATGTTGTTGGTCAGATTTCCCATGAAGTCCATGCCCGCCGTAAAACATAAAAATTTTGAACGATGAAACGCCAAAATCATTTAACAACATTGGCATTTCATCAATGTGAGATTTATTTATCGGCGCGAGGTGATAGGCATAATCCACCCAATATCTTCCATTTGAAATCTCTAACACTTCAGGATAAAAATCTTTATACGCGCCACCTTTGTTCAAATAATATTCACCTGTGCGAAAATATGTAATCGCAGATGTGACACCGCCCATCGCGGCGGCTTTTGATTCGGTAATTGCATCTTGTGCTAATGGAGAATAAATCCCGACGTGCATGTGTGCATCAACTAGACCTGGAAATGCCAACAGACCTTTGCCATCATAGACTTCTTTCGCTTCATTCTCAGGGATAGTTGCTTCTGCTTTTTGAATTTTTCCATCGTTGATAGCAATATCTACTACTTGAACAGTCGTTTGATTGGGTCGAACTAGTTTTACATTTTTGATAAGTAAATCAAACATAATTTTCCTTTGAATTAAGAATTATCCAGTAACAATGCCTTCGAGAATCAATTTTTCAATCTCATCTTTTTGCAAACCAATTTGTGACAACACATCTCTTGAATGTTCCCCAACTTTCGGCGGATTTGATTCAAGTGTTGTACCTATTTCATTTAACAGAATCGGCAAGCGTGGAAGTTGAGTCTGTGCTCCATTTGGCAAAGTAGTTTCTAATAAACTATTTCCTTGAATCAATTGTTCGTCAATAAAGAGATGTTCAGGTTTAGCAACTGGTGAAAAAGGTAAATCGGCTTGTTCACATTTGGATAAAACATCTTTCAATGAATATTTCGCAATCATCTCTTCCACTTGTGGAATTAGCGATTCGCGTTGGTCAATTCGACCGTTATTGGTAGTGAGTCTTTCATCTGATAACCAATCATTTCTTCCAAAAGATTCACAGAAGCGAATCCATTGTTTATCACTGGTGACTCCGATGAAAACTAATTCATTATCGAATGTTTTGAATGTTCGATAAATTGCCCAAGCACTGACTCGTGCAGGCATGGGAGGCACAGGTTCTTGAGTCAATGCTGAATACGCCATGTGATGTCCCATCATAAAAGCGGCGGTTTCAAATAAAGCACTTTTTACCAATTGACCTTTATTTGTCACATCTCTTTCTCGTAATGCTGAAAGAATGGCTAATGCACCCATCATGCCCGTTGTAATATCAATCACAGATGCGCCCATACGAAGTGGCTGACCTATTGGACCTGTCATGTAAGCCAATCCGCTCATCATTTGGACAACTTCATCTAATGCAAGGCGGTTTGAATAAGGTCCGGGGAAGAATCCTTTTAGGGAACAATACACAAGCCGAGGGTAGAGAGAGGCGAGAGAGTCATATCCAAAACCGAGTCGAGCCATCGTATCAGGTGCAAAGTTTTCAATCAACACATCTGTCGATTCTAAAAGCTTGAAAATAATTTCTTTGCCATGCTTCGATTTGATATCAATTGCCAAACTTTTTTTGTTGCGATTAAAAAATGGATAATAACCCGTGCCAAAACCTTTGAGTTTGCGCGTGGGGTCACCATCAATCGGTTCGATGCGAATCACTTCTGCGCCGAGGTCTGCGAGAATTAAACCGCAAGCAGGACCAAGCACTGCATGGCTGAATTCGAGAACACGCAAACCACTTAAAACTTTTTTAGACATAATCACCATGTTTGATTAAATAATTTACAAGCCCACCTGCGTTCAAAATATCAATCATTTGTTGTGGCATTTTTGTGGCTTGATAGGTTTCGTTTTTTGTATGATTGCTGACGATGCCATTTTCTAAATCAACTGAAATCGAATCACCTGATTGAATGTTGTGCGACTCAACTTCAATGACAGGTAAACCGATATTGATAGCATTGCGATAAAAAATTCTGGCAAATGTTTTTGCAACCACAACCGAAATCCCTGCGGCTTTGATAGCAATCGGCGCTTGCTCACGTGATGAACCACAACCAAAATTATTTCCTGCAACGAGAATATCGCCTGATTTAACTTTTTTAGAAAACTCAGGGTCAAGGTCTTCAAGAACGTGTGAAGCGAGCAAAGACATATCCAAAGTTTTTGTATATTTACCAGGGATGATTCGGTCGGTATCTATGTTGTCGATTGAGTAAACGTGAGCGATTGTTTTCATAATTTTTTATGGTTCCACAATCTCACCAGCCAAAGCCGAAGCCGCAACAACAGCAGGTGAACTTAAATAAACAAGTGCATTTGGGTTTCCCATTCTGCCTTTGAAATTTCTATTTGCAGATGAAATGACAACTTCACCATCACTTGGTACACCAAGATGTGAACCCACACACGGTCCACAACCTGAGGTAATAAATGTTGCGCCCGCATTCGATAAAATTTCTATCGTGCCATCTTTGAGTGCTTCGTTGAAAACTTTTTTAGATGCAGGTGCAATCACCAAACGAACTTCATTACAAAGTTTTTTCCCTTTCAAAACTTTTGCGGCGGAATGTAAATCTTCAAGTCTAGTGTTTGTACATGAACCAATAAAAGCATAATGAATTTTTGTGCCAAGCACTTCATCAATTGCGACAACATTTTCAGGTGAGTGCGGTTTTGCTATTTGTGGGCGTAATGATGAAATATCAAAATTAAATTCGCGTGCATATTCTGCATTTTTATCGGGCGTGATGGCTTCAAACGGATACCAAAGTTCTAAACCGATTGCATCTACCAAGCCAGTTTTCGCGCCCATCTCAGAACTCATGTTTGCTAACACCATTCTGCTAGCAAGTGTCATGTGTTTAATCGTTTCACCAGTAAACTCAACCGCTTGATAATTCGCACCCTCCGCACCGAGTTGCTTCACTAAAAATAAAATTAAATCTTTGGCACTTACGTTTTTTTTCAATTCACCATTCAAAATTATTTTTATCGTCTTCGGAACTTTGAGCCATGTTTTTCCTGTCAACATCGTGGCGGCTAAATCAGTTGAGCCAACTCCGATTCCAAAAGCATTGATTGCGCCATAAGTTGGTGTGTGCGAATCGGCACCGAGAAATAAATCATTCGGTCTCACATGCGCGTTTTCAATCATCAACTGATGACAAATTCCTTCACCTACATCATATAATTTGATTGCCATTTCGGATGCAAAATCACGCATCAACTTATGCAGATTTGCCACCACTTCATTTGGCGCAGGGGAGGCATGGTCAATGACTAGGGAAACTTTTTCTTTATCCCAAACTTTTTTTCCGCCCATCGCACGAAATGCTTTAATCGCAAAAGGTGATGTGGCATCCGTCGCCATGACTCCATCTACTTTAACAATAGCAATATCCCCTGCTTTAACAGGTTTGCCTGCATGTTGGGAGATGATTTTTTCGGAAATAGTTTGGTTCATAATTATTATTTATATCGGTGGTTGAGTAGCCGCACTCTTGCTCTTTGCGGCGTATCGAAACCACAACTTTAATAAAATTTTTTCATTAACATGTGGTCTCGATACGCCCTTCGCAAAGTTCGCTCAGGGCTACTCGACCACCGAGTTTCTAAATTAACCTATGCATCTTCGCAGGTAACTCTTTGCCTAAAAATTCTTCCATTTGTCTTGATAAAGCGCCAACTTTTTGAATATCAATACCTGTTTCAATCCCCATTTCATGGATCATATTGGCTGTATCTTCTGTGGCGATATTTCCTTTGGCAGTTTGAATAAATGGACAACCACCTAAACCACCAAATGATGTATCAAATGCAGTGATGCCAGATTTGAGAGCAGATAATAAATTTGCTAAACCTTGTCCGCGTGTGTCGTGGAGGTGAAGAACAACAGGCACATTGCCTGCCAATGGCAATATTTCCTGTACAACTCGTCGAATCAATTGCGGATTACCTAAACCTGCCGAATCTGCTAAAGATAATTCGTCAATGCCCATAGATAAAAATCTTTTTGACAGGTCAATCACTTTGCTTACTTCAATCTTGCCTTCATAAGCGCAACCAAATGCAACTTGCACACCTGCACGAACTTTCATATTATGCTCGCGCGCTTTTTTAACCATTGCTTCCATTTCAATCATGCCATCTTCAATGGTGGTATTTGCATTTTTCTTTGCAAGTGTTTCAGAAGCAGGTACACCCATATCCACTTTTTTAATGCCTGCTTCAGCGGCACGTTCTAAGCCTTTGAGATTAAGCACAAGCGCAGAAAATGTCACAGAATCAGAAACAGGTAGAAGCGAAGAAAGAAGCGCGGCATCCGCCATTTGCGGAACAATTTTCGGATTCACAAATGAGGTCACTTGAATCTCTTTGAGTCCTGCATCTATTAAACCTTTTACATATTCAAGTTTCATTTCGGTTGGAATAAATTTTTCTTCGCGTTGAATACCATCACGCAAACCGACTTCGATTAAATTTACTTCGCTTGGAACGGTGGGAACTTCGAGCGCTTCACTGCGTCGCCATAAACGGTTGTGATATAAAAGCGGCATATCAAGTTCTGATACAGAAATATCTTTTACTTCACCAACAAAAATTGTATGGTCGCCACCATCATACATATTCCAAACTTTGCAATCAATCCATGCTAATGAATCAGGCAATAACGGACTACCTGTAACAGCCGTGTGCGTTTGCAAACCTTCAAAACGATTTTTGATTTCAGGTTTCATACCTGCAAAACGCATTCCAATTTCAAGTTGACGCGCAGATAAAACATTGACTGCAAAAAATCCACTTTCGGCAATGACGTTATGTGTAAATAATTTTTTATCTAATGAAACAAGTACAAGAGCAGGATTTATACTTAAACTTGTAAACGAACTAGCAGTGATACCAATGGGCGCGTCACCATGTTTGGTGGTGACAACGGTCACACCAGATGCAAATTGCCCCATGGCGCGTTTGAAAGTGTTGAGATCGAAAGTCATTTATATTTCCTGTTTTGTGCGATACGCAAAGGAAAGAGGAAAGAAGAAAGAAATTTACAAAACATCTTTCCTCTTTCTTTAATCATTAAACAAATTCCTTTTATTAAATCCTGCCGTCATAAAACGCATAAAGACTTTTGGAGTAGTAAGCCAAGCCACTTTTTTGCCGTCTTTATTTTCTAAAATTTTTTCTGCTAAATATGGCGTAACCGTTTCAACTTTATCGCCAAGAATATTGAAAAACTTTTTTGCGCGCTCAAATTTTTCTGGCATGCCTTCATAATCTTGGATGAGTAAATCCGTCACCACAATGCCTGGGCTTAATAAACAAACTTGTACAGGTGTATTTTTTGTTTCAAGTTGTAAACTTTTTGTGAAATAATTTAACGCGCGTTTGGTACTTCCATACACCGCAAGTCCATCTGCAATGCGCCCATCACTTCCCAAACCTTCCATGTTATAAAGTTGTCCGCCGCCTTGTTTGAGCATTTCATTAATCACAATTTGTGACGCGTACATCACACCCAACAAATTTGTATCCACCACTTCTTTCATACGCTCCACAGGTTGTTCCCAAAACATTTTGCGAATCATGCTCAAGCCTGCATTGTTAATCCAAATATCCACACGACCAAATTTTGATTTTGCAAAATCAAACAGTTTTTGATTATCTTCATATTTGGATACGTCACATGCAAAGCCTGCAATATTTTCTTTTGGATATTTCGATGCAAACTCCGCTTCCACTTTTTGGACGTCAACTTGTTTTCTGCTATTGATAACGACTCTACACCCACGCTTGAGGAATTCCCCCGCGAGTCCGTAGCCAATACCTTTTGTAGAACCTGTGATGACGATTACTTTACTCATGCTTCCTTCCACTCCAACACACCAAAAGTCGTATATTGCAATTTATCTGATTTATAAATTTGCCAAACCACACTCATGGTGAAATTATCATCAATGATGAATTCACGTCCTTTTATCTTCAACGACTCGCCAAAAAAATGTTGTGACGTGTATAAAGCACGTCCATAACCAAAACTGTTGCCGAATAAATCAGGTCCTTCAAAGAAGTGACGATTTGCATTGCGATAGCGATTGAATTTGTATTTTTTCTCAAACACACCACTGACGTTGATATTCATTTCAGCACGTAATAAATCAAGAGGCTTGTAATCAATGTTTACTTGATTGACTCCAATTTTTTCTTGGTCGGCACCATAGACTAGCATTTCACCTGTCCATGTGCCAGATTTTTTGGATGGCAAAATATGTGGATTACGTCCATTGACTCGTTCGGTTTCACAAAACGCATCAATGCTAGATTTTGTCTCGGCGTTTTCGTGATAATCAAAAGCGACTTTATAAATACCATTGAAGACTGTACAAATTTTAGGCCCGTCATAAATCAAGGACGAATACACTTGCGTTTGCATATCTGGCAAAATATGAACCATCGTGCGTAAATCACCCGTCCAGCCTGGGGAATAGTAATGTGCATCCACCAATGTCCCATACGGATGACCTGCGCCGATAAAATCTGGTCCGAGATAAATTCTGTCTTTGTCTGAATCAATCACACCAAATGCAAAAATGTCAGATACTTCAAACCTCCCCACCAGCGGACCTGACGAATCTTGCAAGTGTGTATTCATGTAATACATCGTCGAGCCTTTGTCTTTGTCAAAGACCGAGGAACGATAAACTTTGTTATAGCCGATGTGATTGCCTTCGGTATCAAAGATAGAAGGTAATCCATGCCATTCGCCTTCGATGGATTTTTGCCAATTAGAGGGTTGGGTCATTTTTCTACTTCTTGATTTCTTAGGATTTCACGCAACTTCTCACTCGTCTCTTCACCAATCAAACGCGATACTTGTGCCCAAACTTTATCTACTTCGGGATCGAAGATGGCGTTGCGATTTAATTGGTCGCGTTTGGCAAAGTCACCTGTAGGCATGGCATCGGCAGGGATTCCTTTTTCAACCAAGTTAAACCAATGTTCCAAATATCCATTCACTGGCGTTTGGATTTGCTCGAATGCTGATTCATTAGCACGATACGCCAACATCCACGGTGACATGAGAGCATATTGTTTTGGTCCGAGTTGAGCAGGTGTTAAACCTTCAATCTTTTTTGCTTCTTCAAAGATGGGCGTTAAGTTATCAAAAACGGCATTCAAGTATTTGAGATTCGCTCCCAAATCAACACGCGGAATCAAATCTAAGTGAAATGCAAAATATGGACCAGCCATGACAGAATCAAGCGTGAAATGGGGAATGTGACTCTCTGGTTTTGTAAATGCAAAAATCATGTGCGAGTCGAGACCAATGGGTGGGACGACAAGCCCGATGTAGACCATTTTGTGCACCAAATCGCCGCTGAATAAACGTAATGAACCAACAGGCGCAGGACTCATCGGAGATGTCAGGTTGAGGTACGGCGAACCTATTTCCCGAAGTGCGAAGCGGTTTTTTATCTTATCTAAAGTATTGTTTGAAAGTTGTTGTGGAAGGCTCATGTATTTTGTCTCCAAAAATAAAATCCAATTTGATCGAAGACCGCGGACGGTAGACCGTTTTCAATCACGGTCTGCGGTCTATCGTCTATGGTCTATTCATTTTCATTTTTCACATCAATGGTTGGTACTTCTTTCAACACCCATGCTTTTGCGAGTTCTGGAATTTCTTTGCGCGCAGGGGATGGAATGACGACAGCATGTTGACGACCATATTCTTTTTTGATGCGATGAATATCAATTTGCCAGCCCATGTCAATATATTTTTGGCGCATCTTGCGATATGCAATTTGAATGCCATCAGACTTAACTGAAAGTTCTGCACCAATATCATACGGAAGCAATTCAGGGCGTTGTGATACGACAATCGGATAATCTTGATTGAAAATTTTCAAGACGCGTTTAAGTGCATCACCATCAGCCCAATTGCCTTTGAAGAATGTGCGCAATTGAGTCCATTTGGTGATAGTTTTGTATTCATTAACTGGCACATGAAAATTAAACAACACCATCAAACCCATTGGCAATGTAACTTCAAGTAATGTCACATTTGGCATCCAAAATGCGGCGCGCGTTTTTACACCTTTGGGTTCATTCTCTGGTTTATACAAAAATTTCCAAATGCCTGAAATATTTCTGCGTTTAGGTTTTAGGGTTACAGTCATATCAGCGCCGAGATGATGAGGTATAACTTCATAATCTGGAATATCTGGCTCTTCACGATTTCCAAACGAACCCCCATGCACAAACGGAGCATGTGCGGCATCTAAACTATTTTCTAAAGCGCGTTCATAATACACATCCCATTCAAATGTGCCGCGAATCACTTTGAATTCTGGGTTATCAAAATGTGGTAATTCAGGTAAGGCAGGTCTTTCTTCTTCAGGTAAATCACCTAAGAACGCCCACACATATCCATACTTTTCGACAGTCGGATAAGAATCAACACGCGCTTTTTTTGGCACAGGCAAATCAGGTTGTGCAGGAATTTTTACACATGCCCCATTGGCTTTGTATTCCCAACCATGATACGGACACACAATACAATCACCATTCATCCAACCATCGGATAACGCGCCACCACGATGCACACACAAATCACTCATCACATGCGCGGCACCATCAGTTGTGCGATACAAAACAAATTCTTGCTCCAACGCCGTTACGCGCATTGGCTTATTTGAAACGAGATGTGAAAACTCAAGGGGCCACCAAAAATTCTTTAACATATTTATTACTCCTTTTATTTTTTACGAACAACAATATTTTTTCTATCCAATTCTTTTTTATTGATAAACGCCATCACAATTTCTGCAATTTCATTTCTGATTTCTTCTGCATCACGTGTCATTTTTTCATCAAGAAAAAAACGACCAGTCGTTTCATCTAACGGATGTGCGATCGAAAAATGATTCGCACCTTTGACCAAAACATCATACGCTTCAGACTCAGGGGATGCCTGATACGCTTCGTCAAACGTTTTCTCCACTGGATCTGGATTCTGCTCATTCGTCCCATAGCGGATGCGACTCGCTGCAATCACACCATCTTTATCACCACGCATCAGCAAAGTTCGTTTACTTCCAATTTTCAAGACAGTGCCTGATTCAAAACCTAACATGGTCGAAGCCATGGTATGACCTGCATACGAAAAGACTTCTTTCACTTGCTCAAAGAATTGACCATTCTGCAAAGCCACAGTTCCGCCTGCGGAATGCCCGCCTAAAATAATGTGATTCAAATTCAAGGATTGATATAAAGGATTTTTTTCATCTGCATTCAATTGCTTCAATGAATCCAAAATAGGTTGAATGGCTGGGCAAGTGGCTCCACTTCCGTAAGTATCTGGTTTTACTTTTGATAAATCAATCGAAGGTGTGAGACCAATTACATTCGGTAAAGTCTCTGCGACATGTGAATACATCACAGTCACAATATTTGCTTCGGCTAATTTGACTGCCAACCAGTGATAGCTTTCAATGCCCACGTTGATTCCATTGAAGAAAATCACCACAGGCATCGGCGCGGAATTTTTATCCGCTGGGAAAACGCCAGTCATTTTTTCTGTATCGTTATTTGTTGAGACAGCAGGATAATAAATTTTCAAATGCAAAACATCATAAGGCGAAGTCGCATTTGGAAGTTTAGTGGCATGAAATAAGGCACGAATCATGGTCTTGGTAAAGTCCTATCTCCACCCCATAAGCCTCGAACCAATCTGTCTGCCATTGGTTTTCCAAATAATTTTTCACCAATTGGGTTAGCAGGGTCGCGCTCTACAATGGCTTTGCGGATTAATAAATCTCTTTCTGCTAAAGCGGCTCTTTCTTCCATTGGAACAATCTCGGCTTCATCTACTACATATTTCAACCATCTATCCAACATGTCATGGGATAAATCTCGTAGTGAGTCAATCATTTTTTGAGTAGGTGGTACGAGATAGCAATGACCAATTTCAGAAATGGAAGTACGCATGTAAAGTGTTTTGCTCACAAATTGTGGAAACTCTTTATCATTTCTAAATTTCAAGTAAGTTTCGTTGGCAGGTTGATAGTATTTATCGAGATAATCGAAATCGGTTAACAAGTCGGCGCGCGGAATGTAATCAACGTAGTAAAAAATATCGGGCATAGTACCAGTTGCAAGTCCGAAATGAGGCGCGCGGATGTGAGGTCCGAGATAAATGGTCAAGTGCATGTTGGTGAACGATTGCGTCGGAATGCCAATATAAGAATGAACCATCCAATCAATTTCTTTGCCAACGAACGCGCTCAGCAAACCTTTGGCTTTGCCATCGGCTGATTGATAGGGTTGCAAATCCGCAACGGATGAATCGGGTTCAGTAGAAAAGCGTGCATCTACTTTCGCCCGAAGTTCACCCAAAATATTCCACAATTGCTCAAAGACTTGTGTGCGGTCTTGAGTGGGATTTTCATTGAGCAATTCAAAAAGTGTTTTGACAGTTGCAGACATTTATTTCCTTAATATATAAACATCAACTTGATTAAGTTTTTCATCTTTATATTTTTTCCAAATACCAGCAATGCTTCCGCTGACATGGTCAAAGACTTCAATGTTTGAGCTTGTTTCACCGGGCGCGAGCGTGATTTCACTTTCTAATAACGCACCATATTGTTTTTGATTACCACGCATTCCATCTTTTTCTGTAAAAGTTTTTTCATTCGCTTCAATTTCAATGCATGATATTTCTTGACCATCTGGCGAAATTGAAAATCTTTCGCCTTTATAATCCCCAGAAATTTTTCCATCAATCATTTCTGGATAACCTTCATCTTCAGGAACAGCCACACCGACAATTGTGGCAACTTCTTGATTGGCAATAAAAAATTTTCCACCAGTCACTTGGCGTGTTGGATTTAATAAAATCGAAAATGATGTGAAGTTATAGCCAAAATGGGGCCATAAACCTTTGGCAGTGAGAACTCCATCTCGCCAAGAGAATCCGCCACCGATCACATCTTCACCTAAATAATGTCTGGCTTTGCCGACAAGTTTCAAATCAAAAATAAATTCGCCAACACGTTTGTTCATAATTTCTAAAGT
>ERZ761602.1173-NODE-1173-length-49820-cov-4.545765_pt1 | contig 49820 bp, 47 predicted proteins | sample MGYA00512165_ERZ761602 | MGnify/ENA primary metagenome ERZ761602 (study PRJEB28899, sample SAMN02445085) | bioreactor sludge metagenome | biome: EBPR sludge; isolation source: Thorneside wastewater treatment plant | place: Australia: Brisbane, Thorneside...
TGGCTTGCCTTCGCGACCCACCAGTGCCGCCTGTTCCGCGCTCTGGTGATGGTGGTGCGGAATCGGGCCCATGTTGTCGAAGAATTTCGAATATACCGGCCAGCGCTTGTACTTGTTCCAAATCGCGGAGCCGATTACGTCCGCACCCAAATTCTCCACCACGTCGCGCAAGGTGAAGCGCGCGCCATCGTGGACGACATAGCTCAGGCCTTCGTCTGGCGGCGCGCCTTCATTGTCGGCCGCAGTGGTGGAAGCGAACCACCGCTCATCGATGCCGCCCCGGTGCTTGCCCAGCGCGTAGTAATCTTCAGGGTGCAACTTCAGGCGGCGGCCGGGCTGCAGAAACGACCGTGGCACCCATGTCGGGGCGAGCCGAAGAAGTCCCTCATTGGCTTCCAGCGCCGCCTTACCTGCTTTGCCCGCCTTGTCCCCGGAAATGATGCTCATCCGCTCCAGCTCCTCCAGCATTCGCGCGCGGCGCACGGCCCGCCCGAAGTCTTTGTTGTGCAATAGCCCAAATTCACCCTCGCCCGCGAATCGCAGCCCGCAGGACAGGGTGTTATAGCACCCGCTCGGCTTACGCGGCAAGTGTTACGGCGAAAACGCAGGCCCGTTGGCGTTGGGAATGCAGCCCCGAGCGCCGCATTGGGTATACTACGTGCAAGCAACTGTCGGTTCCGAAATCTCCCAGGAATTGGTCTCAATCCGGGGACTTCAAACGATTGGTGGTACTGCGAGTGCGTTGGCTGTCGACTATTTCGAAACGCGTTCCCATGTCGCGCCCGGAAGACCGAGCGCCGCGTTGGCGTTTCAATCTCGCATCCGTTGCTGTTGCCTGTACCTTTGCCATCCTCGTCAAGCTGGCATCGATGGCGCCGGGCCTTGTGGAGCAGCTTTACACGGGCGGGTACAGCGTACGATTAACGACCTCCCTCGCGTTGGCTACGGCTCACATGCCCTTCAGCGTGTTCGAGGTCCTGCTCGCGGTCGTTGGGTTGTGGTTGCTTCTTCCGGGGATTCCCGCGCTGTATCGCGTCGTGCGGAAGCGGCGGCACTTTGTTAATGCAATGGTGTGCGAAGGAGTCCGGACACTGGGCTTTGCCGGGGTGGCCATCAGCGTTTTTTATGCCGTGTGGGGCCTCAACTATGCGCGCGCCGATCTTCCCGAGCGAATTGGCTGGGATGATTCAACCCTTGCAACCCTTCCCCGGCTCGGGACTGCTGAAGACCGCGAGGAGCTTGTCGCTCTTTGCACGCAACTTACCTTCGTCACAAATTTCTATTATGAACAGGCGATGGGTACGCGGGATGCCGGCCAACATTCTCGGCCCCGTGCGAGCATTGCCGATTTGGACCGTTCGTTGGACGTGGGATATCAGCGCGCGGCGGCCTTGCTTGGGATGAATGCAAGTTTTGCTCGGTCACGCGGGCCTGCCAAGCCGGTGCGCGCCTCGCGCCTGATGAGCACGTTGGGCATTGCGGGGTTTTATTCGCCATGGACCGGCGAAGCCAACTACAACCGCGAAATGCCCCCGCATCAACTTCCCCTAACGATTGCCCACGAAAAAGCCCATCAACGCTGCGTAACGAGCGAGGACGAAGCGAATTTTATGGGCTATCTCGCGTGCATCCTCAGCGATGACCCTTACGCGCGATACTCCGGATATCTATTTGCGCAAGGTCAGTTACTGCGCGAATTGTTGCGCGTCGATCCCCAGGCGGCCCGCGCGATCATGTCGTTGCGCTATGACGGCGTTCAGCAGGACGTGTACTACGGGAGGATGTACTGGGTCGTGTTTCGCGGCGCATTGCAGTCCGCAAGTCTTGCAGTGAACAACGCGTATCTTAGGGCGAACCGTGTAGAAGGCGGATTGGTATCGTATCAGCGAAGCGCGCGACTCCTCGTGCTTTTTTCCCGGTATAACGAGGGCACCTGCGTGATTCCCATGCACTGAACGAATGCTTTTCCTGCCCTGACATCAAAAGAAAATGGGAGCGCACACCGCCGTGTGCGCTCCCTGTGATTCTAGACTCCGGGGAGAGTCGGGGAATACCTAGTTGTCGTCGTCGTCATCCGGATCGAATTCATAGTAGACGTCGGTGCAAGCATCAGCCTGACTGAGCGCCAGCACGTGAAACGCTTCCGTCGGCGCCCAACCGTAAATCTCAAGCGACGAGTTGTAGATCACTTCGCAGCCACCTTTGTCCGCTTCCTGGGGGGTTGCGAACTGTACAAGGATATCTACGACGTCACCCTTCACAACCGTCTTGCACGATGAACCCGACGCTAGGAACTTGATGTCGGGCTTGCCCCAGCTATCATCGCCGGTTTCGACGATATGTACCGACGTGACGTCGAGCAACGCCTCATTCTCTACCTTTAGCAACGTCTTTCCGACCCTGGGGCAGCCCGAAAGGAGCCCCATGGAAACCGTACAGACCATCAGTGCCACGAATACACGACTGCGCAAGATTGTCATACAGAAGTCCTCTCCACGTTTGCGCGAAACTGCGCATTTTTCCCCAGCACATGTTACTTTCCAACCGGCGCAGTCAGGCCCCAAGCGAGCCGGTTTCCCTACGTAATAACGGTACCAGCCTAGGGGAGATCTGTCAAGGAATTGGAGGTGTGAATTCATACAGCACAACGCCGCGATTTTCGTATTTTAGCGCGTAGCCGTACTGTCTAATCTGGGCGGATTGCACGCCAGACGCTGGGAGATCCACGTAAATATACCGTGGCTTAATCTCCTGCAACAACGCTTTGGCATCGCCCTCGGAAAGTTCGCCGGAAAGAAACGCATCGATTCGGGGATTCAAGTCGTCCACGTGAGGCGATAACGCCCAATGTCCCACCGCGACGCGCGCATTAAGATATTGGCTTATGCGCGTGCCGTAGGAATAACGCGCGAGTACCACATCGTGCTCGTCGATGTTTCTATTCAGCCAATCTACAGCCTCGAGATCAAACAGTCGAATATAGTGATTCGGGTTTTCCGGCGCTTTCCGCGACTCGGAGCGGAGGTATACCGGCGTGCTGAGCGCATTGACCGTAACAAGCAGCGCCGCGGCGGCGACCCAACGTCGACTGGTCGAGACAGTGGGCAGCATCGAGACGGCGAGAACAATCACCGGTGTCATCATGGGCACGCCGAGCTGCGGCGTGTATGGCATAAACGGAAAGACCTTGTAGGAATGAAACAGCGCCAGGATAGAGAGCGCCCAGACCGCCAGAAACCGTTCGGAGGGTGTTGACAGCGGGTTGCGGCGAAAGCTGCCAATTCGCCAAACGAACAGCAAGAACATCAGGCCAAGACTGAGCAAATGCCAATGTATCGGCACGAAAGGCTGATCGCCCTGCGACGCCCAGTATTTAAAGACGGGGTGAAACGAAAACAGATAGACGTAATACAGCAGCACCGGCCCCGCGGCAATTAGCGGAACGCATCGCATCACACTCCACCGCCAATCGATCTTCCGCGCGACGAGGCATTCCAGTGCGGCGAACGCCGGAATGATCGCAAACAGACTTATGAGATCGTAGGGTCGAATCAAGCCGTGCAGCACCGTCGCAAGCGCGGCGAAGCCGTACCACTTTGCGCGGTGTGTTTGTTCCGCCAGGACGATGCACAGACACGTGAGGATGAAGGTTCCGTGCGGAAGCGAGAAATGGGGGTTTCTCGTGATCTGCACGAACGGCTGAATGCCCGCGAAAAGGTCAAGCGCGGGGTTTAACATATCCGGGCCATCGCTTGGTCCCAAGACGCCCGCGCGCATCAGGGCAGTGAGCAACCAACCGAACCCTCCGCCAATGGCGCATGCCAGAAGCGCGGTGCGCCGCTGCAGCTCGGTGGCAAGGCACAGGCGCGCGATTCCCGCGAATGCCGCGAGCAAGATCACGATACCGAATGCGCGCCACACGTCGTATGCCATGCGTGGACCGAGGTCAAGCAACCGCATGGCCGCCCCAATCGCAAACCATTCGACATTCACAAAGATCGGGTCGTGATCGATATAGGTCATGTTGTTTTTGAAGAGCAGGTGTCCAAGAGCGGCCTGCCGGATGAACGAGTAATAACTGTTGATGTCGTCTGCGATCGCGATTTGTCCAAGAAAGACCGACTCGCTTGGCGTTTTGCGCTCCGCGGCGCTGTATGGCACCTGCGACAACGCAAAGACGAACGTTGAAACCGCGACAATCCACACGGCATCCCGAAGGAAATCGGCTTTTCTGTAGCTCGCGTGCATTTGTGTCGCCGGGTTATTGGGTGAGTGGCCGCAGACTACTACACTTGGCCGAACAATTTACAGTAGAATACGGTCCCCATGAGTGAGCGCGGAGATCAAACAACACCCCAACCGGAACGTCGCGCCCTACTTGTAATGGCGATGATTCTCCTGCTTGCCTTGTGTTTGCGGCTCGTACGCCTGGGCACCTTTTCCTACTGGCATGATGAGGTGCACAACCTTATCGCGAGCGAAGACCTGTACGCGCTCATATTCCACGGCAATCTTGTGTCAAACCATCCCCCGCTGCCGTATGTGCTTGTGGCCGCCTGGCGCGCGCTGGGAATGGATGCAAGCGAATGGCTGATGCGCCTTCTGCCTGCGTTCGCGGGCACGGCAACGGTCGGCGCGATGTTTGTGCTCACGCGTCGAATTGTGGATTTACGCGCTGCGATTGCCGCGTCGCTCTTGCTCGCGATTTCGCCGCTGCACGTTTATCACTCCCAGGATCTTAAGGAATACATTTACCTGCCCTTTGTGGCGCAGATCATGGTGCTGTTCTTTTATCGGGCGATCGAGAACAACAAGCGCGCGGACTGGATTCTCTACGGCGTGCTTGCGGGAATCGCTTGCTATACAGAGATATTCGTGGGCCCCATGCTGGTGGCGATTAATCTGTGGGCGCTCCACGCGTTTCGCACACGGCCCGGCCGCTGGAAGGGTTGGTTGCTAGGCAACGTCATCGGCGCGCTGATGTTTGTGCCGTGGCTTGGGATCATGCTGCGAAAAGCCGTGGCAACGATGATTAATGCAACAACGTGGTGGCTTCCGGCGCCTACCTGGGTAAACGTAGCCATCTATCTCAAATCCGTTGCGTTTGGTTACTCTGCGCCCGATCCCTGGCACCAGGCAGCGCTTGCCCTCTTTGCTGTATTCGTGCTTGCGGGTGCCGTGATGATCTGCAAGCGCAACGCGCATGTTGGCTCATTATTGCTGATGTGGGCCGTGCTTCCCGTGGTGATCGTATTTGTCGTTTCGCATATCACCGAAAGCATTTTTCTGGTCCGCGCGCTGTTGCCCTACGCCATGGCGCTATACATTCTCGCCGGTATCGGTTTGGCAGGCATGAAACCGTCCGCGCTCCGCGGGTTGCTGGCCGCGTGCGTGTTGATTACTTCCTCCGTTGGACTCGTCTACCACTATCTGCGCATCTATCCGATCGACGAGTTTCCGCATCGGCCCGGAATTCACAACCCCCGTGACACGGCGGGCGCATCGCAATACATTCGCGAGCGCTGGCAGGAAGGCGACGTGGTTATCCACTCCTCATGCCCCACCTGGCTTACTTTCTATTGGTACGGATTTCGAGGCCAACCGCAATACAACGCGGGCATGGAACAGGACTATATCGATTTCATCCTCGCGGGGACCCCGCGCAATTCGACCGATCCGCTTATCGAGGGATATTGGCCGAGAGAGCCAGAGGGTCTTGTGAAAGGCGCCAAGCGCGTCTGGTTTGTTTTCGGCGACTGGGAGCGCGCCTATCTCGGCGGCAACGCGTCGAATACCTGGCGATGGCTCGATGCGCGCTACCACGAAATTGATCACGTGGTGCTCGAAGATGTAGAAGTTGGTTTGTATGTACCTGAAGGTTCCGTGATTGAACTCGAGCGCGACAAGGACAACGGCGTGCGTTCAACGATTCGGCATGCGCATCACGATACGCCCTATATCAAATTCTATTTTGATGCCGGGCAGGTGCCAAGTCCGATTGAGGATCGCGCGGGACGGCTCGAGTTGCGTTGGGACGAATCCAACGCTGCTGGATCGGGACAGCGCTCGTTCGCGGGGAACCGCGCCGCGCGGCCGGTAACGTTTCAAATAACCAACAATTCGAACGAGCCGGTTGACCTGAGCGCCAGCTTTGTTCCCTCCGACGTTCTCGTGAACGTTGCGTCGTTCAGCAAGACCGATCCGCAAAGCAGTGTGTGGCGCGTTTACGGGCAACATAATCCAACGCCACCGCCGGACAACTATTCGCTATCGGTAGCTTCGGGACATTTTGATGGCCCCGGCGCGACAACGCTGGAGCGACTTGTAACGCTGCCAGTTCAACAGTATTCGACGTATTTTCGCACGCTGGGTCCGCCAGGGAACCTTGCGCACCTGCGCGCCGCAATCGACATTACACTTGGCGATGTGCCGCTGTTTATTACACCGCCGGGCGGTGTACAAGGTGATTGGAAGTGGGGCTGGCAATCGGGACAGCCGGTGAATGTTATTGATGCGCCCCAGGTCTTGAAGGTGTCTGCCCGTCACGAGGGTGAAGGCGCAGCGTATGCGGATCTTTCATCGATTGCGTTCGTGCGGCCGCGCGAGGGAATCGAGATTGCCTACTCAGAAGAGTGGCCAGGCCGCCTGCGACTGGCCGCGGGCGAATCTCGCAGTTTTACCGCGTCGATAGATGCCGATCTCGCGCGTGCCGACGTGTGGGTATACGAATCAGGTGAATTGGGCAAGGCCTATTACATCTTCAAGCGATTCGCTTTATAGCAGCGTCATTGCCATCGCGCTACTTGCTTGGAATACTCGCTTGCGGCACACTGACCTCAAAATCCTGGGCAAGCTGCGTTCCGGGTTTGAAGATTACTACGGGTCAACATCGTGACAGCCACATCATCGCAAGTCCGCATCCGATCGTTTCGCGTTTGCCTGCTCGCCGCAGTTCTCTGTGCCGTGGCCGGGGTGAGCTCGTGCACGCAGCCAGCAGAACCGCCAGCCCAGTCCACCGCGCCGGCAGTAACGGCAGAAACACCGCCAAACGTTGTCTTCATTCTTGCGGACACGTTACGTGCGGATCAGATGTCTCGCAGCCGCAATGGGCAGCCGCTGATGCCGAACCTTACCGCATTCGCGGAGAAGTCATGGAACTACGAACGCGCATGGGTGCAATCCACTTGGACGAAACCTTCCATGGCATCGATGCTGACGTCGCTGTATCCGGCGGTGCACAATGTGCTCTACAGCATTGATGGCGAACTTGACGGGGCAGATTTGCCACAGACCAACGTGCTGCCAACGGTGCTGGAAACGATGGCGGAGTACCTGAAGTCAAACGGCTATTCCACGGGTGCGGTGCAATCCAATGCCAATCTGGTGCCCCATTTCGGTTTTGCGCAGGGGTTCGATACCTACGAAGTGAAGCGTTATCCGAAGTTTCAGGCGGGTGCGATCACCGAGCATGCGACCGCGGCATTGGATGCCATGACGCCCCCCTTTTTTTACTACGCGCATTTCATGGACACACATGCACCCTACGATGCGCCAGCTTCATACATTGAGCAAATTGGCGGGCTTCCTGAGTTGTCGGATGCCGATAAAGCGCTACTCGCGGACTACGGCACTACCTATCGCGACCGGGTACTTTTCGAAGCCGGTTTAACGGCCGAGCGCAAGTATGGGAATCTTTCCCAGACTGGGGAAGCGTATATCCGAGCGAAGTATGACGCGTGTTCGCGGTATTTGGACGACGAAGTGCAGCGATTGATCACGCATATACAAACCAAGTATCCCAACACGATTATTGTTATCACGTCGGACCATGGCGAAGAACTTTGGGAACATGGATCGATCGGGCACGGCAAGACTGTGTACGAGGAACTCACACATGTGCCGCTTATCATTCATCAACCGGGTGCAGCAGCAGCGAAGATAGGCGCGCCTGTAGAAACCATTGATGTTTTACCGACGCTGTCTGCAATGCTAAACCTTCCTGTGCGTAAAGAATGGCAGGGCCAGAATATCGCTGCACTTGCGAATGCCTTACCGGAGGATCGCGCGATCTTCAGCTCAACGAAGATGTCGATGTCCGGTTCCAATAGAGACCTGGAGGCTGTATTGAAAGGTCAGCACAAACTAATCGTCGACAACAAGGCAGGTTCAAACTCGGTATTCGATTTGAATCGCGATCCGGGGGAACGCGAAAGTTTAACTGATGCTGGCCCCCCCACGATGGAATTGCTGCAAATACTGGAGGCCCATCGCGCGGAAAACGCGAAGCACCCCCTACGCCAGGTAAATGCCAGCACGGCGGGGTTGACGCCGGAGCAAGAGGAGAATATTCGGGCGCTGGGCTATATAGAATGAAAGTGACCTGTAGGACATACGGAAGCCGCGAACCGGGCATCTTGCTCCTTTGAATTCGGAACTATATGATTAGATTAGGGTTAGCACCGGTCCATGCCACCGAAACGCGTATTGACAAGTGGGGGGGAGTGTGCTACTCTGTGCGAGCAAAGAACCAGCTGCGTATCGTCTCGTATGTGCGAGACGTGGGTTATTTGGGGAGTGCGCGTATCGATCGAGGGTGTCCGCAGAATCGGGCTGCACAAGTCTTTTGAGATTCTTCGGGGAAAAGGGGTGTGGTTTTAATGGGGTCACTCTCAAATCGAAAGTCACAAGTCCTAACTGCCTGGTATGCAGTTTTCCACAGAGCAAGGAGGTGAAAGAATGAAAAAGCTAGCTATGTTCGCAGCGGTCGTCATGTTTGGCGTGGTTGCGGCGAGCGCCGGCACGCTTGGCGTGGCGTCGTTCAGCGACGGCGGCGGGGCGACGGGTACGAATCTGTTCCCGACGTCCTTGGCGGCGACGTTCCTCGCGCTTAAGAACAACCAGAGCACGACGAGCACGTACACCGTCCTGTACTTCGGTCTCGACGGCACGAACCGCACGCCGGCTGCCAACACGTTCACCGTAGCCGGTAACGCGGCGCGCGGATGGCGTCCGGTTGCCACGGATCCGAACGAAGGTGTCGGTTCGACGGTACCGAATGCAACGGGTACGGCTGGTGCCGGTACGGCATCGATCCTGTACACGGATGCGGTTGCCCCGAGCGGCGCCGTTCGTATCTTCGTTGGTGGCGTGAATTCCGCCTACGCGTTCTCGATGATTCCGTAATCTCGCACATTACGAATCGCGAAAAAGCGTTTCGAGCAGTAATCCGGGCGGGCATGTCGCGAGACATACCCGCCCTTTTTATTTTTTTCTCTGGCATATCTGCCAGGCCTTCCGTTGGCTCGCATCGCGATCCCCGTGTTTGACCGTGTAGAATGCGGCGCATCGATATTTCATTTTGCGGTATCCATAAGTCTGTGATTCATCGCGTTCTTGGAGGTTCAGTAGTTTGAAGCAGTCCCGTTCCCGGCCGCCACAATCCTCGATAGTCGACCGGATGCGCACGACAGTGCGCGGTTATATGTTGCGCGGTCTTTTGGTACTCGTGCCGTTGGGTGTAACGGCGTATGCTCTAATTCTTGTGTATCGGCTTACCGCCGCCAATCTCGCGCCTTATGTGAACGTGTCGCGGCTTCCCGTCGCCATACCCGCCTATCTTGTTGACGCTGCGGTAGTTGTTTTGTCCGCGGTGTTATTTGTCACGATGCTGTACCTGATAGGGTTGGCCACTGCGGTTGTTATTGGCAGGTGGTTCATTGGAATGGGCGAAGCCATTCTGCACCGAATACCGCTGGTGAAAAGTGTCTATGCGGCCTCCAAACAGGCGATAGATCTCCTGCAACCCAAAGAAGACGAAAGCCCCACCTACCAGGAAGCGGTGATCGTAGATTTTCCCGGCCCAGGCATCAAAAGCATTGCTTTTGTTGTTGGACGCACGCAGATTGAAGACCGTGGGGAACATTACCGCGTCTTCATACCTACAACGCCCAATCCCACTAGCGGCTATCTCGAACTATATCCCGCCCACATGGTTCAACATTCGACCATGACCGTTGAAGAGGCGATCAAATCTGTAATGTCCGCGGGAATACTCGTGCCGGACGTGATCCACACTACCGCACATTCAACGGCTAGCGTTTCCAAGGACGTTGCAACTGGAGAATCAGCAACATCCACGGCGAGTGCCTCTCCCGCGAAACATGACTCGCTATTACAAGGCACGAAGCACTTGCTTCGCCGCCGAATACTTTCCGGGTTCCTGGTGCTCGTGCCTTTGGCCATCACCGTATTTGTTGTAAAGTTCCTTTATGACTTTACAGCCGGCCGGATCGAACCGCTCACTTCAAAGCTGATCGCGCCGCTGAGCAGGTACGTTCCAGAGTTTGCCGCCCCAGTTGTAGGCGCGATAGTCTCAATATTACTCCTGCTGGTCGCTTTATATGTGACGGGCTATATCGCCACAGCCGTTGTGGGCGGGCGCATGATCCGACTCGGAGAAGCAATACTAAACCGCATTCCGCTGGTCGCGACGGTGTACAGTGCATCCAAACAGATTATCGAAACGCTGTTGTTCAAGAAAGGCGGGTCTGGATTCCAAGATGCCGTTATCGTCGAGTTTCCATATCCAGGGGTGTATTGCGGCGGTTTCCTCGTGGGGCGGTCTCAAACCGCCGATGGCGAGCCGTACTGTCGCGTATTTGTTCCAACAGCCCCGAATATTTCGGTCGGATTGCTTCAATTGTTCTCGCCAGACAAGACGTATAAAACGGTTTTGACGGTTGAAGAGACCGTTAAAATGGTAGTGTCTTGCGGCCTGATTGCACCCGATGAACTGACGTTCAAACCTTTATCTCAAGCTGAATCCATCGAAGAGATTGTCGTCGTCGAAGGTTGACCGCCACGGCAACAATGCCGTATCGTTTGGAGAGGGTTGGGGAACAGGGGAGCTCGAGACGCATGGCAGGCGCAACACCAGCCACTAGCGGTATATCCGGTTTCGATCTGGCGATTATCATCACCTACATGGCGGGGATTCTCGCCATCGGCACGTATTTTGGCAGATATGTAAAATCCGCGACTGATTTTTTCCTGGCCGGACGCGCCCTGCCGTTCTGGGCCATCGGCATGTCGATCGTGGTCAGCGATATCGGCGCCACAGACTTCATTTTTGTAGGCGGTGCAGCCTATTCATATGGCATCGCGGCAGCCAACTTCGATTGGATGGGTTCGATGCCTGCAATGGCGATTGCGGCGTTCGTGTTCATGCCGTATTACTGGCGTTCCAGTGTCTACACCATTCCCGAGTTCCTCGGTAAACGGTATAACGCCGGTGTTCAGATTATCCACGCCGCAATTTGGGGCGTGTTCATGGTGGTCATGCTCGCTGTGATTTTCTGGACCACCGCGAACTTCCTGAATACAACAGTCGGTTGGCCCATACCGTTGTCGATCGCCATCACCGTTATTGTCGTTGGCATTTATACGTTGTCGGGTGGGCTTGCCGCCGTCGTCATGACAGACGTCATCCAAATGATCGTCATGTTTGTCGGTGGGATTGCCCTCCTGGTTCTAAGCCTTTGGGAAGTGGGTGGATGGTCGAGTCTGCAGGCGCAAATCGGGGAGATGGCAAAAGCTGATCCGAAGTATGCAGACCACTTCACAATCATGCTGCCCAACGACACTACAACACCGTACCCATGGGCCGGTATTGTGCTCGGTCTTGGCCTGATTATGTCAACGGCATACTTCAGCGGGCATCAAGGAATTGTGCAACGGTGTTTCGGCGCGCGCACGGAGTGGGACGCAAAGGCGGGTATGCTTTTTGGAGGTTTCCTGAAATCCTTTATTCCGTTCATGGTCGCGATTCCCGGACTCGCCGCCGTTATCATCGTTCCCGGCCTCGCCACGGGAGATAACGCCGTTCCGGAAATGATTAACCAGCTTTTACCCGCGGGCATTCGCGGGCTGACGTTCTCCGCGCTCGTTGCCTCTTTCATGTCGAGCGCGGACACGTACCTTAGCTCCGCTTCCACGATCTGGACTACAGACCTCTATGGCAGGTTGTATCAATATCGCAAAGGCAAGGCCCCCAGCGAACGGCACGGCTTGATAGTTGGCCGAATTTTCACTGTTGTGTTCATCATCTTCGCGGTTCTCATGGCATATCCGATCGGTCAGACGCCAAGCATGTACACCTTCATTCAGAAGTCCCTTTCGATGTTCCAGGGTCCGGTGTTTGCCATACTCCTGCTCGGCATCATGTGGAAACGCGCAACCCAGTGGGGTGGACTCGCGGGCCTCGTGCTTGGGGTGGCATCAAGCACCATTCTCCACAACACCCAGGGTTTGTTCACGATATCGGATCCATTTCTGTTCGTGGCCATGTGGTCGTTTGTTTTTACTGTCATTGTCACCGTTGTGGTCAGCCTTTGCACGCGGCCCGAACCCGAAGAGAAGCTTCGCGGCCTCATCTTCGGGCAGGTGATAAAAGATGGGAAGGTCCAGCGAGTTCTGCTGGATAGGGTGTCGTAATGGCGCAAGAGAACTCTACTGCTATTCCACTTTCCTTTATCGAGAAGGCGAGTGCATCATTCGGGAAGTTCATGGACGGCGTCAGCACTGCGTTCAGCAACTGGATTACCGCTGTATTCAAGCCAATTCTGTCCCCAATATTCGACCCGATAAATGCGTTCCTGAACACCCACTATCTTCCATGGGCCACGATCTGTTCATTGGGATTATTCATCGCGGGTATGGCGTGGGTATTCACGCTGAAACGCCAGTACGTTAACCTCGATGCGCCAGGCAAAGGACCCTTGTATGATCTTCGGTTGTGGACCATCGTGTCGATGATGCCGCACGTTATCGTGTATCTCTATTTTGCACGGTGGAGCTAACCATGAACGAACGCGAAAAATTGGAAGCAAAACCGGTTGATCATACAAAGCGCGATTCCGAGACATTTCTGATGCTCGGCGGCTTTCTGGCGATACTGGCTACTATCGTGCTTATTGCGACCATTGTTCAGGATCCCGGCCACGCGCGGGTCGTAAACGGTGTGGCGGGTATCGTCCTGTTTTTGATTGGCGCCGGCATGTTTCTGTGGGGTTACCGGCTCCGCGGCCGCATACGGGAAGGCCATGCACCTTGCTGCGCGCGTCCCTGAAGCGGTCGCGCTGCGAAAACTTCGGCCAGGTTTTTTTCGCCGTTTAATAATCCGTATGAAGCCTCGCCGTGTCTCACCCGCGGCAAAACTTCCGAAGCTTGAACGCGTTTGGCTGTCACGCCACCTGTACGACATTCGGTGTGTGCTCGGGAAGGACGAACACACAATCACCGCATCCGTAGATTCACAATCGGGAATGTTCACAATCTTCGAAATGGACCCATGGATAGTCGACGGCACTCCTCCAGGGCCACATTTTCCCGCCGTTATGAAACCGGATATTGCGGAAGCGCAGGCGCGCGCAGGATTGCTTTCCTTTATACTGCGCCAACGCGGCACCCTGGCAAAACCGGAGCCGCGCGACACGACGCGGGTGCGATTGCTACACTACCCATATTGGGTCTACTACTTCGATGCCGGCGGCCATATTGATATTCGCGCGTTGGACGCGGTCACCGGCGAAAAGGGCGGCGGCAAGGTTCGTCGTGCGCTGCTGAATGCATTCGCGCATGACATGGAAAGCAACAAAGGAGAAATGATCGAATGAAACGAATGGTATTGTGGGGCGCCATCATAGTGGCTTGCACGCTGTGCACGGCCCGCGCGCAAGACAAGCCGACCTACGCCGAGCGGCTCGGCTGGCCGAAAGATGCGCGCGTCGTGATGTTCCATTGTGACGACGCGGGCATGTCGCATGGCCAGAATCTGGGCGCGATCGAAGCGCTCGAGTATGGCGTGCTCACCTCGGTCAGCACGATGATGCCGTGCCCGTGGGTGCCGGAGTTCGCGGGTTACTTGAAAGACAATCCGCACGTCGACAACGGGCTGCACCTCACGCTGACTTCCGAATGGAATAACTATCGCTGGGGACCGCTCGCGGGCAAGCCGGCGGTGCCCGGCCTCGGCGATCCGGCGGCGACCCTCTGGTCGAACGTGATCTCCGTTGTAACCAATGCAAGCGCGCAAGAAGTCGACAAAGAGATTCGCGCGCAACTCGAACGCGCGGAATTGCTCGGGATACCAATCACACATCTCGACACGCATATGGGCACGTTATACGCCAAGCCTGAGTACACGGAGGTCTATGTAAATCTTGGAATTGAGAAACAGATTCCAGTCATGATCATGGGCGGGCATCTTCAGTTTATCGCTGGCGATGAGCCCGATGCGGTCAAGCAGCTCGAAGTGACCAATCTGGCGGAGAAAGTCTGGCAGGCTGGCCTGCCCGTGCTCGACGACTTGCACAACCGCACCTACGGCTGGAGAACCTACGATCAAAAAAAGTTCAAGCTCATGGAAGACCTGCGCACGATGAAGCCGGGTTTGACGATGGTAATTGTGCACTGCGCGAAGCCGAACGAAGAATGGCCCTTGTTCACCGGTTCGAGCGAAACGCGATTGAATGACCTTCGACTGATGACCGATCCGGAGTTCAAAAGATTCGTGGAGGAGGAGAAGTTCATCCTGACCACGTGGCGTGAAATGATGGAGCGCCGCAAAAAGGCGAAGTAGACCAATTGCACGACCTATTGCGCCGCGAAGGCTTATCCTTCGCGGCGCAATTTTTTTTGCAGGCGCTAAATACAAAGGCTTCTTGTGAAACAGCGATTGCTACGTCGTCTTCGCGCGGAGGCGGGTGAGCAGCTCGACGTGTTCGGTGTGCGGAAACAAGTCGACAGCATGCATCGCAGTGACCTCGTACGCGGGCGCGAGCAGGGGCAGTTCCTTCGCGAACGCGGCAGGTTTGCACGAAACATAAATGATCTCATGCGGATTCAGCGCCAGGAGTCGTTTGATGGCTTTCGGGTGCAACCCTGCGCGCGGCGGATCGAGCACGACGAGGCTTTGCGGGAGCAAGCCACCCTGCATCGAGATTGCATCGCGCAGATACTCCTCGACTACCTGTGTCAGGAAAACGACGTTGTCGGCGTCATTCGTTTCTCGGTTAAAGGTCCCATCAACCGATGAGGAGTCTTCGCTTTCCACCGATATGACGCGATCGACTCGGTCCGACACGCTCAGCGCGATACCGCCCGCGCCGCCGTAGAGGTCATAGACAAATCGCGGACGGCTTTCCTTCACCCACTGCCGGATGATGCCATAGAGTGTTTCAGTTGCCGCCGAATTCGTCTGCGAAAAACTGAACGGTGAAATTCGTAGCCGAATCTTCCGCGTGCCGGAACCATCTGGGATGTGCAGCTCTTCCATGATGTAGGGATTGCCGTGCAACACATGCACTTCGTCCGCGGCCGTAATCTCGGCCTTGCCGCGAAACACTGCGTGCTGAATACTCGTGCATGGCCACGCCGACTGCACGGCCTCCACGAAGGAAGGGGCATCCAGCTCGCCCTCATTTGTCACCAGCACAACCATGCGCTCGCCCGTGCGCTTGCCCTCCCGCACGAGAAGCACGCGAAGGAATCCGTCTTTCGTCTTCGAACTGAAAGCGGTCAGGTTGCGCTCTCGCGCCCACGCGCGTACGGATGCCATCAACGCCGGATTGCCAACCGGCCCGATCCGGCATTCCGACAGGTCAAGGGTCCAGAACCATTTCCCCTCGCGCTTGAATCCGAGCACGGTTTCGCGAACAAAGTCCTTGGGGGGAGGTTCCGGGTAGTGCTTTCGGCCAAACGTCAGGTCGATGCGGTTTCGGTAATGCCAAATTGCGGGCGAGGGTTCTACCGGAATAGGCTCGGACCAAAAGGCCTTAAACAGGTCCTGTAACACGGTCTGTTTCTGTGCAAGCTGCTGCTCATACGGCACATCCTGTGTCGTACACCCGCCGCACTCGGTGAAGTGTGGACACAGCGCTGCGCCCGATTCGATCACCGCTTCTGGAACAACCTCTACATCCAACGCGATCACCCTGCAAGACAACTGACCTCCGGCTGCGGCCCGCGCACAGCCGGAACTTCCCTGCGCATAGTATACCCCCCGCAGATCGCGATGAAAAATCGCCCCGGTTGAACTGGAGCATGGCAGGGTCTACGATGCGCCATCGCACACCATGAGCACTGAACTTACACAGGAACAAGTCCACGGGATGTTGCCCCGCCGGCCCAAAGACGGCCACAAGGGCAGCTTCGGCCATGTGCTTGTAATTGCCGGTTCCAAAGGGTTTACCGGGGCTGTGCACCTCGCGAGTGGCGGTGCGTCACGTTCCGGCGCGGGGCTGGTCACCGTAGCGGTTCCGCAATCCATCGTGCCGATCGTCGCGCCGAGTTGCGTCGAAGCGATGTGGATCGGGCTGCCTGCGTGCAAGGCCGAATCGATAGGCGCGGACGCGGTCGCGCCAGCCCTTGTTGCCGCGCAAGGTAAAAACGCTGTCGTCATCGGCCCGGGGATCTCGACGCAGGACGAGACGCGACGATTCGTGCTCGAGTTTGTGAAGACTTGCAAGGTGCCGATGGTGATCGATGCTGATGCACTGAACAACCTCAGCATTAACCCCGGCATCTTGACCAATGCCCTGGCGCCGATTGTCATTACGCCGCACCCCGGCGAGATGGCACGCCTTGCGGGCACGACTTCCGAACAAGTGCAACGCGACCGCGAATCAATCGCGAGGCAATTTTCCGCACGGTACAATGTCTTGGTTGTGCTGAAGGGTTACCGGACCGTTGTTGCATCGCCTGATGGACAATGCTTTATAAACCCAACGGGCAATAGCGGAATGGCGACTGGCGGATCCGGCGACATACTCGGCGGCGTCATTGCGGGGCTGATGGCGCAGGGCCTGAGCGCGCGAGACGCCGCGTGTGTCGGCGCCTACGCACATGGACTCGCGGGGGACATCGCCGCGAACGATACTTCCGCACGTGGCATGATTGCACCCGACATTTTGTCGGCACTTCCGCGCGCGTGGCGCACTATAGAGGGGAACTAACCGATGCGAACCTTGCGCGAGCTGGGTGAATTTGGACTGATCGACCGCCTCGAACGGTTCCTGCCGACTTCCCCCAACGTCATCGAAGGTATTGGTGATGATTGCGCGGTACTTCGTTTCGGCGATCGCATGTTGCTCATCTCGACCGATATGTTCGTCGAAAACGTACATTTCCGCCGGGAATGGTCGTCGCCTCTCGACATCGGTTGGAAAGCAGCCGCGGCAAGCTTGAGCGATATCGCAGCAATGGGCGGCGTGCCGATGTTCAGCCTTACGGCGTTGGCCTGCCCAGCGGATACGCCGAGCGCTTTTATCGAAGAGATGTACCAGGGCATTTCCGGCGCCATGTCCCGTTTTGGTGCCGTCATTGTGGGGGGAGACACCACCTGCTCCGAATCGGGCATCGCGCTCGATGTCATCATGCTGGGAGAGGCCATCGGCAAACGGTGTGTTCCACGCCACGGCGCCGTCGCGGGCGACGCGATTGTCGTTACCGGCCTTTGCGGCAGGTCCGCCGCTGGCCTGCACGCCCTGAAACACGGGCATGAAGCGCCCAATCTAGTCGCCTCGCATCTGCGGCCGATGCCGCGCATTTCCGAAGGTCAGTGGCTAAGCCGCCGGGGCGTACACGCCATGATTGATATTAGCGACGGCATATTGCAGGATCTCGGCCACATCGCCGCATTCAGCTACTTGGGGATTGATGTGGAATCCGCGCGGGTGCCCATTGCACCAGAGTTGGCTGCGTACTGTGACCAACACGGCCTTGACCCGCGCTCGTTTTTCCTGCGCGGTGGCGAAGACTATGAGTTGGCATTCGCCGTGCCCGAATCCGAGGTGGAGGCGCTCATGGAATCGTTTCATCATGAGTTTCGCATAGACACCACCGTTATAGGCATGGTAACGGATCGTTTCCTCGGTGTGCGCCTTGACGGTGCTCCCGTGGATAACGCCGGTTTCGATCATTTTAAGTTGCTGTAATGCACGAAGGGAGTATGGAGCAATGCATGTACGATTAGTGGGTGTGACGGCAGCGGCCACCTTGATGCTCATACTTGGGAGCGGCTGCAATCCCGACAAGAACAAGTTGATCTTTAAACCCACGCCTGCCGCCAAGCTTACCGTTGACACCGAAGAGGTGTACAACTTAAGCATGACCGCCATGGGCATGTCGATGGGAATAGGCTCATCGTCGGAGAACACATTCGAAATGACGGCGCAGAGCGTCGATCCCGCGGGCGTCGCGACAATTCAGGCCGTAATAAAATCGATGGAAGTCGATATCACCGGCATGGAAGCGATGATGGGCGGCGGGTTGCCCGGCATTCAGGCTGGCATAGAGAAGAACGATGATCCAATTGGAATGAAGGCGATGAAAGAGGCGCTCAAGGCAGCGAAAGATCAGTCGTTCACCGTTAAGGTCGATCGATTCGGCAAAGTGCTCGAAGTGACCGGCGCCGACGAAATAGCCGCGAAAGTTGCGGAAGCGTACAAGCAGCCCAAGGGCCTGCCGCCAATGCCCGCGCGATCCATGTTTCGCGAAATTATCGGCGATAAACCGATGAAAGAAATCATGGACTCCATCTTTGTATCGCGGCCCGATCTGAAGCTCACCAACGGCAAAACATGGCAGGGCACTTTCGTACGCAGCAACAACGCCACCGAAACCGCGCACGACGTAACGTTTACAGTGCGTGATCGCGCGAACGGCGTGGTGAACATCGATACCGTTGCGAAAGTTGATGTAAAACCAAACGCGGGCCTCTTCGCGGGGGCAGGCCCGATGGCCGACAATATAAAGTTCGAAGTGAATGGCCAAGGCACCGGCACGTTGCAAATCGATGAGGCAACGGGGTGGGTGAAGGATTGGTCAGGCAGCGGCACGATGCCCGGTAACATCTCGGTGCAGGTGCCGGAGATGGGCAATATGTCCATGCCGATCGAGATTTCTTACAAGACCAGTATCAAGAGCTTTCCAAGTTAGTTTCGTGGGTTTTCGAAGGAGCAAGACGCGGTAATGGATATTTTCTCAGCCGACAATATTGCGGCATTGTTCACGGTAGACGCGCTAATCGCGTTAATTACGCTGACCGCCCTGGAGATCGTGCTGGGCATCGACAATGTCGTTTTTATTGCGATACTTTCCGGAAAGTTGCCGCCCGAACAGCAGGCGAAGGCGCGTAGCATTGGCCTTGGGCTTGCCATGTTCATGCGCATCCTGCTCTTGCTTACGCTCAGTTGGATCATGGGCCTGACCAGCACCCTGTTTACCGTGCGTGATTTCGAAGTGTCTGGACGCGATCTCATACTTTTAATCGGCGGGCTGTTTCTGGTCGCCAAGGCAACCTTTGAATTGCACGAGCGCGTCGAAGGGCATTCTTCGACAGGCAAAGCTGTTAAACACGTGTCGTTCGGTGCGGTACTGTTCCAAATCATTTTGCTGGATATTGTGTTCTCACTCGACTCTGTCATCACCGCGGTAGGTATGGCGAAACAGATACTGGTGATGGTGCTCGCCGTCGTCATCGCCGTCGGCGTCATGATGGCGTTTGCCGGCACGGTCACGGCCTTCATTTCGCGGCACCCGACGATCAAGGTATTGGCGCTCGCATTCCTGCTACTCATCGGCATCATGCTCGTCGCAGACGGATTGCATCAGCACATCCCGAAGGGGTACATCTACTTCGCGATGGCGTTTTCCCTGTTCGTCGAATTCGTCAATATCCGGGTGCGCGGCAAGGCCGAAAGCGCTGCGGCGCTGGCCGCCATGGATCCCTACAAGAAAGCGCTGTAAGCCATTGCCCAAAAATGACTTGTAACGCCGTCACCACAATTTGAGCGACGAATTGGGCCCGGACTCTATTGACGGTTTCGGGCCCATTTGCTACCATACGGGCGTGCGAATTCTGCGGGAGGATTCGCCCCTTTCTTCGCGCACGTGCGTGGGCTGACCGCACGAGCATTACTGGCTGTTCCAGGCTGTATCAGAAGTTGCTATTTCACGCCAGTCAGGAGATCACGAATCGTGGCCGTTTACCGCTATACAGGCACCGTAGCCTACAAAGACGATTGTGTCGAGCGCGGCACTGTCGTAGCCGACACACGCGAAGAAGCCGTGGAAAAACTCCGCAAATATCGCGTGGAGAACCTGAAGCTCCAGAAAATCAAGGGGCAATCCGGTTTCTTTATGGGTTTTACAGCCTCCGTAAAATAGGCGGCCGAGCCTTAACCCAATCGTGTGTTACCCGTCGCGTTGGCAGACGCCTTCCCGTCGACCAGTTTGAGCACCTCCCGGATCAATTCGTTGTACCGCAGGAACATGCACTTCGAGAAGAGGTTGCAGGTGTCGCATTCCTTCAACTTTTCTTCGTCAACCCGCAGGTAGTGTTGCTTCGAATGATCGCGGAACTTGATCGTGACGTTTCCGCATTGCCCGAAACATTCTTTAATGGGAGGCATGGGGCTCCTTTCCATCGCCGGCGCCTGGGCGCCAGTCAAGATCGTCGTACACGCGATTGCACATCGCGTGGCGATTGTTGGATTGCTTAATGGTCAAAACGCATCTGAACTTTACTCTACTTTACACAGGGCACGCGCAAGAATTCCTCATCTCACATTCTGGCATCTTCTGGTATTCAGTCCGCTACACAATTTCGTCATACTCATCATCCGCAGGTTTTCGCAGCGCGTCCGGCAGGGCGAGCGTAGCCGCGAGTACATCGACATAGGCGACCCCCGCTTTCTTCAGGACTAGCGCACACTCCGAGACGGTCGCGCAAGTAGTAACGACATCGTCGATTAACAAGACAGACTTCCCCCGCAGATGCTCTGAAACCGCAAGATCGAATGCGCCGCGCACGCTCGACAAGCGCTGCTTCTCGTTCTTCAACTGGCTCAACACCTCGGTCGGACGAATACGCTTCAAGCTCGTATCCAATCGCGCGTTTGGAAAAGCGGTCAAGACTTCGCGCGCGAGCAACTCAGACTGGTTAAACCCGCGGGTTCGCTGGCGAACCCGGTGCAGCGGAACGGGTACCACGAAGTCATACGAGTCGCATTCCAACTCCTGCTCTGCGCAATCCCGCATCAACTCTCCGAGAGGCGATGCCAACAGACGTTTGTCATAAAACTTGAACAACCTTATGGCCAATCCAATCGGACCATCGTAAACCGCCGGCGCCAAAACGCGACGATAGGATGGTTTCACGGTTCCCGCGCTGCATGGCCCGCAGAAAAAATTGCTGCGCGTACCCAACCCTACGCCTGCGGCGTGCGGGCGGCCACACTGCGGACAGAAGGGCCGTTCGATTCTGGGACTGCTTTCCCAGCATGTCGGGCAGAAAAAGCGGTTCTCCTCCGTGAGCAGGCGCGCGGTGCACTGCTTGCAGAAAATCGGGAAGAAGACGTTCTTGAACGTAAGCGCCCAATCTGCGGAAATCGGCGACATCCTGAGTTTCTCCCGGCGTCGTTACGGCTGAATTGTATCGCATTCCGGGCGGTTTATGTGGGGGCGTACCAAATGAATTGGCAACAAAGGCGAAGTAGCAACGGGCACTCTCAGCGATCCGCCAACCGGTTACAAACCGAAAAACTCGAACACGTCTTCCGGTTCGTTGGCCACGTCGTATGACTGCGCCGCATTTGCGGGCGTAAATCGGTTCTCGCGCATGTGGTCAAAAAGCGCGAAGAGCGGATTGTAGAATCCCAATGTATTGAGAAACACGATGGGCTTGCTATGATAGTGCAAGTTCTTCGATGTCAGGACTTCAAGCACCTCTTCCAAAGTACCCATACCGCCCGGCAGCGCGACAAATCCTAGCGCCCGACTCTCCATCACAGCCTTACGCTCGCGCATGCCATCGGTGATGATCAGCTCATCGGCTTCCAGATAAGCGAGTTCCCTTTCGCGCAGCGCATGCGGGATGACCCCGATTACCTTTCCGCCGTGCGCGTGCACCGCGGTGGCGATCGCGCCCATCAAACCGACGTTACCACCACCGTAAATCAGCGGCACTTGCCGATGCGCCATCTCCACGCCAAGCGCACTGGCCGCTTGAAAGTACGCTTGCTCCACCGCGCCGCTTGATGCGCAATACACACATAGTCCTTGCATAAAGTCCTTTACTCGCCACCGATGCCGTGCTTGACAACGTTCGCGATCTTCGCCACACTCCAATTTGGTCACTACTCTAGACTTGGGATAAGGTGCTATGGACGCTCGGGTCGCGGAAATGCGCTTCAAAGAGGCCGATACGCTGTATCGCGAAGGCCGATATGATGAAGCGATGGACCGGCTCATCGAGTTGGACGAGACCTTTCCGAACACTCCGAACATACTTTTTCCGCTTGCGAGATGTCTCCGACGCGTTGGACGCAACGAAGACGCCCTCGCCATCTGTGACGACCTCATAAAGCGATGCGGCGACACCCGCGCCACGCAACTCCGCGACTATATTCGCGCGAATTATAACTCGAATGCGACCCCGCCGCCCCTCCCGGTGACCGACGACGCTATTGAGAATCTGTATCAGCATGCGCACGCGGGCGTGCTCGACGACCTGATTCTTTCGGATACACCGCTGTCCATCGCACCGGTTGCAGCGGATGACCCGCCACCGTACAAGAAGTGGGCGTTGATCGGCGGCGCCGTGGTGGCAGTGCTCGCACTGTTGTTTGCGATTCCTCTGCTTCTTCCAGATCCTGAACCAGGCGTACCCGTCGCCACTACCGCCGCGCCAACGACCACGCCGGAGCAGCCCTTAACCGAAGCGCAACTCAACGAGGCGCAGATACGCCAGGACAAGGTTGATCTTGTCACGCGTTTTGGCATCGCGCTTGTCACCCTGGTTCTTTCGCTTGCCGTCGCGTTATACGCGACGCTGCGCCTGTGCGGGAAGCTGCCTTATAACGTTGTCGTGGATGACATTATCAACGTGGGATTCATGTCCGTTGCGTTAATCGTGTTGTCCGTGTTCTTGCCGTGTATCGGACTGATCATTTCCATTGTAATTCTCTTCAAGTACTATGAACTGGTAATTGTAGAATTCTTGATACTTGTGGGGTTCTATTTGGGCGCAAATTTTGTCACAGGACTATTGTTTCTGCTTGTCGCGAGCGCTTCGACCGGCTAATCAGGTACACTGGCCACCCTATGTCTGTGTCAGAAACGAACGCTCACCCATCTCACTGGTCTGATCTTCTTTGGTACGCAGCAACACTCTTGTTTATCTGCGCCATAGGCATTGGCTTTTGGCTGGCTGCGCCAGAGCGGTCGCCCGCGCGCCCCGTTTTCCACGCTTATTATGTATGGCAGAAGCAATGGAATGACGGCGTTCGCGCGTCGTTGGCGCGCGCTGATCTGCATGCCGCCTCGCTCATGGTGCTGATTGGCGAAGTCAACGCCACGCGCGGCACCCTGAAGCTCGATTCTGCCTTTCCAGATTGGCAGGCACTTGCAAAATGTCGCGCGCCAGTCACCCTCGTCCTTAGGGCAAATGTCGCGCTTAGTGATTTGCTGCAATCGGACTCTCGAGATACCGCCGTTAATTTCGTCTGTGGCGCGTTCGCAGATTCAATTGCCGCCGGCACGGACGCCGGGGTCTCCGTGCGTGGTTTACAACTCGACTACGATTGCCCGAGTTCCAAGCTCGGCACATACACGCAGCTTGTAGAATCCATCCGCGCGCAGTTCAGTTCGTACGAATTGTCGATCACCACCCTTCCGACGTGGCTGCGCTGGAATGAATTTGGCGATCTTGTGCGCAAGCTTTCGTACTATGTCTTGCAGGTGCATTCATTGGATGCACCGGAGACAGTCGAGGACGAGATTACACTCTGCGACACATCGCGCATACCCGGGTATCTGCGCCGCGCCTCGGCCATCGGCGCGCCGTTTTATCTCGCATTGCCGACGTATGGATATAGATTTACGTTTGATTCGACTGGAAAGTTTGTCGCGCTTGCCGCCGAAGGCCCATCCGGTGCACTGCAGGCAGGATATCGATCGCGGACGGTTATGGCCGACGCAGAACAGATCGCCAAAGTCGTGCGCGCGTTGGAACAGCAACCTCCCCACGGGCTTCTCGGCATCGCCTGGTTTCGCATGCCCGTTGAATCCGACACCTTGAACTGGCCCTGGCCGGCGCTGGACGCGGTACGCGCGGGCCGCGCGCCGGAAACCGCCGTGGTGGCAAGTGTGCGTACTCCCGAGCCGGGCCTTTACGAGGTGTGGGTAGAAAACAAGGGTGACACCGCGCCCACCGATGGCATCCAGATTTCATTGCGGATTTCATTGCGCGACATGACCGCGTACGACACGCACAACGGATTCGAAAGCAAGCCCGGCGATGGTGCTATACTCCTCACCGGTCCTGCTCCACGTCCCGAGGGTTCCACTCTTGCGGCGTGGTTCCGTATGCGTGCGATCGATTCTACCGCACCCACCGTCGGGCTGATTGCCATCGGCCTCTAAGTAAGGCATTCGGGGATTCGCGGGACTAAAGTCGCGCGCGCGAAATGCATCGCCATCGTAGAAGGTATTGACCAAGAGCGGAGAACGATGGAACATAATTTAGACCTTATTCTGACTCTCGCAGCCGGCCTTACCGCGGCCCTGCTGTGCGGATACGTTACCCACCGCCTCGGTCTCTCTCCCATCGTTGGGTATTTGATCGCCGGTATCGCCCTGGGTCCTTCGACTCCCGGTTTCGCGGCCAACAAAGAAATTGCAGACCAACTCGCGGAAGTGGGTGTAATTCTGCTGATGTTCGGCGTGGGGTTGCAGTTTCATTTTGAGGACTTGCTAAAGACGCGCAAGATCGCGGTTCCTGGCGCGATTTGCCAAAGCCTTGTTGCTACCGTACTTGGCTGTTTGTTGTGTGTTCAATTCGGATGGAGTTGGTCAACCGGCATTGTGTTTGGCCTTGCGATATCTGTCGCGAGCACTGTCGTGCTCGTACGGGTACTGGCAGACAATAACGACTTGCATACGCCCATGGGGCACATCGCGATTGGTTGGCTTGTGGTCGAGGACATTTTTACCGTGTTGGTCTTGGTCCTTTTGCCCGGACTGTTCGGCGGCGAACAGCAATCGCCAACTGAAATCGCGATGTCAGTTGCTTTCTCTATCGGACAGTTGGTGCTGTTAATGGTCATCATGCTGGCCGCTGGCAGCCGCGTTATCCCGAAAATTCTGGAACATGCGGCTGCAACGCGCTCGCGCGAATTGTTCACGCTCACCGTGCTCGTAATTGCGTTGGGGATTGCTGTTGGATCGGCGAAACTGTTTGGCGTATCCATGGCGCTTGGCGCATTCCTCGCCGGCATGGTCGTTGGACGTTCCGAATTCAGCGTGCGCGCTGTTTCCGATGCCTTGCCGATGCGCGATGCCTTCGCCGTATTGTTCTTCGTTTCGGTGGGCATGTTGTTCAACCCAGCCTTCCTGCTGGATGACCCCGGCCTCATCGCGGCAACGCTCGCGATAATCGTGATCGGCAAGCCGCTCGCAGCGATCTTTATCGTCACGCTATTTGGATACTCCGTGCATACGGCTCTCACGATCGGCATCGTGTTGGGGCAGATCGGTGAGTTCTCGTTTATTCTCGCCGGAGTCGGAAAATACCTTGGAATTCTTCCCGACACTGCCACGAATGCGCTGGTTGCCGCCGCAATTGTATCCATATCGATCAATCCCCTGCTATATCGCTTCAACGTGAAGTTGGAAAAATGGGCGCGCCAGCGGCCCAAATTCTGGCTTTGGTTTGGAACACCACGAGACAGGCAGCACACGCCAGAGAGCATGAGTGCAGAACTTTCAAAACACCGGGAATCGGAGGCCCCAACCGCTATTGTCGTGGGATACGGTCCCGTAGGCCGGACCGTGACGCGCCTGTTGCGCGAAAACGGTGTGCGCCCCATCGTCCTCGAATTGAACATAGACACCGTCCGACTGATTAAAGAACAGGGAATCGACGCGATCTACGGGGACGCGACCCACTTTGTGACGCTGGACAAGTCGGACGTGTCCCGAGCGATAGCGCTCGTGCTCAGCACTGCGGACGTACATGGCCGCGAAGAAATGATTCGGCAATGCCGAGAACTCAACCCCAAAATCCGCGTCATCGCCCGAACCGCCTATCTGAAGGATGTTGCCGCCCTCCGCGAGGCCGGGGCCGACGAGGTTTTATCTGGTGAAGGCGAAGTTGCCCTATCCATGACCGAGTTCATTTTGCGGCAGTTGGGGGCGGTCGGCGAACAAATCGATCGCGAGAGCGACCGTATCCGAAAGGAACTATTCGGGGGAACCAGTTCACCCTTGGGACCGCTCTTGCCACGAGATGGAGCGTCCAAGCGGCCCGCAACCCCGAATGAAAAGTAAATTCTTGACAAAACGTGCTAAACTCGATATCCTTCCCACCGTGAAATAGCCCGCTTTGTGGCGTACCAGGAGGTTTGAATGATGAGAAACGCGTTCCTATTTGCGATCGCCGCAGCCGTTGTAGCGCCCGTTGCGGTGCACGCGGATGTCCAGCTTTGGGTCTCGTATTACTACCAGGGCGTGGAATCGTACAACGCCGGAAAATATCGGGACGCACAGGCCCTGTTGAACAAGGCCCACACGGAAACCTGCGCTGCCCACCGCCAGGCGTTCACGCTGGACTCGATGGGCATGAACCACATGGCGCTGACGGAATACGCTGAAGCCGAGAAATGCTTTCAGAGCGCCTTATGCCTGCGGAAAGATGAATGCGGCGAGGAAAGCCGCTTTGTGCCTGCGACATTGAACAACTTGGCAGACCTGCATTACATCGCGGGCAATGTGGATAAAGTGGAATGCCTGTACAAGGAAGCGCTCGACATCAACGGGCATGATCCCTACAGCGTCGAAGTTGGCCGCAGCCTGAATGGCCTAGCGCTCGTCGCCGCGGACGCCGGCAACATCGCCGAAGCGGAGAATCTGCTGAAGCGCGCGGTGAAAGTGCATTTTCATGGTGGCCGCAGCGAACACCCCTACATGGCCACCGTGTTGACGAACCTGGGCATCCTGTACACGGAACAGGGCAAATACGAAGAAGCCGCTGAAGCGTTAAAGAAGGCCAAGCGCATTCAATACGAAGTGCTGGGGAAGAACCACCCTGATGTTGCGATTCGCCTCCACGCAGAGGCCAATCTCCACGTAAAATCGGGCGGTTGCGCCTGCCACGCGAAAGAGAAGCAGGACAAAGCCAACGCGATTCGGGAATCGTTTACCAAATTGAACGCGAAACAGGGTTAACCTGTAGAGGTTGGATTTTTCTGGCGCGCCCGGCAATCTGCCGGGCGCGCTGCTTTTTGGAGACGCCCGTTTGCGCTAACTCCATTTTACGGTCATGATAGGCCCACTTAACCGGGAGCAGAAACATGGCCATGTCTGGCAAGCACAAGTTCGTCGTTGGGATCCTTCTATTGCTCGCCGCGCTGGCGATTCCCGCATATGTCGTATTCACGTTCTTCCCGCAGGTCATACTCGACATCGTGCGCGCGCAATACGCGCGCGAAGCGGCAGTCACGGAAAAATCGGCGGTTGTCGATGGCTACACGATTCCCTATTACGAAGGGGGCAGCGGAGAGACACTGGTACTCATCCATGGTTTCGGCGACAGCATGATCTCGTTCGTGCAAAGTGCCAGATGGCTCACGCCGAAATATAGGGTCATCATGCCCGAGGTGCCGGGATTCGGCGAGACGCAACGCGACCCCGCGCTGGACTATGGTCCGCGAGCACAGGCGGAACGCTTACACACGTTTTTTCATCAGATTGGCCTGAAGAATTTCCACCTCGGTGGAAACTCGATGGGGGGACACATTTCAGCGGCGTATGCATTGCTGTATCCGGAAGATGTGGAGAGCCTGCTGCTGATCGATGCAGCGGGAATTACAATTTCAGATTCAGAGCCCTATCAGGACGCCGAGAAGCCGGTCGCGACAATTGAAGACTTCGACGCGTACATGGACAAGTTATTCGTAAAGAAGCCGCACATTCCCGGCGCGTTTAAGCGGTACTTCGTGCAACAGGGGCAGGGTAATTTTGAGTGGCAGAATAGAATTCGCGCAGACATTCGCAAAAGTCCCGATGCGATACTCAACGGTCGAATTGGAAATGTGAAAGTCCCCACGCTGGTGCTCTGGGGCGACAAGGACCAGCTCATCAGTCTCGCCGTCGGCGAGGCCTATCACAAAGCAATTCCCGGCTCGGAGTTCGTGGTATTCAAGGACTGCGGGCACTCACCGCAGTATGAGCGCCCGCAGGAAACCGCGGAAGCAATCGTCGCTTTTCTGTCCAAATGATCGCCGCGCGAACACATGCCATGCTCTGGCTATTGGTTGTCTGCGCTACCGCTTATGCACAGCAGTTCGACGAAGTGTTGCGGTTCGAACTGGATACCTATCAAGTCCTGGATGATCGCGTCGCGCTTCGCGGGAAACTGCTCCCACGATCCACCCCCCTGCCCTCGGGAACAGAAGTGTATGTAGAGGCGAGCCGCTTCGATTCCGAAGCAGTTGCTTGGCGCGCCGGGTTTGTTCTGGGAGATGACGGCACCGCCACTTTCTCGATTCCCGTTGGTGAACTCAAGGGCGGTTATTACACCCTTTCCGGCAGTCTCACTGAAGACAACGAAGTGCGGACAGGTGGAACGGTTTTCTGTATTCGCCAATTGCGCGAAGGCTCGCCTCGGCAAATGAAATTCACGCTGTACAACAATCCGCACGTCTCGGCAACGAAGCAGGTGCGCCATTGTTTTTCACTGTTACACGGCCGGTTTATCGAAGCTACCGTTCCATTGGATTTAAGAGAGACGATGGAACGTTCGAAAACTACTGGTTTCCAGAAGCGCCGATGGATCACCACCCAGTAGTGGTCGATTTTGAACTATGGACGTTGTTGGACCGTCTGAGTGCGCAAACCGGTGAAGAGCAGTACCGCGCGTGGGTTGACGACATGGCCAATGCTTTTGCGAAAGTCGGGTTCAGCGAGCAGAACGGTCTCGCATACTTTGGAGAAGAGTCGGGCCTGGATGTGACGAATATTAAGCCTATTTCCACCAAGCACGGCGTGAGCGATCCGCAATTCAAGCCAAAAAACTCCGGCAATGACGCGCGCCTGCCCATGGATCGCCTGTGGCGGCACGCGCCGGATCGGATGCTGCGCATGAACCGCGCCATGTTCTATGGATTGGTCACCGACCCGGGCAGCATGGACTTCAATCGCTACTGTCACTATCACTGGAACGATGCGGACAAAAAACATGTGTTGGAGCGCAACCCGGCGCATTGCGCGTTCGAATCGGTGGCCGCGCGCATGATTCATTGGTGGGCGGCGGCTTACGCGCGCAGTGGCGCTGTTGAATGCCTGGATTATGCGCAACGCATGACGGACAAGTGGCGCGCTGTGCAGCATCCTGAGTCGGGGCTGATGCCGAACTTCTTTGGCGCCGTCGCATCGCAACCTGGCGCACCGATGCCGCCGGGCGAGTGGGCGGAATGCAGGAACGCGTCCGCGGCGGCTGTATCGTTTCTCGACGCGGCAGCAGAACTCGAAGCGCGGGAAGATGGCGCATCGCTGAAGCGGCAATTGACGGAGATGGCGGAGAAACTTGCGCTTGGTGTTGCGCGCTATTCGTATGATCCTGCAACGCGGGTATTCCGCGAGCATTTACAACTTGATGGGCAACCATACAACGCAACAGCCCGCTACGCCTTTAGAACGCAGGAAGAAAAAGACGAAGCGGTCAAGCGCGATCCCATACTCGCGGAAGTGACGGTGTACTCCGGCACCGGACTCTACCGTAATCCGTCTTATTGGGAACATTGCGCGGGCACCAGCATCGTATATGAACTTGCGCAGGTCGCACGCCTTACGAAGAACGCAGAATTGATCGATCGCACCGCGCGCATCATCGAGGATGCGCTTGATGAATCCAGCAGCCAGCAGGACGCGTTTACGGATGAAGGAACCTGGACCTTTCGGGCAAGCGGTCAATATGCGAAGGCTTGCGTCGCGCTCTTTCGCGCAACGGGCGACAGAGTGTATCTGGAAAAAGCAAAAAAGTTCGCGGACCGCGAGATTGCCCGGTTGGAGCGCGTCGCCTATCCGGAATGGTGGCGAATGCCGGAGCGCGCGACACTCCTTGATGCGCTGCTCGCTATTGCAGAAGCGGAAGCGACCGCAACTTCGGCTACTTCCTGATTTCGACTACGAGAAACGGATTCAACGGACTCTTTCGCAGCGCAGGCGGCATGTTCTCGATATAGCGAACGATAAGGCTCTTCAGTTTCCGCAATAATCCAAGAGAGCCCGTGCGCTTGAATGCGAAGTAGTGCTTTAACGGCAGGGGTTCTATCGAACTTGCCTGATTAAACTCACAAAACAACCCCTTCAACTCGGAATACGAAAACAGGTGATACTTTCCAAACGGCCAATGAAGTGTCATGCCATACGTATCGAAAATATATCGCCGCCACTTCATTTTCCCGGGCGGCGTCGCGTCGTCCGTTGGTTCGTGATGAATGTCAATGGGGAATGACTTGTTCGGACACGTTACAAGAAGCCTGCCACCCCGCTTTGTCACCCGAAGCATTTCTTTTGCGAATGCAGCGCGTGTTTCCCAGTAATTGTCTTCGAGCGTGTAGTGGCCGACTTTTGTGCCGATATGCTCTATCGTGCCGAGGGTGTAGACCGCATCGAAGAAACCATCAGGAAATGGCATCCGTGCGCCATCGCAATTGAAAAAGTATGCGGGATCATTACCCGCGCGCGCCCAGAATTTTGCCAGGCACGGAATGTCGATGCCGTACGCCTCGATGCCGTCTTCGCGCAAAAAACGAATGCCCATCCCCATGCCGCTGCCTACTTCCAACACCCTTTGTGCAGATTCGCGATCAACCCATGGCTTCAAGTACTCGAGGTAGAAGCGCCGCCATGATTCCTCCTGCTCTCCCGCGTACTCTTCGCTTGTTGATTCCATCTCGTAGAACTGATCGCCTACGGTGAAATCGAAGTAACCGTATTTTCCGCGCCCGTATATGCGCTCTCCATCGTGCGAACTTAATGCGTCGCCATCGACAGATAATGCGCCACGCGTGACGGGATCAATGAGGATTCGAGATAAATCTTGCGCAAGAGTGCCTCGGTCCGCTTTATTCACAGTATTCCCAACCTGCGCAGCTTCGCGCGGTTACCGTTTCGTTGTGCATGGAACATGCACAACGATGTTCGTGTTTCAGTCCGTGCCCTATGGAGCGGGCGGAGGTTGTAGTAGTATGCGCAACCAGCGTATTCAGAATCAGGTGCGCGATGCAATTATTCGGGGTGAAGCAAGGGGAGCAACAGCGTTAGTTTCTTCCTCGGCCGCTTGCGGTCTCGGTTTGGCGTACGCTGATCTCCTGATTGCGATTCACGCAGGGCCGTGGATGGGTGGTACCCCCGATGACTGGCTGGCATGGTATGGCATGTCGGCGTTGTATGTAATTGCAATCGGCGCTGGCGCACTTGTTTTGTCGTTCGTAATGAAATGGGCCGTGCCGCGCGTTTCTGCCCCCAAATGCGCACAACTCGCCTCAGGCTGCATCGCGCTGATGCTTTCATTACTCTTGCTGGCAACCTCTACCGGCCGGGTTGGCGCGGTTTTCGGCACTGGCATTATTCTCGCGCCCTGCATCCTGACGGCAGTCGCGCTCCTTATCGAAACCAAAAAATCCGGTGCCGGAACACGGGTAAACCTGCTTGCGCTCCTGGGAGTTTTAAGCGGAATCGGCGTCGCGAGAGCGTCTGAAACGCTCCACTACCTCTTGCGCGATACGGCGGGCGTTGTGCCCATGCTATCCGTTGTCAGCGCGGGCATTGTTATTGCCATGGTCGCGTTACTCGCATCATTCCGCCCGTCCACGCGCATTGCCAACACGATTCGCCTCTCAAGTGTACTGCTGGCCGTTTTCGGACTTCCCGCCCTTATTGCTGCCTGGCCCGTCGTAGTTCAAGCGTCCCATGAGGGCAAGCAACCCTACAATGTCGTATTGATTACCGCGGATGCACTGCGCGCCGACTACTGCGAAACATTCGGAGGCCATGTCCCGACGCCAAACTTGACCCGGTTGGCCAACAACGGTGCAAAATTTGACGCGGCATATGTTGCAGCACCTTGGACCATCCCATCACTGAACGCGATTTTCAGTGTCCGATATCCGCCGGGTTTGACACCGCAAGCCGATGTGAGGCAGCGGGAACAAGAGCAACTCTATTATCATGACCTTGCTTCGTATTGGCTTGAAACGGATGGCACGGGCACCGTCTCCCAGTTCGCAAGGAATGGTTACGAGACAGGCGCCTACGTTGGGAACGGAGCGATGCGCGAACAGCGCTGGCTGATCAACCAGTTTCGCCACAAGCTTGTGGTGGATTGGCATCGCGCCTTTGAAGAACCCAAACTAGCCTTGAATCCCCTCGCAGAACAATTCATCAGCACGGTGGCTCCAGGAGCAATCGCGCCGGGCGTGATGGACACAACGGCCGCTGCCACAAAGTTCACCCGCGGCTTCCTGCACGCCCACGCAAATAGGCCGTTCTTTCTATGGGTGCATTTCCTCGATCCGCACACGCCCTACGATCCGCCGGCGCGATTCCGCGGCCAATCGCTCCCTAGTGAGGGCCGATTCATCGGCGAGGGCGCCATTGAAGGCACCGATAGAGAACTCAGCCGTGACGATGTACGCGATTTGTACGCTGGCGAGATTCGGTATATGGATGAAGCGGTGGGCGAGATTCTCGATGCGATCGCGCAGAATGACCTCGCTGACAACACCTATGTTGCGTTTTCGTCCGATCACGGAGAAGAGTTGTGGGACCGGGGACAGCATGGGCATGGGCACACGATGTATGACGAACTACTGCGCGTACCGATGCTGATATCTGGGCCCGCCATTCCGCGATCAGTTATCTCACAACCGGTTTCAACGTTAAGCATCATGCCGACGCTTCTAGACCTCGTCAATATTTCTGGTCCCGCCGTACATGCCGGATTCAGTCTCGAAGACGCGCTATTTGGCCGTCCGTGCACCATGCTGGATCAGCCGGCATTCGCCCAGGCGACATACGAGTTTGTGCCGCCAAGCGAGCCAAAACAAATGGTCCGTGACGGCAACTACAAGTTTGTACGGTGGTTGATAAGTGGCGAGCGCCGGTTGTATGACACAAGTGCAGATCCCGGTGAACGCGACAACCTTGTCGATAAGTTCCCCGAAATAGCGCAGCAAATGGAATCCAAACTGGATGGCTGGCAAGAGACATTCCCGGCGGACTTCACAACCGCGCGCGGAGCGAGAAACCCTGTCATCACCTTGGAAACGCCTAGCCCGCAACTTCGCGAGAACCTTGAAGCACTGGGCTACTTGTAACCTCTGGCGAACAGCTCCCGCAATCCGATAATCGTCTTTGCGTCGTCAAACTCGCAGTTGTCCAACATCCGTCGGCAGGTGTCAAAATCTAGCTCCACGATTTCGACGCGTTCGTCGTGTTCCAGGTTCTGTTTGGTTTTGGTCAGGTCAAACGCGAGAAAGATGTGGTCCATCTCATTGGTGAACCCCGGCGAACAATAGCAAGACGCAACACGAATTAATTCTCCGGCCCGATGTCCCGTTTCTTCTTCGAGTTCCGCGCGTGCGCGGTTCTCCATTGACTCACCCGGCTCGAGTCGACCGGCGGGAACTTCGAGCACTTCCTTCCCAACCGCGATGCGAAATTGGCGCACCAGCATGACGCTGTCTCCGATTACCGGCACGATCCCAACACCCCCGCCATGCACAACGATTTCCCGGTGCGCAACGGTGCCGTCCTCCAATCGCGCCTGCCCAACGTCCAGCCGGATTATGCGACCTTCATACTTCGTTTCACGCGTAACCCATGTTTCATTCACAATAGATGTTCCTATTCATTTGAGCCATTCTGCGGTATGGAATCTGTTGGCGAAACCTTCGCCGACGGCTGCGCACGGTCTGACAAGATAAGGACAAGCAGTCCCACGGCCGCAAGCGACCACGCGGCGATGGGATGCACCAGCGGCATCAACCACCAGGCCGTAGGCACGCGCGCAGCCGCGCCGCTACCCTTCGGTGACTCCTCGGCTGCACGCGTAGCGAGCAGGTTGCCGTTCAGGTCGTAAACGTGGTGCATCGGTCCGCGCGCCGTAAACACTTCGATGCGATCTTCGTCGGTCATACGCAGCACGAAGTTACCGCCCGCTGCGTCGGTTCGCCAACCCCGCACATAGTTCCAACTGGCATCATAGATTTGAATTCGGTTCGACGGGACATGCGGAACTACATAGAGGCCGGAGCTTGTCTGAACGACACCCTTGGCATTGCCAACAGGCCATTCAACGGACGAGGGAAGCCAATCGAACCCACCGAGCGCCGATATCGCCGGCGCGAAAAAACAAACCGCGCCGGTTACGACGAGCAGAGATGCGATGATCGGCAGGATGCGTTTGCGCCAAGGCCTGCGGGCGCGCCACGGTGCAACGCCGAATGCGAAAACAAAGCCAAGCGCCATCAGGATTATCAGGACAAGCGAAATTGTATTCATTCGGTTCTCATAGTCCAGACTGGTGTCATTCTAAGTGAACGCGAATACGCGGCGCCAATACAGTCCACTCAAAATAAATTCGGGGGCCTGGTAATTGGCCCCCGAACGATAAATACAAAATGGAGAACTGACGTTTTGCCTGGTTTCTATCCCACTGACGCGGACGCCAGGCGCTTCTCCATCTTCTTGCGCTCTTCGAGATCGAGGATAATCTTCCGCATGCGGATGGATTTTGGCGTGACTTCGACCAATTCGTCGTTGGCAATCCATTCGAGCGCCGTGTCGAGGGTGTGCGTCTTCGGCACGTCAAGTTGCACTTCGTGGTCTTTACCGGCAGCGCGATGGTTGGTGAGCGCTTTGCGTTTAGTTGGATTGCAGGGAAGGTCGCCTGGACGCGCGTTCTCGCCGACAATCATTCCCGCGTAGATCGGGTCCATCGGCTTTACAAACAGCAAACCGCGCTGCTGCAGGTTCGCGAGGCTGTAGCTCGTCGCATCACCGTTGTCGGTGCTGTATAGCGAACCGCGCTGCCGCGACACGACTTCGCCGCACCACGGGCCATAGCCGGTGAAGCGCGAGGCCATGATGCCCAAGCCCCGCGTGTCCGTAAGAAACTCATTGCGATAGCCGATAAGGCCACGCGTCGGGATTGTGAATTCAAGGCGAAGCATGCCCGTGCCGCTGTTGTGCATGGAGGTAAGCTCGCCTTTGCGTTTCGCAATCTTCTCGATGACGACACCCTGGAAATCCAGCGGCACGTCGATCATCAACTCTTCCATCGGTTCGAGCAGTTTTCCGTCCGCGTCGCGATGCGTGATGATCTCCGGCGCCGAAACGCACAATTCCATGCCCTCTCGGCGCATTTCCTCGATCAGGATGGCGAGGTGCAATTCACCACGCCCACTAACCTTGACGCCATCGGCTCGATCGATATCTTCCACGCGCAACGCGACGTTCGTGCGCAGCTCGCGCGCGAGACGATCGCGGATCTGGCGAATGGTGACGGCGCGGCCTTCTTTGCCGGAAAGCGGACCGCTGTTCACCAGAAACAACATGGAGACCGTCGGCTCTTCAATCTCCAGCGGCGCAAGCGCGGCATTTTCCATATCGATGGCGGCGAAAGTGTCGCCAATATTGATGTCCTTCGGTCCTGCTACCCAAACGATATCACCCGCGGAAACGCTGTCGGTGTCGATCATGTCCAGGCCGCGCGTCACCCACAAATGCGTGGCGCGTTCTTCCTGATTGTCGACAATACTCCAGCCCTCGGCCTTGTTGTAACCGTTCCATTTAGTCGTGATCCGCTGAAAGCTCGGCCCCTTTCGCAGGACGCCCTGAAGAACCTTTCCACAGCCGATACGTCCAATGTGGTCGCGCCAGGCCAAGGTGCTTACCTGCATGAGGAACGGCGCTTCATTCGTCACGACCGGCGCGGGCACCTTTTCAATGATGGTCTCGAACAGGGCCTCCATGCCTTCGCGCTTATCAGTCTCGAGGTCGCGCACCATCCAGCCATTCAGGCCCGAACCGTACAGCGCGGTGAAATCCGCCTGCTCGTCGTTCGCGCCGAGTTCGATGAACAAATCAAAGGTCTTGTCGAGCGCCCCAGCCGGATTTGCGTTGGGCCGGTCCACCTTGTTCACGATGACGATAGGCTTGAGCCCCAGCTTGAGCGCGCGCATCAGCACGTACCGGGTCTGCGGCATGGGGCCTTCGTTCGCGTCGACAAGCAACAAGACCGAGTCCACCATCGAGAGTACGCGCTCCACCTCGCCCGAGAAATCGGCGTGGCCCGGCGTATCGATAATGTTGATGAGGTAGTCTTTCCACTCGACGCAGCAGTGCTTTGCGCGGATGGTAATCCCGCGTTCGCGTTCGAGTTCGTTGTTGTCCATTACGCGATCGTTTACACGCGCATTCTCGCGAAAGGTGTGCACAGCGCGGAAAATCGAGTCAATCAGGGTCGTTTTCCCGTGGTCAATGTGCGCGATAATCGCAAGGTTTCGGATCTTCGAGGAGTCTCGCATGGGTCGTGATACTACCTATTTTTGGGCAAAATCGTTCTACTGGCAAACAGGGTATTTTACACGAAAGTATGTTTGAGCGCAATTAAGGCGTGGTCAGTCGTGTTTCGTTGCCGTTTGAGACGGAAAAACTCGACTACGAGCACGATTCGGATTAGGATTACGGGCAGGCGGCGAATCAATTGTCAATCGGAGGGGTAGTCATGTCCATGGATCGAAGGAGTTTCCTGGCGGCGATGGCGGCTGCGCCGCTGGTGGCCGGTGCGGCCCAGGCGCAGGATGCCGGAAAGAAGTATCGGGCCTGCATCATCGGCGACACCAAAGACGGCGGCTACGGCCACGACGTGCATCTGATCTTCAAGAGCCGGGAGGACGTCGAAATCGTGGGCCTTGCCGACCCGGACGAGGCGGGGCGCACTGCCCGCGCGGCAGAATGCGGCGCGAAGACGCTCTACGCGGATTACCGCGAAATGCTCGCCAAGGAAAAACCGGACCTCGTAGCGATAGCCCCCCGAACGACGCCGCGCCACAAGGAGTATCTCCTGGCCTGTGCAGAAGCCGGTGCGCACGGGTTCATCGAGAAACCCTTGACCACGGATCTCACCGAGGCCGACGAGGCCATTGCGGCTATCGATGCGAAAGGTTTGAAGTGGACCATCGGTTTTAACTTCCGCTCCACGCCACTGGTCCAGCACGCAAAAAAATTGATCATGACCGACCGCGTCATCGGTACGGTTCTGGAAGTGCGCGCGCGCGGAAAAGAAGATGATCGCGCCGGCGGCGAAGACCTGATCGTATTGGGTGTGCATCTCTTCGACCTGATAGCCTTCATGTTCGGAAAGCCTACCTGGTGCTACTCCGACATCACGTTCAATGGCAAAGCCGCCACGAAAGAAAACATTACGGAAGCGACGGAGCCACTCGGCCCCATCGTAGGCAATCGCATCAATGCAATGTTCGGATTGGGACAGGGCGTGCCCGCCTACTTCTCCAGCATGAAAAGCAAGGATGGAAATGGCGGTCGTTGGGGTGTTGACGTTTACGGAACGCAGGGCGTGCTGTCCATTCGGCAGAACATCGGGCCGGAAATTCACTTGCTCAAAGATTCGTCCTGGTCGCCGGGCGGATCCGAGCACAAGTGGGAACCCATGCCCGATGCGCCCGCATCACCCCCGCAAGACGACAAGGTGCTTCGCTATTCAATCATCGTTAATGACTTGATTGCCGCGATTCAGGAAAACCGCCAACCTGCAATCAGTGTTCATCACGGTAGAGACGCTTTGGAAATGACACAGGCGGTTTTCGATTCGTACGTCCAAGGTAAACGCGTCGATATACCGTTAAAAGACAGAACGCACCCGCTGAAGCGTTGGGGATAAAGCAGGCTTAGTATTGGCGTGATGCGCCGTACCAGTTGCTGCTGCCGTGGTCGAGGTGAAGGACGGGCGTGCCGCTGAGGCGGTGCTCCATGCCGAAGTTGTCGCGCATGTCCTTGCCAAACTTCCAGTCCGCGCCTTCAAAGTGGTGCAGTTCTTCATACCGCACCGTTGCGAGGCATTCGCGCCGCACGCATTGGCAATAGCCAACGGGCACGCCGTCCGCCTCGCGCATGCGATATTCCCCAGCGCCAGAAAGCAACGCGTCCCACGTCTCCCAAGGTTTCGCTTCACCGAAGAGAATCCGTGCGGTGGTTTCGCGGCTGAGCATCTTACGTCCGTCGGGTATGGCAAATTTGGTTGCGGGCGGCAAGGCCACCAGTTTTTCAAGCATGTCCGGTGCGAGCAGGATATCCGAATCCAACACCATGACCCATTCCCCTCGGGCCTTGTCGAGGCATTCATTCAGCATCAAGCCTTTGGTGTTCGCATACTCCGGTGCGAACGGTGCGGGAACTATTGTCAAATCGGGATGCAACAGTTGCATGCCGTCGAGGATGTCATTCGTTGCGTCGAGTCCCGGAACAAAAGCGACGATTATCTCTATGTCGCCGATGCCGACGCCTTTCTGGTGCACCAGATTTTGCAGGCAAGCCTGGAGCCGGCGCGAGTAGCGCGTGCAGACAAGCACGACGGACACCTTGAACGCGCGTGAGGGCGCACTCTCGGAAGATGGCTGCCAGAGGTAGACCGCCTGCGTTCCAAGCGTGCCGTCGATATTCCACGCGGCGATGCGCGGCTCAAGGCCGTTCCCCAGCTTCGCGGGCACGTAGTACGCACCGACGAACTCCTGCGGTCGCAATGGCTGTCCGTCGCGCAACAGCACGTAGCGGCCATCCGGCTCCACATGCAAAACAACACGATGCGTGTACGCAGTCATGGGCACGAGCAGGCGGCACGCGCGGCCGATTGCAAAGCCGATGTACTCGGCAACACCGCCACCAAAGGTAACTGAAAGTGTGAAGGGTGGATCAAGCCGTCCGAGCGGCGTGCTTACTTTTTCGCCGCCCGCGAAGGAGAACCACCGCAGGCTTCCCGGCAACTGCCAACTCCAGGTGCCGTCCACTTTATAATCAAAGGAGTCGATCTCGCGGGCTGGCGGAGTGTTGATCACAATGTCATTGGCGCGCCGGGCAAGGTCGATGTCAAAGGTTGCCGCATCGCGACGCCCGGCATCCACCGCGTCATAGTGCTTTGTCTGGGCGCGCGCGTACAGAAGCGGATCAATCGCGTCTTCGCCCGATTGGGAAACTAGCGTCAGCCCCGGCAGACGAGGCGATGGCCCATCACAAATTCTTCGCAGGCTACACGCCGCGCAAACTTTTCCCAGCGCAGTGCGCTTCGCCGTCTCGTATCGCTCAACTTCAAGTTGGGCGGACGCGGGCGACGCGGGCGACGCGGGCACCGCGCTCCTGCGTTGCCGCGCGATCTTGTGAAACGCCCAAACACGCGCGCGCGCCCACGGGTGATCCATGATCCACGGCAGCAGAATTCGATCAATTGGGTTGTTGGTCGACGTGTATTGACCAAGTTTTATCAAAATGATCTGCCGGACCCACATTGGGCTTCTTCGGTACAGGGCCGCGGCCAACTCGAAGGACTCTCGCTTGTATTGCTGGTGATCGAGAAAGAATTGCGGGCTGTTGCAGACATTTGCCCACAGATCTTTCGGGACGGCGCAGAACGGAATCCCAATCAGATTTACTTCGATAGACTTTGCCAGGAGCGTGCGCGCAAGAGTGACGGCGGACTCGAGACTGTCTTTGGCGTGAACGTCGTTTCGCGCAGGCACCGAATCGCAGAAGGGATCACTCGCGGAAATATTGACCACCGAAGCGTGGCTTAGCCGCGAAACGATCTCGGAAGTAATCTCCGCACCGGAGAACGGCGCATTCAATTGAACGCGCACCGGGAGCTCCGCTTCCCGGCAGGCATCAAGCCAATGGAAGAGATTCGAAGTGTTTACCGTGTCGGGGGACAGAAATACATCAAGCAGACCCGCCTGTCGCAATGTCGAAGCCGCAGGCGGCGGTGATTCGCAATTCGAGCGAAGTGAAAGCGCGACGCCAAGCGGCGCGATCACGGGTTTTATCTGCAACAAGGCGGAGATGTCGCCGCCGTGCGCCAGCACGTCGATCTTGTCGCAATGAAACACCGTGCGGGCGAGACGAATCCAGCGTTCGATGTCTGCGGAAGGCAATGCGTTTCCCCGTCTCGTGTGGGCCAGCACAATGCCCCGCGCAGGACCAATGCGATCGATATGTTGAGAAGGTTCGAGCACGTTAGAGCGCCTGTCTGCGATTTACGCCGGTATTGTCGCCCGAAGTAATGGCGATTAGCGAATTCGGCTGTCCGATCCGGCAAGCCACATGTCCGCGTTCGCGCCGAGCCTGTCGCGTAGCGGCGCCGTCGCTTCATGCAACGCCTGCAATACATCCGCGGATAGATGCAGTCTTGTGGCGTCGAGATTCGCCGCGAGTTGTTCCGGGCGTCGCGCGCCGACGATTACGCTCGATACGCCGGTTTGCGCCATGACCCACGCAAGCGCGACAGACGACGTTGGCGCTCCGGCGTTCTGGGCAATGCGTTGGATCGCGCGCAGCACCTCAAAAGTTTCGGTCTCGCAGCCCGCTTCGCCGTGACGCGTGCCTTCGCGGAGAGCGGAAAAGTGGCGCGTGCGCCGCCGCGACATCGGAACCTCCTCGGCGCTTGTCCAGCGGCCCGCCAAGAGACCTTGCATCAGCGGCATATAGGCCAGTACGCCGATTCCCCGCTGAAAACATGCGGGCAAGATTTCCAGTTCAATCGCGCGAAACAGCAGGTTGTATCCGAGCTGATTCGAAACGCAATCGCCCGTCGCAAACCATGTTTGCATATCACGCACGCCGAAATTCGAAATGCCGAAGTGGCGAATTTTTCCCGCGCCACGCAATCGTTCCAGCGCACCGGTAACTTCGGAGAACGGCACGTCTCGCGGCGCCCAGTGGACTTGATACAGATCAAGATAATCCGTGCCCAAGCGTGAAAGACTTGCTTCGCAAGCCGCCTCCAGCAAATCAGGCCGGCAATGTGAAGGCCAAACTTTGGACGCTACAAATACTCGTCCGCGCCGCGCACCAAGGGCGCGGCCCAGAACGCGCTCCGATTCGCCCTGGCCATACATCTCCGCGGTATCGAACAGCGTGACGCCTGCGTCCAGCGCGGTATCGACAGTGCGCTGCGCGTCGGCTTCGTCATTTGCACCCCAGTAAGCAGGGTCGCCGATTTGCCATGCGCCAAAGCCGATAGCCGAAACTTCTGGTCCGCTCGCGCCGAGTTGACGATAGATCATGAACTCAGTGTGCGTTAATGGTAAAAGTTTCGCTCTGGTCGCTGGTGCCCGTTTCTTTATCGCGCACGCGCACGCGATAATTGCCTCCGCCGGGAGTCTCGTGCGGAACTGACCACGCGTACTTGCCAGAATTTTTCTTTTTCTTGACGATGGAATCTATTTTTGTGCCGCCATCAAACAGGTCAATCGCCACTTTTCCGCCCAGCGAGCCTTGATTGTTCCATTTGATCTTAAAACTCTCGCCTGCCTGCAACGCGTCGGCAGCGTTGGGGCGTGTTATGGTAACCAGCCTCGGACGCAGGTCCAAGAGGTAATCGATACGGCTATTGTTTTGGAGAAGCGTCGAGTTCACACCAACGTAATTCAACGCGTTAGTTGTGCTGATTTCGGCGAAATCCAAGTTTAGAAGAACAACCAGGTTCAGGGGATTATCAAGCCCGCCGGAGATTGCCGCGCCAAAATTACCATCATCGTCGTTGGTAATGGCTCCGGTGTTCGTTCCCGTGTAGTTGCTGCCGCCCCAAGCGAGCGACCAGAGCACCGTGCCGTCATCCTCTTCGAAAGTCAGTTTGCCCGCGGGAAAGTATGCGTCTGGAATTCGGTTTGTCATCGTAAAGTCTGGTTCGATGTCCGGATTCGTAACCGAGTTGAACACTTCCGTAGTCAGAAGGATTGAGTCACCAGAAAGCCCATTTGCGACGGTCGTGTTGAAATCGAAAATCAATACAGGGTTCGAGCCCGTCGCGTCATAGGCGCGAAGTCGCGACCCGCTCATGACGTTTTGGCCAGGTGAGCGCATGGTCAGTTGGATGGCCTGCGCTGAAGTGTCGCCATAGACGGATGGAACCAACGTCCGAATTTGCATGAGGTGATGGATCGCATGCGACGGCATGGCAACATAGAAAAAGAGAACGGTTAGAACACCCGTGCGAACATGCCTGGACTTCATTGCACCTAAACTCCCGGTTAATCCTTGAAGCACAGCCCGTATTACCAGAACCGATTCTAGGGATCTGGTGGGCGTTGGCGCAAGGACTCGCTTAGCGGTCGCGCAGGCGCGGCAATAACCTGGGGCGCCCCGTGGGTGTTTCAGGCGCGGGGCCCGTCCCGCCACGATCGGGTATCGCCTTGGCGGCATCAGTCGGTGTGGTAACGGGGTCTGTAACCGGCACGCCGACGGTGTCCATCTCCCCGTTGACTTCTTTCAATAGCGCAACCAATTGATCGCGAACACTTTGCCACTGCGTAACGAGGGTGCGCGTATCTGGATTGCTCAAAATGTTGTTGATGGAGTCGATGCCGATCGTGTGTAGCGCGATCGTCTCGCGATAGCGCTCCAATCGGCCGGGCTCGAATCCCAGCGCGTTGTAGTCGATCGTTGCCTGGGAAAACAGCAGCCAGCCATCGCGCACCGCGCCATACGACGTCTTTAGCGCATCAACATCCGCGGGTGTAAGCGGCCGACCCTGAAGCCCCGTGATGGTAGTCGTCAGATTCTGAAGCGCGGTATCCAGCGAGGATGCGGCAAGGCGTATATCCACCACGCCGTTTCGATTCTTGAGCCCGGTGAGCGTGCTGGCGGCCGCGTCTACCTGGGCCTTGGCAGCAGCCATATTGTTCCCCGGCGTGATCGCGTTTACCGCGTTGAGCAAGTTGGTATTGATCGAATCAAAGTTCGATCGCCAGGCCGTGTCGGCGGTTGGCCATTCCCGGTACTTTCCGTAGCATTCCGCCCAACGAACCCCGGCATTGTTCAGCGCGTCCTTAAAGGGCACAACCCTTCCTTCGGCTGCCGCGCGTTGCGCCGCGGCAATGGCAACGCTGGCGGCATCGAGCGCGCGCGTAAGTTCGGGATCCTGCGCATCCTGTCCGCTCAGGCCGCGCTGTGCAAACGCGCAGACTGCAAACAAACATGCGGCAGCCGCGACACCTGGAATTCGCATGATGCAAACACCTCGTTGTACTAGTGACTCAATCCCCCCGAGGGGATATTGGTTGCCATATTCTACCTGTCAAACGGGTCCGTATACACCCTTTGGAATAGGGGAATTCACCGGTTTGTCACCCGTAAACCCTGTGCTATACTCGGAGAAGCATTCATCGGGTGCTATTGTTCGTGTTCAGCCGTCCTTCGGGAAACGTACTCGGGGCGAAACGGCTTCGCGCCGCTCGCGCTGCATATGTTGGACGGCAACCGCATACGCTGCCTGTGGCGTACAGCAGTTACCAATGTTGGGTCTGGGGATCCATGCATGCTTATTTGGGGAGGGACTACCGTTGAAGAAGAAATTGGGCTTTACGTTGATTGAATTGTTGGTCGTTATTGCGATCATCGGGATCTTGGCGGCGATTTTGTTACCGGCGCTTGCCAGAGCCCGCGAGTCGGCTCGTCGCGCTTCTTGCCAGAACAACTTGAAACAGATGGGTATCATCTTCAAGATGTACACTGGCGAATCCAAACGTGAGCTTTTCCCGCCGAAAACGATTCTGGCCAAGGACACCGAGTTGCCCTACCAGGTCGGCGACCTACCGAGTTTTGCCCCAGAGATGGTGCATTTGTACCCGGAATACTTGACGGACGCGAACGTCATGATTTGTCCGTCAGACCCGGTTGGTGCGGATACACTTCTGGACGCCGAGGGCGATCCCGCCGAGATTTGGGTAGACTCCGTGACTGGCAATATCGACGTGGTGCGTTTTAGCGCCGAAGGCGACGAATCGTACGGCTACTTCGGTTTCGCGATTCCAAATAACTCCTGGCTCCAGGGTTGGGCGCAGCCTCTTGACGCTGCGGCGGCAATGTTGCCGATTTTCGAGAACCCGGACGCTGATTTCGAGATCACGCACCCGACGCTCGGTGTGTTGAAAGTTGGACGCCTGCGTGAAGGTATCGAGCGCTTCTTCATTACGGATATCAATGACCCGACCCGCTCGACTCAGTCACAATCCACTATCGCAACGATGTTTGATGTCGTGAGCCCGATTATATCGAACTACAATCACATTCCCGGCGGGTCGAATATTCTGTACATGGACGGACACGTCGAATTTCTTAAGTACCCGTCTGACAAGTTCCCGGTATCGTCAGAATTCGCAACGTTTGCCGGTCTGTTAGGCTAACACGTAATCCAAAACAAGAAGCCGGGCGCAACCTTTAGCGAGGTTGCGCCCGGCTCTTTACATCGTATTGACTAACCCGCGAGTTCTTTCGCCTTCGCGAGCGGCGCGTCATAGACCGGTTCTTGCGCGACTTCTGGAACATACTCCGCGTACTGCACCACGCCATTTCCGTCCACGACGAAAACGCTGCGCTGCTCGAGCCGAAGTTCCTTGATATGGGTTCCGTACGCGTTTCCAAAATTCATGTCCCGGTGGTCCGACAATGAAATGACGGACGTAACGCCCGCGCTGCCACACCAACGCTTCTGCGCGAAAGGCAGATCCGCGCTGACGGTATAGCACACGACCTTGTCGCCGAGCTTGCCGATTTCTTCGCTGAACCTACGCGTCTGAATGTCGCAAACCGGCGTGTCCAGTGATGGCACCACGCTGATAACCCGCACCTTGCCCGCATCCGTGGCCAGCGTCACCGGCGACAAATCGTTCGCCAGCAACGTGAAATCCGGTGCCTTGTCGCCGACGGCAACTTTCTTGCCCAAGACGGTCAGCGGATTTCCCTTAAACGTCAATTCTCCCGTACGCTCCTGCATGAGATTCTCTCCCGAAAAATAGTTGTTAGGTTGCACCTAGTACCAAAACTTACCCCAAAAAGGCGAGCAATACAATTACACCCAAGACGATACGGTATATTCCAAAGGCGGTAAAATCATGTTTCTGAATGTACCGCATCAGAAAAGCAACGGAAAGATAGGCCGTGATGAAAGAGACTACAGACCCCAATAAAATCAGCCGCCATTGCTCCCCTGTAAAGCCGAGGCCGTTCTTGACGATGGTGTAGGTGCACGCCCCGCACATGGTCGGAATTGCAAGGAAAAAGGAGAACTCCGCCGCCGCGGCCCGCGAAGTCCCAAGGATCATCGCGCCGATGATGGTCGCCGCCGACCGCGAGGTGCCCGGAAAGAGCGCCAGACACTGAAAAAAACCGATCGCGATAGACGTGCGCAGGGGAACTTCGTGGACCGTCTCGAACCGCGTGGTGTGCTTTCGCCGCTCCAGGTAGATCAGAATCAGGCCCCCAACCACCAACGCGATAGCAACGGGAATTGGCGCAAACAGGTATTCTTCGATAATGTCATCAAACAGCAGGGCCATCACAACCGCGGGCACAACCGCGGCGCCAATATTGAACCAAAGCCCCAGGGTGCGGGTTCGGTGCTCTACCCCTTGTGAAAACGGCCATAATCTGCGCCAGAAATATACGGCTACAGACGCGATGGCCGGCAGTTGAATCATTACGATGAAGGCGTCGCTAAACGATGAGTCTCCCGAAGGCCCCAATGGCAGGTAGTTCTCAACCAGAATCAGATGCCCGGTGCTGCTAATCGGCAGGAATTCGGTAAGTCCTTCGACGACCGCCAATATGATGGCGTTCACATAAATCAAACGTCAGACCTCACAGTAGGCGGCAACCCGGATAGAGCCAGAGTGTACCACGTTGAAGACGGTGCGTTCACGCAAAACGCGTTGATCGCGGTCCGCCGCAAATGCGACAGGGTAGAAGCCAATTCACAGCCCTACTTGAACGGAAGGTCGGGAGCGTCCCCGTAAAGATACTCTTCAGGATCGGGCGGTTCCCATCGATAGATCCTCAGGTCGCAACACTCCGACGCGTTGAATTTCACCCCCTCTTTTTCAAGCAATACGCGTTGCAGGGCAGGGCGGTCCACATCGCCGCGCGCGCTGATTCCTCCCTTGTGGTTTATCACGCGTTGCCACGGTACGCGCTTGTTCTCGCTCATTCGCATTGCGAACCCCACCGCGCGCGCCGCCCGCGGCATGCCCAGGATGGCCGCGATTTGACCATACGTCATGACCCGCCCCTTCGGGATCGCGCGCACGACACGATATACCGCATTGTAGAATGCTATTGGCAATTCACGGGGCATGAATTAAACCTCCCCTTTTCGAACGCAGGCCACGATGCGCCCATTCGCCATCGCTTCAAGCGAAGGCGCGGCAGACTTGCACCTTTCTTCCGCGAAGGGACAACGAGGGTGGAATGCGCAGCCCGAAGGCGGATTCAACGGTGAAGGCGGATCGCCGCGCAACAGCAACGCCGCCCGGTCACGTCGCCGCGAGGGATCCGGTCTTGGAATTGCCTCGATCAGCGCGCGGGTGTAGGGGTGCACGGGCGCGTTGTATACCTGCTCCGCCTCTCCCAACTCCACGATCTTTCCCAGATACATGACGGCGATACGATCCGAAAGATGTTTCACCACCCCCAGATCATGCGATATCAACAGCATAGTGAGCTGTTCTTCCCGGCAAAGATCGGAAATGAGGTTCAATATCTGCGCCTGCACGGATACGTCCAGCGCGGAAACCGGTTCATCGGCAATAATCAGTTTCGGTTTCAACGCCAGCGCGCGCGCGATCGCGATGCGCTGGCGTTGCCCGCCGGAAAACTCATGAGGATATTTCCGCATCCATTTTGGCGCGAGCCCAACGCGTTCCATCAAAGCGCCAACGTGGCTGGCCGTGTCCGCACGTCCGACGCGACCATGAAAGCGCAATGGCTCGGCCAAGGTGTCGAGAATGGTCATTCGCGGATTCAGCGACGCATAGGGATCCTGAAACACCATCTGTATATTGGGACGGACCGCGCGCAGCGCGTTACGCGACAGTGAAGCGAGGTCTGTGCCTTCAAACCGAATTTCACCGCGCGTGACGGGTGTCAGCCGCACGATGCTGCGCGCCAAGGTTGATTTGCCACATCCGGATTCACCCACAAGCCCGACGACCTCACCCTCGCCCACGGCAAGGTTTACACCGTCAACCGCGCGCACGATACCGTGCGGCGGCGCGGGGAAGTGCACCGCGACGTTTGCGAGTTCGAGCATAGGGTTGCTCATGTGATTACACCCGATTGCACACGCACGCACGCGCTCCAATGCGCTGGCGCCACTTCGTTCAGGGAGATCGCCGGCGAAACGCATTCCGGCGCGGCATACTCGCAACGCGGCGCGAAGGGACAACCCGTGAAAGACTGCGTAAGATCGGGCGGCGATCCCGCGATGGTATGCAGTTGCGTCCCCTTTTTCTGCGTTGCGGGTATCGATGCCAGCAACGCGCGGGTATACGGGTGCTTGGGTGCGGCAAACAATGCCGTAGTCGCGGCGGATTCCACAATCCGGCCGGCATACATCACGTGCACGCGATCGCAGGACTCCGCGATCACGCCCAGATCGTGTGTCACCAAAATCACCGCCATCCGCAACTCGCCTTGCATGCGCTTCATCAACTCGAGAATCTGCGCCTGCACCGTAACGTCGAGCGCCGTGGTCGGTTCGTCGGCGATAAGCAACTCTGGATTGGTAATCAGCGCGATTGCAATCATCACGCGTTGGCGCATGCCTCCTGAAAACTGGTGCGGAAACGCCCGCATCCGCCGTTCGGCATCCTGTATCCCGACGCGTTGCAACATATCCACCGCGCGCGCGAAAGCGACCTTGCGCGAAACGCCGTCGTGAATGCGCAAGGGCTCCATGATCTGATCGCCAATCCGATGAAACGGATTCAGCGCAGTCATCGGATCCTGAAAGATCATGCTGATGCGTTTGCCGCGAACTGCGCGCCGTTCTGCCTTTGTGCACGACAGCAAATCCAAATCGCCAAAGCGAGCAACGCCACTCTCGATGCGGCCCGGCGGCGAAGGAACCAACCCCAGCAGGGAGAGGTTCGCAACCGATTTTCCGGAGCCCGATTCCCCGACGATGCCGAGCATTTCCCCTTTTTCGACGGAGAAAGACACGCCATCGACCGCGCGCACGATCCCCGCGCGCGTGTGGAAATAGGTGCGAAGGTCCTTGACGTCAAGCAACGGCATAGAATCGGTTTCTCACGGTTGCACTCAAGCGGAACCGGTCGGTGTTTCGGAAGGCGGCGTCTCCAGGACTTCCATCATTAGCGCGCGAAACAACTCGCGAAGATACTGCGGGTAATAATCGAAGGCATCCGCCATCACAAAAAACGGCGAGCGCGTTTGCGCGGTGACGCGGCTGCCTTTGCCGTGGGCCTCGACGCGAATCGTCAGCGAGGACTTCGGGCTTATTGGCCAAGTCTTGGGTTTAATCTTGGTGCGAATCTCGCCTGCTTGCGCGTCCACCGTCGTATTCACATATGAATACAACGTCTGCCCCTTGTCCAGCACGCGAACAAGGGCCGCGAGTGTATCTTCCTTCGACGCCAGAAACGTCGCAAAGTCTTGCCGTTCGACAGTCATCTTGTGTCTATTGCTCCGGTCTTGAGTTCATCAGTCTTTAGAAATACGCGGATCGAGCGCATCGCGAAGACCATCGCCAAGGAAGTTCAAAGAAAAAAGCGTCAGCGACAGAAACACGCTCGGGAAAATGAGAAGCCATGGAAACTCTTCCATGACTTTTGCGCCGTCTTGAATGAGAACCCCCCAGGAACTCATGGGCGGTTGCACGCCGAGACCAAGAAAACTTACCAAGGCCTCCAACAGCATCACCTGGGGAATCGTCAATGTCGTGTAGACAATGATTGGGCCAAGCGCGTTGGGGATGAGATGGCGCAGGATGATGCGCCGGCGGCTCAGACCCATTACGTATGCCGCCTCGACAAACTCCTTGTTGCGAAGCGATACAACCTGTCCGCGCACGATTCGCGCCATCGTGAGCCATTCAATCGCGCCGATGGCGAGGAAGAGCAGGATGATGCTCTTGCCTAGATAGACAGTCAGAATGATCACCACGATCGTAAATGGCAGCGTGTAAAGGATGTCTACGATACGCATCATCGCGGCGTCCACGCGCCCGCCTGCAAAGCCTGAAACCGCGCCATACAGCACGCCGATGGTTAAGGAAACCGCCGTGGCGCAGAACCCCACCAAAAGCGAGATCCTTCCACCATATAGAATGCGCGTCAAAACGTCGCGGCCAAGCGTGTCGGTGCCGAACCAGTTCTTTCCACTCGGCGGTTGCGCGCCAAGCGAACGATCCTGGGTTTCGTAGGAATAGGGGGAAACCAGTGGTCCCGCCACAACGACGCAAAGGATGAGCAACAACGTAAAGAGCGCGAAAGTTGCGAGATGGTTCTTGCGCAACCGCCGCCAGGCATCTCCCCATAGCGACGTGCCGGCTTCCAGTGTTCTGATTGCGTCAGTCATATCGCACTCGCGGATCCAGCCACGCCTGCGCGATGTCTACAAGGAGATTGAACACAAGAATCAGCACTGCGTAGAACAGCACCGCGCCCAGCAGC
>ERZ761602.1174-NODE-1174-length-49802-cov-7.190946_pt1 | contig 49802 bp, 48 predicted proteins | sample MGYA00512165_ERZ761602 | MGnify/ENA primary metagenome ERZ761602 (study PRJEB28899, sample SAMN02445085) | bioreactor sludge metagenome | biome: EBPR sludge; isolation source: Thorneside wastewater treatment plant | place: Australia: Brisbane, Thorneside...
GCCGTCGATGGGCGAGCGCCCGGCGTTGAGGTGCTCGATCCGGTCGGCTTTCAGATCGACGCCAATGACCCGGAAGCCGGCGTCCGCGAACGCGCACGCCACCGGCAGGCCGACATAGCCCAGGCCGATGACGCCGACGACAGCTTCGTGCCGGTCGATTTTCTGTCCCAATTCTTCCAGGCTCATGCTTGCAACCTTTGCTTGCTTTAAGCTGCGACACCGACGGGCAGGTGGGTTTCGCCAGAGCGCACAATCGCCTGCGCCAGCTCCAGGGCGCGCAGCCCATCCCGGCCGCTCACCGGTGGCTCGGCCTCGCCGCGCACCGCGGCCAGGAAGGCCTCCAGTTCAGCGCGCAACGGTTCTTTCTTGGCCACGACGTGGCGGATCATCCGGCCTTCGCTCACGCCGCGCAGCACCTGCAGGGTCTCCCACTGGCCGCTCGGCGCGCCGGCGTTCTCATAGAAATACAGGTCCTGGGTGAGGTAATCCACGCGGAACATCCCGCGCTCGCCGGTCACATACAGCTCACGGATCTTCGTCGGCGTCAGCCAGTTGATGGTCAAGGTGCCGATGGCGCCGTCGCTGAGCCGCACCAGCCCTGTCAGGAGATCCTCGTGCGAGGTGTGCAGGCGGCGTTCAGTCTCGGCGTACACGCGCGTCACTTCGGACTGCGTGATGTAGCGCATGATGTCGAGGTCGTGCACGGCCAGGTCGATAACGACGCCGACATCGCGGATGCGGGCCGGAAACGGCCCCTGCCGGCGCGCGTCGATCTGGAACAGACGGCCCAGTTCGCCGGCCTGTAGACGCTCTTTGAGCGCCATCACCGCCGGGTTGAAGCGCTCGATGTGGCCGACGATCAGCAGCCGATCAGCCGCCTCGGCCGCGGCGATCAGGCGGCGCCCCTCGTCCACGGTTTGGGCGATCGGTTTTTCGATTAAGACCGGGATCCGCCGGCCCAGCGCCTCCTCGGCCACCTCGGCGTGGTGCTGCGTCGGGACCGCGACGACGACGGCGTCCGGCTGCGCCTGATCCAACAGGGCACGGTAATCCGCATAGGCCTGGGTGCCATACCGACCTGCGACCGCTGCGGCTACCTCGGCCATAGCATCGGCCACCCCTACCAGCCGCACGCCGGCGATTTCTGAAAGGACACGGGCATGGTTGCGACCCATGGCGCCGGCCCCAATGACGGCAACTCGCATCGGAAACTACCCTCTTTTGAACGGCGCTCGATTAAGGCAGGCGCCGGCCCGGCCCCTGGCCCGGCCGGATGGCCGGCGGCCGATTAGCACTTGAGACGCCCTCCCCCTGGCAATCCGAGGCGTTTGTAGAACACACGTTTTGTGAAATACCGCACGCGGTCGTCGGATGATAACGGACGCACTAGGGCGCGTCAAGGCGGGCGGGGCTGACCCGCCGCACCCACACCGCGCCGCCCAGTCACGGGCTAAAGATGACGCCTCGGTCCTGCAGCCGGCGTTTGATCTGCAGCGCCGCCGCCTCGGCCTGCTCGCCGCCGGGCAGGTGCAGGTCGAACGGCAGGTCGGTGGTGACGGCGTCGCCGACCCAGATGGTCTCCAGCTGGCCCGGGTCCACGGCCGTCTTGACGATCTCTAGGTCCGCCAGGGTGAGCTCGCGGGCAGTGACGATCAGGATCACGCCGGCGTCCAACAGGATGTGCGCCACCTCGGCCAGCCGCCGGATATGCTCGGCCCGGTGGGTGGCCCGGTCTTTGTCCTGCAGGTCGGCGTCCACGCCGTACAGCACGCTGCCGATGGCCAGGTAGTAGACGATCTTGCCGCTGTCGAAGAGGCGCGCCTCCAGCGCGCGCGCCACGGCCTTGCGGCCGGCGCCGGCTGACCCCGTGATCAGCACCAGGCTGGCGCGCTGGTTGTAGCGCTCGGCGCGCGTCTCAGCCGCGATGGCGCTCTTCTCCCACTTCAGGTTGCGCAGGACCACGGCCTCGCGCACCCAGCCGCGGGCGTCGTCCAGGGCCTCTAGCACGATGCCGCCGCCGCCGATCTCGTGATCCACTACGATCACGAAACGACCGGTGTCCGTGAACTCGCTGGCCGGGTCAAAGGCGATGGCGCGCTTGAGCACCAGCACGCATTCGGCCACATCGTGTCGGTTGAGGCGCATGGCCGGCGCCGCGGCCATGGCCGCGCTCTGGCCGGCGGCGCCCTGGCTGGCGTCGACGACGCGCGTGATGGCCTCGATCTCGGCCTTGACCTTGGCGGTGCCCAGCTTCAGCCAGAACTCCTGCCGGGCGCGCAGCGGCTGGCGCCCGAGCCAGAGCACGCTGGCGCGCAGCCGCGAGGTGACGCGCGGCGCCGGTTCGCCGACGCGCGCCGCGATTTCGCCGCGCTGGACGTAGATTTGCTCCTCCAGCGTGAAGCCGGCCGAACGCCCGGCCCAGGCCCTCGGCGCGCCATTGAAGGCTTCCAGCGTCTTGACGGCGCTGCGCTTGCCGGACGGATAAAAGACCAGGGCGTCGCCAGCCTGCAGGCTGCCGCTGGTGATCCGGCCGGCCACGATGCGGCGCGCGTCTCCGAAGGCCGTGAAGCGGTAGATGTCTTGCACGGGCATCCGGAAGGGCCGATCCGTGGCCGGCGGCTCCTTCTCCAGCGCGTCCAGGGCCGCCAGGACATGCGGGCCTGTATACCACGGCATCTCGCCGCTGGCCGCGGCGATGTTGTCACCCTGCCGCCCGCTGACCGGGAGGTAGCCGACCGGCTTGAGGCCGATCTCGTCCAGGAAGGCCTGGTAGTCCCGGCAGACGGCGTCAAAGGCGGACTGGCGGTAGCCCACCAGGTCCATCTTGTTGACCAGGACGATGACCTTTTTGATGCCGAGCATCCACAGCAGGTAGCCGTGCCGGCGCGAATTCTCGCGCACGCCTTCCTCGGCGTCGATGACCAGCAGCGCGGCCTCGGCGCGCGAGGCGCCGGTGACCATGTTCTTGACGAACTCGATGTGGCCGGGGGCGTCGATGATGATGTAGCGCCGCCGCTCCGACCGGAAGAAGACGCGGGCCGCGTCGATGGTGATGTTCTGGGCGCGCTCGTCGCGCAGGGCGTCGATCAGGAACGCGTACTCGAACGGCCGGCTGTCACGCTCGCAGGCCGCGCGCACCTGCTCCAGCTTGCCTTGCGGCAGCGAGTTGGTGTCGGCCAGCAGCCGGCCGATGACCGTGCTCTTGCCGTGGTCCACATGCCCGACGATGACGATGGGCATGAAGGTCTCGGCCGCGCCGTCGGCGGACACGGCCGGGGAAGTCGCGAGTGGCATCGTCATCACATGTATCCCTCGCGGCGGAGCGTCTCCAGCCCGCCGCCGTCCTCTTTGTCCTGGGCCCGGCCGGAGCGTTCGGCGATGTTGGCAAACTTGCCGGTCTTGAGCTCCCGGATGATCTCGGCCGGGTTGCGCGCCTCAGATTCCACCGGCAGCGTGCACGGGTAGCAGCCCAGTGAGCGGTAGCGCTTGCCGTCGCCCCGGTTGTAGTACAGCGAGACGGTCGGGATGTGCTCGCGCTCGATGTACTCCCAGATGTTCAGCTCGGTCCAGTCCAGCAGCGGATGGATGCGCACGTGCGTGCCCGGCGCGAAGTCGGTCTTGTACTGGCTCCAGAACTCGGGCGGCTGGTCGGCCACGTTCCACTCGCTGTGCTGGTCGCGGGCCGAGAAATAGCGCTCCTTGGAGCGCGAGCCCTCCTCGTCCGCGCGCGCGCCGACGATGATGCCCGTGAACGGCTCGGTGCTTGGGTCCGGTTCGTAGCGGTCGCTGGCATGGTTGAAGCGCAGGCGCTCGCTCTGGCCGCCGAGCGTGTCTTTGAGCGCCTGGGTCTTGAGCAGGCGGCAGCACGTCAGCCGGTCCACGGCGCCGAGCGGATAGGTCGTGCCGGCCTCCACCGCGGCGCGGTTGGTGCCCACGAGCATGGTCAGGCGCCACTCACGCGTCAGCCGGTCGCGGTAGGTAATCATCTCCGGGATCTTATAGGTCGTGTCGATGTGCACCAGCGGAATGGGCACATGGCCGAAAAACGCCTTGCGCGCCAACCACAGCAGCACGGTGCTGTCTTTGCCGATCGACCAGAGCATGCCCAGATGCTTGAAATTAGCGTACGCCTCGCGCAGGATGTGGACGCTGATCGACTCTAACTCATCCAGATGACTCATAGACCCTCGTTGTCTTTATCCCCGGCGGCCGGCCTCGGCGCGGCCGCCGGCTCAATCAGACGCGCGTCTTGGCGGTCCCGGCTGCTTGGTGCAGCAGGCGGCGCTGCAATTCAGAGTGCAGGGCTTCCGCGGGCGCGGCCGACACCGCCTCGCCGGCCAAGGCTGGCGCCGCGCCCGCCCACACCACCTGGCCGGCCGCCCGCACGGCTTCGCCCACGCGCGGCGTCGCCAACAGCGCCTGCAGCGCCCCGGCCTCGCCCGGCCCGCACACCACCAGCCGGGCCTTGCGCAGCGCGGCCAGCGCTTCGGTCTCCATCCCGTCACCGGCCAACGCGCCCACCGCCAGCACCGCGCCGTGCAGGCGCAGCGCCCGGTGCACAGCCGGCAGATCCCGCCACCAGGCCTCGGACAGGCCGCGCGCCAACAGGGTCCGCACCGCGTCCGGATCCTCGGCCAGGGCCGCCAGCGCCTCGAGCACGTCCGCGCGGGCCGGCTGGATTGCGGCCCCGACCTGGCGCGGCGTGAGCAGCACCACGCGGCTGCGGCTGACGCCGGCGGTGGCGTGCAGCGCGGCCAGCAAGCCCCCGTCGCCGGGCGCCAGCACGATCAGCGGGTCGCCGCTCAACCGCGGTTCCACGCGCTCAAACACGATCAGCACGGCCAGGCCGGCGGCCAGCAGACCGGCGAAGATGAGGTTGGCGGCCAGCGGCTCCAGGCGCGTCAGCGTCAGAGCCAGCGCGCCCAGCGAGACCGCGGCCACATACAGAGTCAGCACGGCGCGCGGCTGGCTCAGCCCCATTTGCACCAGCCGGTGGGAGGTGTGATCGGAGCCGCCCTGGAACGGCGAGCGCCCGCGCCGCAGCCGCGAGAGCGTCACCAGCGTCGTGTCAAAGATGAACAGGCCCAGCACCACGATCGGCACCATCCAGGTGGAGCCGAGCGGGTGCTGCAGGAACCGGATCTTGATGCCCAACGCCGCCAGCAGGAAGCCGATCGTCAGCGAGCCGGCGTCGCCCATGAAGCTCACGGCCGGGGCCAGGTTGTAGAACAGGAAGCCGAGCGCCGCCCCCAGCAAGGCGCCGGCCAGGCTGGCCACCAGGCCCTGCCCTTCCAGCGCCGCCATCAGGAAAAAGAAGGCCGCGGCCACGGCCGTCAGCCCGGCTGCCAACCCATCCATGTTGTCCAGCAGGTTGGCGGCGTTGGTAATGCCCAGCACCCACACGATCGTGATGAGCGTGTCCAGCCACACCTGGCCGAACAACTGCACGCGCACGCCGAACGTGGTCAGGAAGACGGCGGCCAGCACGCCCGCCCCGCCTTTGAGCCAGGCCGGCATGCCGTAGCGGTCATCCCACAGGCCGGTCAGGAAGAGCAGCGTGGCGCCGCCCAGGATGCCCAGACCCTCCGTCAACCAATCGCTGCGCCCGAAGAACAAGAAGGCCAGCGTGATGCCCGCGTACATGGCCAGGCCGCCCAGCAGCGGCGTTGGGGCACGGTGAGCCTTGCGCAGCCCGGGCTGGTCCACCATGCCCCACCGGCGCGCCAGCCAACGCGTGAACGGCGTCGCCAAAAAGGCCAGCACAGTGGCAGCCACGAGGATGGGGAGATACTGTGTCATCGGCGGGAGCCATTATACCGGGCCGGACGGCGTCTGAGGCCCGGCGTCCAACCTGAGGCGCCGTTCGTTAGACGGAGAGGGACGGTTCGGCCGGGCTCAGGGCAGTTCGAAGGTGCCGATGGGCACCGCATCGTCCGGGGCCGGCCCGCCCTCCGGCCGGTGGGCCGGGTAGCGCGCGCCGCTGACGCGGTTGTAGAAGCCGACGCGGACCTCGTAGCGGCCCGGCTCCAGCGTCGCCAGGTCTACCTCGCGCAGGTCGACGATCGCCAGCCCCGGCCGCCACTCCCATACCGGCACGAGTTCGCCCAGGCTGTCGCCGTCCGCGCCGCCCACAAACTCGGCGCCGTCGGGACCCAGGCGCCACACGTGCACGAAGACCGTGTCCAGCTGCTGGAAGCCAGCCAGGCAATGCCAGGTGAGGCGCAGGTGCAGTGTGCGCGCCGCCACCGTCAGCTCGGCCGCCGTCAACTGGCCGGCCTCGCCGAAGAGGGCGCGCGCGGGCGGAGGCTCGCCCCCTGGCCGGATGGCGCCGACCTCGCGCAGGCGCAGCCCGCCATCGGCCAGGTAATCGCTGACGAAGACGGCATCGGCGTTCTGCGCGGCCTCCAGCAAGGCGGCCGGCGCGCTGTCCACGCCGCGCAGGTCCACGCGGTAACGCCAGGCGGCGCGGTCGTCCGCCCCCGTCAAGAAGGCCGCTCGGGTCTCGTCCGCGCCGCTCTGGCCGGATTGCGCCCGCGCGTAATCGGCCAGCATCTGCACCGGCGGCGCCAGCGTGATCCCCCAGAAGCCGAGCGGGTAAAGTGTTGGGCGCGTTTCGAAGCGGTCTGGGAAATTGACGAACAGGTAGCGCCCGGCCGGACGCGCCGCCAGCACTGCAACAGCCTGACGCAGATGCGCCGTCCCGACGCCGTACGCGTGCTGAAACGTGGATAGGTGTTGGCCGGCCGCGCCCAGCGCCAGCGCCAGGGCCAGCCCGCCCATCACGCGCCGCCCAACGCCGCCGCGCATGCTGGCCGCGCCCCAGCCGGCCCAGAACAGGGCCAGGCCCGGTGAGGCCACGTAGAGCAGGCGCTCGCCGACCTGGACGTAGTCCCACGAGAGGCCGGCCCAGATCGGCAGGAAACCGGCCGCCGCCCACAGACCGGCCAGCAATGGAAGGCGCGGCCCCCCACTCGCCGCCGCCCCAAGGATCAGCGCACCGGTCAGGGCCGCGTACAGGCCGAGCAGGGCCGGCCACTCCCAGCCGGACAGCCAGCCCGCTGCCAGCCGCGCGGCCGGGAAGACGGCGGCCTGCAGGCCATACGCCAGGACGCGCGGATCAAAGCCCGTCCCGGTGACGCCGCCCAGGCGCGGCAGGCGCAGCCAGATCAGCAGATAACCAACGGCCAGCCCGGCATGCAGGAGCGGCCAGAGCGGCAGCCGCCGCCAGGTGGCCGGGCGCCGGACGTCCAGCCCCTGGGCGCGCGCCTGGTCGACGGCCAGCCACGCGAACAAAGCCGCAAAGGGGACGGCGCTCTCCTGCAGGAGGAGCGCCGCGCCGTAGGCGGCCACGGACGCGAACAAGGCCGGCCAGTGCCGGCGCCGGCTGAAACGGCCCGCCGTTGCGGCCGCCAGCAACAGGCACAAGACCACGAACGGCCCCTGGGGCGCCTGCCAGGCCACGGCCTGGAAAGCGGCCGGGCTGACGGCAAAGAGCAGCGCCGCCAGGCGGGCCGGCCAGCGCGCCACGCCGAACACGCGCAGTGTCGGGGTCAGCAGGCAGGCGGCGGCCAGGTGCGCGGCGATCTGCAGCGCGTGCGCCAGCCGCGCCGCCACCACGCCGTCCGGCGTCACCAGCAGATGATTGTAGAGGAGCGTCAGGGGTCGATAGAACTGGTAGGACGGCAGGGCCGTGAAGAGCTGCGCGGCGGTCAGGCCGGCGCCCTGCTGATACCACTTCGGGTCATCCCAGATCAGGCCGTAGTTGAGCGCCGGCAGGAAGGCCGCCAGAACGACGCCGGCCAGGAGCGTGTTCCAGACTGCCGGCCTCAACCCGGGGCGAGGCGCGGCCGGCGCGCGGGCCGCGCCAGGTCGGGCCGTCATTTACAGCCGGACGACGCGCGCGCGCGGCTGCCGCCCCTTGAGGGCGTTGCGGGTGTCCACGAGCACACGCGCGTGAGCGCCGATGAAATCCCAGTCGAAATTAGTGTGATCGGTGACGATCACGGCGCAGTCCGCGGCCGCCAAGAGCTCGGCCGTCAAGGGCTGGGAGCGCAGCTCGGTCTCATCCAGGCGCAGCGCCGCCACGTACGGGTCGTGGTAGCTGACCTCGGCGTGGCGTTTGCGCAGCTCGATCATCACATCCAGCGCCGGCGACTCGCGCACGTCGTCCACGTCGCGCTTGTAGGCCGCGCCGAGCACAAGCACGCGCGCGCCGCGCAGCGCCCGGCCATCTTCGTTGAGGGCGTCGGCCACCAGCGTGACTACGTGGTGCGGCATCTGCGAGTTGATGCTGTCGGCCAACTCGATGAAGCGCGCCGTGTAGTTGAGCGTCTTCAGCTTCCAGGACAGGTAGAGCGGATCGATGGGGATGCAGTGCCCGCCGATGCCCGGCCCGGGCGTGAAGCGCATGAAGCCGTACGGCTTGGTGGCGGCGGCGTCGATGACCTCCCAGGCGTCCACGCCGAGCCGCGCGCACATCAGCGCCACCTCATTCACCAGGCCGATGTTGACGGCCCGGAAGGTGTTCTCCAGGAGCTTCACCATTTCCGCGGCGCGCGGCGACGAGACCGGGACGACGTGATCCACCGCCAGCCCGTAAAGAGCGGCCGCCGCCTCGGTGCAGGCCGGCGTCGTGCCGCCCACTACCTTGGGCGTGTTGCGCACGCCGAAACGCGGATTGGCCGGATCGATGCGCTCGGGCGAGAAGGCCAGGAAGACATCCTCGCCGATACGGAAGCCGCGCTCGGTGAGCTTGGGCTCGAATACCTCTTCGGTGGTGCCGGGATAGGTGGTGCTTTCCAGCACGATCAGAAAGCCGGGATGGCAGACCTGGACGATAGCCTCGGCGGCGCTGACCACAAACGACATATCCGGGTCGCGGGTCTTGCGCAGGGGCGTGGGCACGCAGATGCTGACCGCGTCGGCGTGGCGCAGTTCGGCGTAGTCGGTGGTGGCCGCCAGCCGGCCGCGCGCCACCAGGTCCGCCACGACCTCGGTCGGCACGTCCTGGATGTAGCTCTGTCCGGCGCGCAGCGCCTCCACCTTGCGCGTGTCCACGTCCAGGCCGATGACGCGCAGGCCGGCCCGGGCGAACTCCACGGCCAGCGGCAGTCCAACGTATCCCAGCCCAACCACGGCCACGGTCGCCGTGCGTTGACGCAAGCGTTCAAGCAGCTGTTCTTTGCTCACACACAATCATCTTTCAGCCGAGGCTGTCCGCGGTGGCCGGCCAAGGCTCGGTTGTCAATTGACTTGCCAGACAGCGGGGCGCTATAATAACCGCAATTCTATACGATAACCTTCGGGGCAGGGTGAGAGCCGCCGCGCACTCCGCGGCAACAGGCTCAATTCCCGATCGGCGGTAAGCCCACCCAACCGGGTGCGGCAAGCCCGCGAGCGGCCAGCCACTGGCTGGCGGCATGATACCGGTGCAAGTCCGGAGCCGACCGTACAGTCGGGATTGAAAGAAGGCGTGGTTGATGCACAGCATCAGCCCACGGCGATTGCGCCAGCGCGCAGTCGCGGTCGCCCCCGTTGGCCGTCTGGTGAGACGTCAACGGGGCTGTTGTTTGTCCGGGCTCGCGCGAGCCTGGGCAAAGCTTGTTCGCGCCCGCCTGAACCAGCGCCCCGGAGAGCCATCGTCGCTCACGGGGTTTTTTTATGGCTGTGACCAAGAGCTCCCTGCCCGTCGCCTTCAGCGTGCCCGTTCAACGGGGGCGCCGCCGGGCCGCCCGCTGGCGCCGGCTGGCCGGCCCGGCCTCGCTGGTTGGGGCGTTGCTGATCTGGGAGGCCGTCGCCCGCCTGAGCGGGTTGCCGGCCTTCATCCTGCCGCCGCCTACCCGGGTGGGCGAACGGCTGCTGCTCGTGCTGGCCGACGGCACGTTGGGGCGGCACGCGCTGGTGACTTTGTTTGAGGTGCTGGCCGGGCTGGGGAGCGGGCTGATTGTGGCGGCCGTGCTCGGCTACATCATCGCCAAATCGCCGGCGCTGGAGCGGGCGTTGACACCCTACATCGTGGCCTCCCAGTCCGTGCCGGTGGTCGCCATCGCGCCGCTGTTGGTGATCTGGCTGGGGCCTGGTCCGCTGTCCAAGGTCATCGTCTGCGCCCTGATCGTGTTCTTCCCGATCCTGATCAACACCGTGGTCGGGCTGCGTTCGGTGGAGCCGGAGCTGCGTGACCTGATGCGCGCCCTGAACGCCACCCGCTGGCAGACCTTCACAAAGCTGGAGGTGCCGGCCGCCCTGCCCGTCCTGCTCGGCGGCCTAAAGATCGGCGCGACACTGGCCGTCATCGGCGCCGTGGTCGGCGAATTCGTGGGCTCGGATCGCGGGCTGGGCTTCCTCGTCAACCTGGGCCGCGGCCAATACGACACCGCCCTGGTCTTCGTGGCGGTAGGCGCCCTGGTGGCGCTGGCGCTGAGTCTGTACGGCGTGGTCGCCCTGCTGGAAAAACTTCTGCTTCAGTGGAAGCGCTGAAACGTTCAGTCTTTGGATTGGAGTTCGCTGCACCTATGTCCCGCATCACCCACAGTCCGCGCGCCGCGGACCCCGCCCCTCGCCTGAACCGCCCGGCCCGGCCCCGCCCGCTGGGGCCGGCGCTCGTCAGCGGCCTGCTGCTCCTCGCCTGGCTGCTGGCCGCCTGCGCGCCGGCCGCCTCCGTGACGCCCACGCCGGCCGCGCTGCAGAAGATCCGCCTGCCGCTGGGTTACATCCCGAGCGTGCAGTTCGCCAGCCTGTACGTGGCCGTGGATCAGGGTTACTTCGCCGACGAAGGTCTGGAGGTCGAGTTCGACTATTCCTTTGAGACCAACGGCGTCCAACTCGTCGGCGTCAACCAACTGCCCTTCGCGGTTGTCTCCGGCGAACAGGTGCTGCTGGCCCGCGCCCAGGGGCTGCCCGTGGTCTACGTGATGGCCTGGTTCCAGAAGTTCCCGGTGGCCGTGGTCTCCAAGGCCGCGGCCGGGATCACGGCCCCGGCCGACCTGCGCGGCCGGCGCATCGGCGTGCCCACGCTCGACGGCGCCAACTTCATCGGCCTGCGGGCGCTGATGGCCGCGGCCGGCCTCACCCCAGCCGACGTCACCATCGAAGCCATCGGCTTCAACCAGGTGGAGGCCTTGGCGGCCGATCGCGTCGACGCGGTGGTGGTCTACACCAACAATGAGCCGATCCGGCTGGCCGCCCAGGGGGAGGCCCTGAACGTGATCCCGGTCAGCGACTACGCTGACCTGGCCGCCAACGGCTTGCTCACCAACGAGACCACCCTCGCCCAGAACCCGGACCTGGTGCGGCGCTTCGTGCGCGCGATGACGCGCGGCGTGGAGACCGCGCTGGCCGACCCGGCGGGCGCGTACACCATCACCGAGAAATTCGTCGACGGCCTGGCCGAGGCCGCCGTCGAGCGCCAGGTGCTGGACGCCACTCTGGACCTGTGGCGCGCCGAGCGCCTCGGCCTGACAAACGCCCAGGCCTGGGAGACCATGCAGACCACGCTGCTGGACGCCGGGCTGTTGACGGCCCCGCTGGCCTTGGACCAGGCGTACACGAACGCGTTCGTGCCGTAGGCGCGCATGCCAGCCCCGCTCCTGACTGTCGAGGGTCTCAGCCACGCCTACCTCAGCGGCGACAGCGTGCTCCCCGTGCTGGACGACATCGCGCTGACCATTGGCCAGCGCGAGTTCGTGTGCCTGGTGGGGCCGTCCGGCTGCGGCAAAAGCACGCTGCTCAAGCTGCTGGCCGGGTTGCTGCTGCCCAGCGCAGGGCGGGTGCTGCGGGCCGGCCAGCCGCTGACCGGCCCGCACCCGGATATCGGCCTGGTCTTTCAGAAGGCCAACCTGATGCCGTGGCGCACGGTCCTGGCCAACATCACCCTGCCCCTGGAGCTGCAGGGCGTGGCTCCGGCGGAGGCCCAAGGACGCGCCCAGGCCCTGATCGAGTTGGTGGGCCTGGCCGGTTTCGAGCACAGTCTGCCGCGGGACCTCTCCGGCGGTATGGAGCAGCGCGTCGCCATCGCGCGCGCCCTGATCCAGGCCCCGGAGATCCTGCTGCTGGACGAGCCGTTCGGGGCCCTGGACGCGCTGACCCGCGAGCGCATGAGCGCCGAGCTGCTGCGCCTCTGGGATGCGCGCCAGATCACGGTGGTGATGGTCACCCACGCCATCGCCGAAGCGATCCTGTTGGCGGATCGGGTGGTGGTCCTCACCCCGCGGCCGGCCCGTCTGCAGCTCATCCTGGACATCCCCCTGCCGCGCCCGCGCCACATTGAAATGGAGCACAGCCCGGCGTTTGGCGCGCTCGCCCGCCAGGTGCGGGCCGCCATTGGCCAGGCCGCCGGGTGATTAAAGCGGTGCGCGGCCCGGTGAAGACCACCGGACCGCGCACCAGCTCAAGGGGACTCCCCCTGCGGGGGACAGACTTAAGCCGCCGCCGACTTGGGCTTGCGCAGGCGGCGCACCACCGCGCGCCCGACCAGCCACAGCGGGATACCGAACACCAGGCCCAGCGGCAGCACGTAGATGCCCAGCCAGATCCCGGCGGAGGCCAGGCCCTGGAAGGCGCGCACCAGCGCTTCCACGGCTTCTTTAGCCACGCCTTCGGCCTTCCAGCCGCCCACTTCAATCGGCTGGCTGAGCGCGTCCGGCAGCAGGCTGATGTTCACCAGCGACATGGCCGCGGCCTCGCTGTAATACTTCATCTGGCCCCGCACCTGCTCGATCTCGCCGCGCACCGACACCAGTTGGTTGTAGACGCTGAGCACGTCCTCGGTGCGCTTGGCGCCTTCCATGATCGTCTGCAGCTGGGCCTCGGCCGCTTCCAGGTTGCGGAGTTGGCTTTCCAGGTCCGTGTACTGGGCCGTCACGTCTTCGCCGGAGATGTTCTCACTGTCGGCCTCGCCGGTGACCGCCAGGGCCTTGATCTGCGCCAGGGCCTCGTTCAGGCGCTCGGCCGGGACGCGGATGGCCACGTTAGCTTGCATGATCTTGTTGCCGGCGGCGTCGGTGGAGGTCTGGTAGATGTTGGAGCTGACCACGAAACCGCCCAGGCCTTCGGCCAGCGCCGTGATGGCGTTGTTGGCGGCGGTCGGGTCTGTCACCGTCAGCGTCAGGTTGGCGTTCTTGATCACCAGGCGGTCGACGCTCTGGGCGGCGATGTCCGCGACCGGGAACGCGCCGGGCGCGGCGCCCCCGCTGGCCGTCGTCAGGGCCTGGCGTTCGTCCGCCGCTATCTCCGGCTCCATCGGCGCGTAAGCGGCAAAGCCGTCGGCCTCGGTCTTGGACGACAGGTTGTCCGAGAACGGGACGTTGGCCGCGCAGGCAGCCAGGCCCAGGGCGGCGACGACGGCAATGAGTCCGAGTTTCTTCAACATGTGAGTTCCCTCCTCCGAGTGGACGGTACGGCGTCATCCTTCTGACGCCGGCGGGAGTGGGGAAGTTCCCGCGGTGCGGCCGGGAGGCGGGCCGGCGGAGAGGCCTACCAGCCGTAGGCGATGCGGACGATCAGGCGCTCGGGGAAGCGGGCCGTGCGCATCTCGCGCTGGGTGGCGGCGATGTCGTAGGCGGTGCGCCGGTACTCCCAGACGCGGGTCGCGGTATCCAGGAAAGCGTAGGCCGCGTCCGGGATGCTGTCGCGCGGCTGGCCGACGCTGCCGGGGTTGATGATCAGGCGCTGGCCGTTGAGCGGCAGCGGGCGTTCGTAATCCGGCGCGATCTCACCGCATTCGCCGTCCGGGCCGGCCGCCTCGTTGTAGACCACGGGCACATGCGTGTGGCCCACCAGGCAGAACGGCGTGTCAAAGCAGGGGAAATTCTCCCGGGCGATGTACCGGTTGAGGACGTATTCCCAGACCGGCTGGCGCGGCGAGGCGTGCACCAGGGTGAAGTCACCGATCTTCTTCAGCGGCTCCAACGACTGCAGGTATTGGCGGTTCTCCAGCGCCAAGGCCTCCCGCGTCCACAGGATCGCGGTCCGGGCGTCGATGTTGAACGAGTTGATATCGAGTTCGCCTAAAACCGCCTTGTCGTGGTTGCCCACCAGGCACACCAGCGGATCCAGGGCGCGCACGCGCTCGACGCACTCATTCGGGTGCGGCCCATAGCCCACCAGGTCGCCCAGACACCAGACGGCGTCATAGGGTTCATTGGCGGCCTCGGCGAGCACTGCTTCCAAGGCCACTAGATTGGCGTGAACATCGGAGATCACTAAGACGCGCATACGAGGTTGTGGAAATCATAACATACAATCCGCCATACATAAACGCCACTTGTGATGCCGGATTCCGAGACGTATAATCCCTGCGCGTTGGGCCCGGCGCCGCCGCCGCGCCCGGCCAACCCTCGGGGAAGCTGTGCCCATCCTGGACGAAAGGTCGCTCGATTTCATCAGCCACGCGCCGGAGCAGACTGTGCGCCTGGGCGTGCGGCTCGGCGAACGGCTGGCGGCCGGCGACGTGCTGTGCTTGAGTGGCGAGCTGGGCAGCGGCAAGACCACGTTCGCGTCCGGCCTCGGCCGCGGCTGGGGGGCGCTGGAGGCGGTCACCAGCCCCACCTTCGTGCTCGTCAACGAGTACCGGCGCGCCGACGGGCAGCGACTGTGGCACCTGGATTGCTATCGCCTGCGCTCCGGCGCCGAGGCCGTGGCGTTCGGCTTCGATGATTTGCTGGGCGGCCAGGGCGTGATGCTGATCGAATGGCCCGAGCATATCCGCGAGGTGCTGCCGCCCGAGCGGCTCCAGTTGAGCCTGCGCTGGGTCGACGCCGAGAAACGCGGTTTCCGGATGGAGGCGCTCGGGGCGCGCTATGAGACGCTGCTGAAGGAGTTTCGCCGGGCCGCTTTTGGCTGACGGCCGGCGGCGGGTCCACGCCGCAGCGGGTGAAGATTATCCATGTTGTTAGCCATCGACACTGCCACGCGCCAGATTTCGCTGGCGCTGTCCGACGGCCAGCGGGTGCTGGCCGAGCACACCTGGCGCACGTCCGATTACCACACCGTGGAGCTGGCCCCGCAGACGGCGCTCATGCTGCGCCGAGCCGGTCTGACGCCGGAGGCGCTGGCCGGAGTGGCCGTGGCGCTGGGGCCGGGCTCATACACCGGCCTGCGCATCGGCCTGGGCCTGGCCAAAGGCCTGGCCTTCGCCCACAGCCTGCCCCTCATCGGCGTGCCCACGTTTGAGATCATCCTGCGCCCGCAGCCGCCGCGCGCCGGGCGCATCCTGGCCTTGCTCCAGGCCGGCCGCGGGCGCGTCATCGCCGCCCCGCATCACTGGGATGGCCAGGCCTGGACGGCCGACGGCCCGGCCCAGGTGCGCGAGTGGGCGGCGCTGGCCGCCGACCTGAGCGGGGCGGTCCACCTGTGCGGTGAATGGGAGGCGGCCCCGCCCGAGTGGCTGCGCGCGCTCAAAGGCCGCGCCACCTACGACTCGCCCGCGCACGCCCTGCGCCGCGCCGGCTACCTGGCCGAGATCGGCTGGGAGCGGCTGCACCAGCACCGCCTCGACGACCCGGTGACGCTGGCGCCCCTGTATGCCGGACAGCCGGACGGGATGGCGGCATGAACCACGCCGCCCGGCTGGCCGCGATGGAACTGGCCGACCTCCCCCAGGTGATGACGATCGACCGGTTGTCCTTCCCGCAGCCCTGGAGCGAGGCCTCCTACCGTTACGAACTGCTGGAGAACACCAACGCCTACTTCATTGTGGCCCTGGACCCGCACGGCGCCGCGCCGGTGCGGCACTGGCTGGCACGCTGGCTGCGCCAGCCGGAGCGGCGCCAGGTGGTGGGCTACGCCGGGCTCTGGCTCGTGGTGGACGAAGGCCACATCAACACGCTGGCCGTCCACCCGCAGTGGCGCGGGCGCGGCTTGGGCGAGAAGCTGCTGCTGGAACTGCTGCGCTACGCGCGCGAGCACAGCGCGGTCATGGCGACGCTGGAGGTGCGCGTGAACAATTTCACGGCCCAGCGGCTCTATCGCAAACACGGCTTTGAAGAGGTCGGCCGCCGGCCGCGTTATTACCGCGACGGCGAAGACGCCCTGCTCATGACAGTTCGATTCTAGCGGCGCGGCGTACCGCCGGTCCGCTCACTCAACGAAACGAGAACCTTGCAATGCGCATCTTGATCACCGGCGGGGCCGGTTTTATCGGCTGCAACCTGGTCCCCCACTTCGCCCGCCGCGGCCACACTGTGACGATTTACGACAATCTCTCGCGGCGCGGCGCGGACGCCAACCTGGCCTGGCTGCGCGCCACGCTCGGGGACCGCCTCACCGTGACGCTCGGCGATGTGCGCGACGCGGCCGCCCTGGCCGAGGCCGCGCGCGGGCAGGACGCGCTCTTCCACTTGGCCGGCCAGGTGGCCGTCACCACCTCGGTCACCAACCCGCGCGCCGACTTCGAAGCCAACGCCCTGGGCACGTTCAATGCGCTGGAAGCCGCCCGCGCCGCCGGCACCAACCCGGTCTTCATTTACACCTCCACCAACAAGGTCTACGGCGGCCTGGAGGCCGCGCACATTGAGCTGCGCGGCGAGCGCTACGCCTTCGCCGACCTGCCCCACGGCGTGCCCGAGACCTGGCCGCTGGATTTCCATTCGCCCTACGGCTGCAGCAAAGGCGCCGGCGACCAGTACGTGCGTGATTACCACCGCATCTACGGCCTGCCGACCGTGGTCTTTCGGCAGAGCGCCATCTACGGGCCGCGTCAGTTCGGCGTGGAGGACCAGGGCTGGCTGGCCTTCTTCGCCATCTGCGCCGCCGCCCGACGGCCGTTCACCATCTACGGCGACGGCCGCCAGGTGCGTGACCTGTTGTATATCGATGACCTGGCGCGGGCTTTTGAGCTGGCGCTGGCACACCGCGACCGGACCGCCGGCCAGGTCTACAACCTCGGCGGCGGGCCGGAGCGCAGCTTGTCCGTCTGGACCGAGACCCGGCCGCTGCTGGAAGGCCTGGCCGGCTATCCGCTGGACGTGGCGTTCGGGGATTGGCGCCCTGGCGACCAGCGCATTTATTTGAGCGACATCCGCAAGGCTAAGGCCGAGTTTGGCTGGGAGCCGCAGGTGGCACCCGGGGAGGGCCTGCGGCGGCTGTGGGAGTGGATCCAGGCCAACCGCGCCCTGTTCCCCTGATCGCCGGCGCGGGGCCGCCCCAGGAGACGCCCGGTCCGCCGGCCGCCCGCGCGCGGCGTCAAGGCCAGATAACGCAGATCCCGGCTGAGCCGGGATCTGCGCGTTTTACAGGTTGAGCTCTTTGAGCGTGCCGGTCGTCATGAAGATGATGCGCTCGGCGATGTTGGTGGCGCGGTCGCCGATGCGCTCGAGGTTGTGCCCGCACCACAACAGGTACGTGCACGGCGTGATGGCGCTGGCGTCACCCGCCATCTTCTGGATGAGGTCGTCGAACAACACCTTGTACATGTGGTCGACCTCATCGTCCTCGGCCGCAATCCGGCGGGCGGCCTCGGCATCGCGGTTCACGAACGCGTCCAAAGTGGCGCGCAGCATGCGCCGCGCCGCGTGCGCCATCGGGTTGAGATCGGCCGGCGGACGCGGCGGCGCGGCCGGCCCCATGCGCAGCACAGTTTTGGCGATGCCGCTGGCGTGGTCGGCCATGCGCTCGATGTCGGTGGCGATGCTGACGGCGGCCATGGCGGTGCGCAGATCACTGGCCGCCGGCTGCTGGGTGGCGATCAGGCGCAGACAGGCGTCCTCGATATCAAAGCGCAGGGTGTTGATGGCCTCGTCGTCGTTGATCACCCGCTGGGCCAACTCGACGTCGTTCTGGGTGAGCGCCTGCAGCGCGCGCTCGATGGCCACGTCCACCAGATAACCGAGCCGCAGCAGGTTGTCGCGGATTTCAGCGATCTCCCGATCCAGGATACTGCGAGACGATGTCATGGCCGGCGGCTTCCCTCTGAGAATGGCGCATATTCTACCCGCAATCCGGCCTTGTCCCAAAACCCGACCGGGATTGACCAAATGCGGCGGCGGGCCTACACTTTCGGCAACAGGCGCTCCCGTCGGGCGGGGCTTTCCCCCAAACGGCGGGTTTTCTCTGTCTTATGCGTGTCCATGTACTGGCGCTCCTTAGTCTGGCGCTCAGCCTGACGGCGTGCGCGGCCCCGGCCGCCCCGGCCCGCACACCTGGGCCGGCGGAGGTGGCCTTCGCCGCAGGCGAGGTCACGCCCTCACCCAGCCGCACCGCCACGGCCACGGCTACCGCCACCGTCTCGCCGACTCCGTCGGCCACGCCCAGCCCGATCCCGCCCACGCCCACCCCGCGGCCGACCGCGTGTGCGGACACCCAGGGCACCCTCCAGGCGATCAGCGTGCCGTCGCGGCGCTTGGGCTACGCCCTCGAGGGCCGCGTCTACCTGCCGCCGTGCTACGCCGCCTCAGACGAGCGTTATCCGGTCGTCTACCTGCTGCACGGCCTCGGCTTCACCGACGACCAGTGGGAGCGGCTGGGCGCGCCGGCGGCCGCGGACGAGTTGATCGCCGCCGGCGAGATTGCGCCGCTGATCATCGTCATGCCGCGCGACCGGCGCGACGCCCGGCTGGACCCGGCCTTGGTGGACGAATTGATCCCTTACATCGACAGCCAGTTCCGCACGCGCGCCGAGCGCGTCGCGCGCGCCATCGGCGGCCTGTCGCGAGGCGGCGGCTGGGCCGTCCACTTCGGCCTGCGTTACCCGGCGCTGTTCGGGCGCATCGGCCTGCACAGCCCCGCCGTCTTTTACGATGACGAGGTCGCTATTCTGGAGTGGACGCGCCAGCTGCGCGACCAGCCCCAACCCGCCATCTACATCGACAGCGGCGAAGACGACGCCACTCTGCGCAGCCCGGTCTGGCTGGACCAGGTCTTCACCTGGTTCAAGCTGGATCATGTCTTCGTCCTCCAGCCGGGCGGCCACAGCGAGAAGTACTGGTCTCAACACGTCCGCGACTATCTGCGCTTCTATGCCGCCGATTGGCGTCCCCGGCCCCCGCCCGACATCGACGGCCCGGCCTCCAACCGTTTCGCCCCGGTGATTCACTAACATTTCACCATGCCGCCTCGCGGCGCATGCTACGCTGGCCGACGGTGGCGATCGCCACCGTGGAGGTGGCTATGCGTTTGTCGGTGCGCTCGCGCGTGGCACGGCTGGGTCTGGTGGGCCTGGCCAGCCTGATCATCACGGCCTGTGAGCCCGGTCAGCTGGGGGAGCAATCCGGCGACACCGGCTCGGCCAGTTACCCGCCGCCCGGCGCGGCGCCGTCGGAGACCACGGCCGCGCCAATCCAACCGCCTGAAACTGATCCCTCCACGACTGAGCCGGCGCCGCCGGCCAGTGCCTCGGCCACGCCGATCTCCCTCGACCCGACCGCGACCACTGAGGTCCAGCCGGCGACGGCCACCGGCCTGCCCACCGCCACAGCGACACCCATCCGGCCGCCGACCGAGACGGCCAAGGCCACGCGGCCGGCCGACCAGCCGTCAATGACCGCGCCGGCCGTCGCCACGCCGGCCGCAACTGAGACGGCGGCGCCCAACCCAGAAGCAACCCCGGCCGACCAGCCCGGGCCGTCGGAACCGCCGGCGCCGACCGAGCCGGCCGGCAACTATCCGGCGCCGAATCCGGGCGGCTATCCGCCGCCGGACCCCGGTGGCTACCCAGGTCCGAACCCCGGCAGCAATCCGCCGCCAGGATCAGGCGGCTACCCGCCTCCGAACCCCGGTGATTATCCGGCCCCCAATCCGGGCGGCTACCCGGCGCCCACCGGCTTCTTCGGCATCCCGATCACTGGCTCCGGGCCCTCCAGCCTGGCCATCCTGGGCGGCTTGTCCGCGCTGGTGCTGGTGAGCGGCGCCTGGCTGCTCCGCCGCCGCCCCAAAGCCTGAGGCCCTCAGCCTAAAGAAAGACCCCGACTGAAGAGCCGGGGTCTTTTTGCGTTCGGGGCCGTTTGGCGGGCGGTCAGGGATGGGTCAGGTCTTCCCGGACCAGGCCGGCCGCCCGCCGGCCGATCTCGACGGCGAAGTTGGTGCCCCGATCCCACGGGTACACCTGGCTCATCGAGGCAAAGTACAGGCCGGGCACGGGCGTGCGCAGCGGCGGGATATTGCGCGAGTGGTTGAGCGGCGGCACTGGCTGGGCGTAAGCTGCCTTCCACACCCAGGTCGCCTTCACCCAACTGCGGTCGAAGGCGGGGTTGAAGCGCTGAATGCCGGGCAGATAGCGTTCCAGCAACTCTTCCGGGCTGAGGCGGAAATACTCGTGGTCCGGCTCCAGGTAATCGCCGCAGTAGACGATGTGGTCGCCGCCGTAGTGTTTCCGGTCGAGGTAGTTGGTGTGCTCCACCAGCGCCAGGAACGGGAAGCCGGCTTCTTTGGGCAGGTTGTGCCAGTAGTAGTTGGTCAGGCGCTGCTTGAGCGCCAGCACCATGACGACCGCACCCATGCTCTTGAGCGCCCGCAATTGAGCGGCATAGGCTTCCGGCAGGTCGGGCGCGAGGCGCGCCATCAGCGCCGGCGACGAGGTCGAGATGACGGCGTCGAACGCTTCACCGCCGCGCTCAGTGGCCAGCCCCAGCCGCCGATCCGGCAGCGCCTTGATCTGCGTCACGGGCGTGTTGAGCCGGATCTCAGCGCCTTGAGCGCGGACCACGTCGGCCAGCTTGTCCAGGAAGGCCTGGAACCCGCCCGCAAACGTCCCGAGGCGGGTGGTGCGCGAATGCAGGCGCGCCCACAGCCAGGCCATGTTCACGATCGGCAGGTTGGCCTCGCCGAACTTACCCACCAGCATCGGCCGCCAGAACAGGTTGTACACGCGCTCCCCGAACCAGCGCCGGGTCCAGTCGGCCGCGGTGACCGACTCCAGCGGCTGCCAGTAGGGCGAGAAGCGCAGGTACGCGCCGGCCAGGCCAAACCGGATGACGTCGATCAGCGGGAAGTGCCGCAGCAGGAACCGCGGCATGTTCGAGAAGATGTCGTCAAAGGGATGAAACTGGCCGTCGTGATAGATCACGGTGTACGGCCGCGGGAAGAGCACCTGGTCGCGCCAGCCCAACTCGTCGATCAGGCCCAGGATGGCGCTGTCAGACGCGAACCAGTGATGGTAGAACTTCTCCAGGCTCCACTCCCAGTGCTCGGCCTTGAAGCCGGAGGCCAGCCCGCCGACTTCGGGCGCGGCTTCGTAGACGACCACCGGATGGCCGGCGCGCGTCAGGTCATAGGCCGCGGCCAGCCCAGCCGGGCCGGCGCCGATGATGGCGATGCGCCCGTGCGGCGCGGCGGCGCTCATCGGGCCGCCTCCGCCTGCTGCAGTTCCTGGTATTCGTGCTGGACCTTGTCCCAGCGCAGGCCCTCGCGCGCCATGAAGAACGCGCCCAGCGCCGTGATCGGCAGCCAGAGCGCGGCGTGCAGCACCAGGGTGTAGGCCGCCGCAATTTCGCCGTTCAGGCCATAGGCCGTCAGCACGGCGATGCCGGGCGCGTCGAACGTGCCCACGTAGCCGGGCGCCGACGGGATCGTCGTCGCCAGGTTGACGATGCCGTTCATCAGCATCAGCCCGAAAAAGCCGCCGCTGTAGCCGGTGAAGTCAAAGGCGAACATCACCAGCCAGTACTTGGCCGTCTCCAGCAGCCAGATGACCACCGACGTCGCGAAGACCATGAAGATACTGGCCGGCGAACGCAGCGCCTCCAGGCCGGTCCAGAAACTGGTCAACAGGGCGGCCACGCGCTGGCGGAAGCGGGCCGGGATGACCGGCTCGACGAAGCGGTGGAACAGGGACAGCGATTGGTGCGGGAACATGGCCGCCAGCAGGAAGACGACCAGCGCGGCGGCGAAGGCCAGCGTGCCAAGCAGGGCGACGGAGCGGATGCTGCCGACGAAGCCTGAGTCATGCGAGAGGGCCGCCAACCCGTTCAGGTTGAAGACCACGAACATCAGCATCACCACGCCGTCGAAGATGCGCTCGATGACGATGGTGGCCAGGCTGGCGCTGACGGGCACGCCATGCTTGCGGCGGAGCACAAAGGCCCGCAAGACCTCGCCGGCCCGCGCCGGGTAGATGTTGTTGCCCATGTAGCCGATGGTCACGATCGGGAACATCGCGTTGGTGGAGATGGCCTTGAGCGGTTTGAGCAGGTAGTGCCAGCGCCAGGCCCGCGCCCACACCCCGACAAAATATACGGCGATGCCCGGCAACAGCCACCACAGATTGGCGGCCTTCAGCTTGTCCCAGACCTGCTCAAGTTTGAGACCGCCCAGCGCCAGCCACAAGAAGACCAGGCTGATCAAGACCCCCAGCCAAAACTGCCAGCGTTTCAACGGAGACTCCTTCGGAGGACGGCTGCCGGCGTCGGCCCGCGCCGCCCGGACACGCAAACGGCGGGGAGGGCCCCGCCGCTGGTCAGGCCAGCGGATTATACCATCCGCCTTTAAGCAAAACGGGCGAGGCCGACGCCTCGCCCGTGCGGTGGTCTGATTCAGCTGGGTCTAGGCCGACGCATTCTCGGCGGCCGGCAGCATCTTGTCCAACAGTTGTTCCAGAGCCATGGTGTGGCTGCAGCGCGCGCGCAAGACGAAAAACTCACAGTCGCAGTGAAAAACACCGTGGTCAAAAGTAACGCGGTGGGTATTGTTATCGCCACCAAAGGTGACGTCGAACTTCTCAAAGCGGAATCGCTCACGCTCCTGGGCGTAGCGCTTGGCCTTCTCGATCTTGCCGATCATGCCGTAATCCATTGGGGACTCCTTTCGGCCAGCTTAGAGGGAGATGAACAAAAAAGCACGCAGGCGTAGTTGCCTTGCGTGCTCAGGTTACGTCCTTATCCAGTTGCGAAAAAGCGTCCCGGCTCATAGGCCGCATAACCTCCGCTTCAGGATGGGGGCAGTATAGGGGGAGTCATCAGGAGAGTCAACCACCGCGCACCATACGATGACGAGGAAGATTGTCACCTGTTCGGCCAGCCACCTACCGGACTCACACAAAGCCTGGCCATTGCCATAAATACGCGCCGCGCGACAATTGTGAATTGTGCGGCCGCTTACGGACGCGCCGTAAACTTAACCAGATCGAGTTGGTCCAGAATAGTGGGCGGGCTGATGAACTCGCGCAGGATGCTATTGCTGGGCACCACATCCGGCGCCGCCGGGCGAAACCACTTCAGGAACGACAGCAGCCGGTTGGCCTCCAGGTAAGCGGGCGAGTCTGGCCGGACCTGCAGCAGCAGCGGTTCGGCCAGGGGGCGCAGGACCGACAGCTCGTGGGCCAGGGCCGAATTAAAAATCGCGTCGCCGTGTTCCTGGAAGGGAAAGATGTGCAGGCGCTCGCCGGCCGTCACCGACGGCCAGCGCTGCAGGGTGTCTGAGGCCGTGTAGCCGCGGGCGGCCGCGTCGCGGACGATACGCCGGATCAGGCGCGTGTCGGTGGTGCTCACCCGGTTGTGCCGATCCAGGTTGAGCTGGGTCAACGCCGAGATGTAGATCCGGTAGACGCGGGCCTGCGGCAGGCTGGGGACGAGCGCCGGATTGAGGCCGTGGATGCCCTCCACCAGCAGGATCTGGTCCGGGCCTAGGGTGACCTCGCTGCCATGCTCGCGCCGGCCGGCGCGGAAATTGTAGCGCGGCAGCGCCACCGTGCGCGCGTTCATCAAATCCAGCAGATGCTCATTGAACAACGCCACGTCCACGGCGGACAGACTCTCAAAGTCATACTGGCCGTGCGCATCCCGCGGCGTGCGGTCACGGTCCAGAAAATAGTCGTCGATGCTGAGCGGGAACGGCCGCAGGCCGTTGGCCAGCAGCTGCACGGCCAGGCGCTTGGCAAACGTGGTCTTGCCGGACGCCGACGGCCCGGCGATCAGCACCACGCGCACCTGCGTGCGGCGGGCCGCGATGTCGGCGGCGATGTGCGCCAGGCGGGCCTCATGCAGCGCTTCCGAGACCAGCGAGATCTCGGGCAGGCGGCCGGCGGCGATGTCGTCGTCTAGCGCGCCGACGCTGCGCAACCCCAGCCGCTCCAGCCAATTTCCGGCTTCCTCAAAAACCTCAAACAGACGCGGATACGGGCTGAGCGGCGGCAGCCGGTCCGGCCGCTCGGGGTGCGGCATATGCAGCACGAAGCCGGTCCGCGCGGCGTGCAGGGCAAACAGCTTCAGGCAGCCCGTAGACGGCACCAAGTAACCGTGCACGTAATCCAGCCGGCCGCGCAGCCGGTACAGCGCGATCTTCTCCTCCAGCCGGTGCGCCATCAGCCGCGCCGTATCTTCCTGGCCGCGCTCACGGAACACCCGGTACGCCTGGCCCACGCTCATCGCGACGCGTTCGAACGGCTCGTCGCGCGCCACCAGCGCCCGCATACGCCCCTCGATCTGGTCCAGCTCCGTCTGCGAGAACGGCGCCCGGCCGAGCACCTCACAGTAGTAGCCGCCGCTGGAGGCCGAGTGTTCGACGGCGATCTCGGCGCCCGGAAAGACCTCGGCCGTCGCCACCACCAGCAGGAAGACCAGCGAGCGCCGGTAGATGCGCATGCCGTCGATGTCGGCCAGCGTGATCGGGCGCACGTCGGCGTCCGAGGTCAGCGGCCGGTTCAGTTCCATCAGCTTGCCGCGCACGACCGCGGCCAGCGCCGGCAAATCGCCATTGGCGAGGGCGTGGCGCAACAGGTCGTTCAAGAGCGTGCCGGGCGGCGCCTCAAAGATGCGCCCGTCGGGCAGGCGCGCCTGGATGTAGTCGCGCGGGGCGCCGGGCCGGATGGTATCGGTCATCAGACCAGCCTCCAGTTCGGGAGTACGTCCATGTCCAGGGCGTCGCGCTGACCGGCCAGGTAACGGAAATTAGCGGCGGCCGCGATCATGGCGGCGTTGTCCGTGCACAGGTTGAGCGGCGGCACGCGCACCGGCACCGGTGCGCGCCGGGCCAACTCGGCGCGCAGCGCCCCGTTGGCGCTGACCCCGCCGGCCACGCAAATGGCGGTGGCGTGATGCGCCTGGGCCGCCGCGATCGTCTTGCCCACCAGCACGTCCACCACCGCGGCCTGGAAGCTGGCCGCCAGGTTCGGCACCTCGGCCGGGCTGGGCTGCGTCTCCGGGCCGCGCATCGGCTGGCCGGGCTTCTGCTTGCGGACCTCGTAGAGCACGGCCGTCTTGACGCCGCTAAACGAGAAATCCCAGGTCCCCTCCAGCCAGGCCCGCGAGAAGCGGTAGGCCGTCGGGTCGCCGTTCCGGGCCGCCTGCTCGACGGCCGGCCCGCCCGGATACGGCAGGCCGAGCAGGCGCCCGACCTTGTCGAAGGCTTCGCCGGCCGCGTCGTCCAGCGTGCCGCCCAGCCGCTCGTACTGGCCGTGGCCGCGCATCAGGATCAGCTCCGTGTGCCCGCCCGAGACGATCAGGACCAGCACCGGGAACTCGATTTCCGGATTGGCGGAGGGGTCTTGCAGTGTGCCGGCCGCCAGCCACAAGGAGTAGACGTGCCCTTCCAGGTGGTTGACGCCGATGAGCGGCAGGCCGCGCCCGAGCGCCAGGCCCTTGGCCACGTTGAGGCCCACCACCAGCGAGCCGGGCAGGCCGGGGCCGCGCGTGACGGCGATGGCGTCGATGTCGCTCAGGCCGAGGTGCGCGTCGGTGAGGGCGTGCTGGAGGACGCCGGCGATGGCCTCGATATGCATGCGCGAGGCCACTTCCGGGAAGACGCCGCCATACTGGGCGTGGTGGGCCGCCTGGGAAGCAATGATGTTGGACAGGATCACCCGGCCATCGGCCACGACAGCCGCGGCCGTTTCATCGCACGAGGTTTCGATCGCCAGCAGGCGCGGCATGGCGGGGGTGGCCTCCGGTTCAGCGCCTGGCCGGCCGGGTGCCCTTCACCGGCAGAACCAGGTCGTACGGGTACTTCGCCAGGATTTCGAACTTCAGGGTCTGCGGGTTGAGCCAGACGGTGTCCTCGAGGCGGACGCCGAAGCCGCCTTGCGGGTGATCGGGATAATACAGGCCCGGCTCCACCGTCACCACATGGCCGGGCGCGAGCACGGCCGTGTTGCCGGCCCGGTCGGACAGGCTGGGCGCTTCATGAATATACAGGCCAACGCCGTGGCCGAGCGAGTGCACGTAGCCGTCGGTCGTGGCGGCGTTGGTGCGGATCGTGGCGTGGCCGCGCGCCTCGAAGTAATCGCACACCAGGGTCTGATAGTCCCGGCAGGGCGCGCCCGGCTTCAGGGCTTTGAGCGTCTGCCGGTAGATCTCGCGCACCTGCTCGTAGGCGGCGTAGACATGGTCGGGCGCGTAGCCCAGGCACCAGGTGCGGGTGAAATCAAAGAAGTAGCCGCCGCCGGCCTCGGCCGGGAAGATGTCGAAGACCAGGCTGCGGCCGAGCCTCACCGGCTGGCGCGCCTCGCCGCGCGAGTGCGGCACGCCGGCGTCGCGGCCCTGGGCGAAGATCGTGCCGGCCTCGGCGTCCACCACACCGTGCTCCAGGAGCTGGCGGTTGATGAAGGCCTTGACGTCGCCGATGTTCAGGCGCTGGCCGTCTTTCTTCAGCAGGTAGCCGTTCTGCGCGCGCTGCGACGTCAGGAACTCGGCCGTCTCACCGACCACGGCCACGGTCTGCTTGCCGACGGCGCGGATGCGTTTGACCTCGGCCGCGTCCTTGGTGGCCGTGGCCAGCTGCAGCAGCGAGTTGTGATACTCGCCGACGATGCGCAGGCCGGGGTTGAGCTCCTCGACCGCCTCCAGCAGCGCATGGGCCGCGCCCTGGTCCACGTGGCCGTAGACGGCCACCGCCCCCTGGACGCCCAGGTGGGCCAGGATCTGGCCGTACTGGCGCGCCGTGGCGCGCAGGACGTCGCCCTGCTCTTCTTTCAGCAGCCCGCCCAGCGGGAATTGGGCCAGGTCGAGCACGCGCAGGCCGGACTTGGCGGCCTCGTCGCGCTCCATGCCGGAGACGACCAGCACCGGGGCCTGGCCGCGCGGCTTCACCAGCAGGCTGCGCTCGCCGACATGCACGCCGTTGGCCAGGTAATACATGGGCGGGTTGCCGGCCGTCGCGCCGGTCACCAAGAGGGCGGCATAACCGCGCTCCGCCATCAATGCGTCAAGGTCGGATTTCATAGGCTCCTTCCCGGCGGGCGGCGTCAGCTCAGGCGCCGCTTCAACTCATCGCGCTGCTGGATCAGGCGCAGCCGCATTTCATGCTCACCGGCCCATTCGGCATACTCCACGCGCTCGTCCAGTTCGGCGTTCTGCAGCTTGGCGTAGAAGACCTCCGAGTCCAGGCCGAACTCCTCTTCAAAGCGCTTGAGCCGCCGTTCCACCAGCGCCAGGCTGTCTTCGATGCGGCGCAGGTAATCGCGCAGCGTCTTGTGATCGGCCTCAGGGGGAAAACTGTCGTTCATGCGGTTTCTCAAGGGGCGCGCTGAGCGGCCGCGCGCACGCCGTCTAACAGGGCCGGCGTCTCGTCGTCGGCCACGGTGCGCGGGTCCAGCAGCACCTGGCCGTCCGCGACCCGGGCGATGATGGGCGTGGGCTGGGCGCGCAGGCGCGCGGCCACGGCATTGGGCGACTTCACGGGCAGCGCCAGCGCGCGCGTCGGCAGCGTCTCGCCGGGCAGGCTGCCGCCGCCCACCGTCGACTCGGCCGCCACCACCTCGCCCCAGCCGAGCGCGGCCTGCCAGGCCCGCGCCCGCCGCTCCGCCTCCGCCACCGGCAGCGCCAGCATGCGCCAGAGCGGGATCTCGCGGGTGGCTTCGTCCTTCAGGTAGTGCCCGAGGGTGGCCGCCAGCGCCGCCAGGGTGAGCTTGTCGGCGCGGAGCGCGCGCGCCAGGGGATGTTTCTTGATCCGGGCCAGCAGGTCGGCCCGGCCGACGATGATCCCGGCCTGCGGCCCCCCTAAAAGTTTATCGCCGGAGAAAGCGACCACGGCCGCGCCGGCCGCGATCGACTCCGTCACCATCGGCTCGTGCGCCAGGCCGTAGGCGGCCGTATCCAGCAGCGCCCCGGAGCCCAGGTCGTCCACCACCGGCCGGCCGAGCGTGCACAGTTCGGCCAGCGTCGGCTCCGTGGTGAAGCCGATGATCTTGAAGTTGGAATGATGCGCGCGCAGCACCAGGGCTGTGCGCTCGTCCACAGCCGCCTCGAAATCGCGCAGGTGGGTGCGGTTGGTGGTGCCGACCTCCACCAGCCGGCAGCCGGATTGCTTCATCACCTCCGGCACGCGGAAGCCGCCGCCGATTTCCACCAGCTGCCCGCGCGACACCACTACGCCGCGGTTCCTGGCCAGCGCCGACAGGATCAGCAGCAGGGCCGCGGCGCAGTTGTTGACCACCAGCGCCGCCTCGGCGCCGGTCAGGCGCAGCAGCAGGCGCTCGGCGTGCACGCTGCGCGTGCCGCGCTCGCCCTTCGCCAGGTCGTACTCCAGGGTGGTGTAGCCGGCCGCGGCCGCGTCCATGGCCGCGCGGGCCGCCCGCGAGAGGGGCGCGCGCCCCAGGTTGGTGTGCAGGATGACGCCCGAGGCGTTGATAACCGGGCGCAGCGTGGGCGCCACGAGCGCGGCCAGGCTGGCGCGGGCCTCCGCCAGCAGCGCCTCCGGCGCCGGGGCCGCCGCGTCACCGGCCAGCAGGCGCGCGCGCGCCTGGTCCACGCTTTCGCGCAGGGCCGCGGTCGCCAACGGCCGGCCGTAATCGGCGATCAGGTCTTCGGCCAGGGTCAACAGCTTGTCAACGGACGGCAGGTCACGCAGACTCATCGGGGGCTTCCCCGGGGGACCATCGGGCGCGCTCGCGCAGGCGCCAGAACCACTCCATGCCGACCAGCGCGACGAGCACGAGCACGACGGTGGCCGAGTTGAGGAGGCTGCTGCGCTGCAGCCAGGCGCAGGTGGCGCCGAAAACGCCCACCCACAAAGCTTCGCGCAGCACGACACCGGCGGCCACAGCCTCCGGCGAGAAGCGGCGGTTGAGGTAGCTCACGAACGGCACCGCCGTGCCCGTGAGCGCCATCAGCCACAGGACGAAGAACCCCCACAGCGGCAGCGGGCCGACGCGCGGGTCCACGTTGAAGATCAGACCGACCAACCCGCCCCAGCCCAGCAAGGCCAGGGCCGACGCGGAGAGCGTCAGGCTGATCTGTTCAGAAGGATCGTCTTGCACGCCGGCGATTATAGCCCAAAGGCAGGGGGGCCGCATTGGTATAATCGACCTCGATCGCTGTCCGCCGGCCGGAATCCGACTTAGGCCTGTTCGGTAAGCCGGAGCCGCGCCGGTCTTGTATTTATGTCCTTACTTGTCGGCACCCAACTAGCCAAATCCTTCGGCGCAGACGACATCTTCGCGGGGGTTGATGTCAGCGTCCCGCACGGCGCGCGCGTGGCCCTGGTCGGCCCCAACGGCGCCGGCAAGACCACGCTGCTGCGTGTGCTGGCCGGGCTGGACGAGCCGACGCGCGGGACGGTGCAACGGGCGCGCGGCCTGCGGTGGGGTTACCTGCCCCAGGAGGCGACCTTTGAGTCCGGCGTCGCCGCCCACACCCTGTGGGACGAGATGCTCGCGGCCTTCGCCGATTTGCGCGCGCGCGAGGCCGAACTGGCCCGGCTGGAGGCGCGCATGGCCGATCCGGCCCAGCACGACCGGGTCATGGAGCGCTACGGCGCCCTGCAGCACCAGTTTGAGCTCGACGGCGGTTACGCCTACGAGCACAAGATCCGGTCGGTGCTGGGCGGCCTGAATTTTGCACCGAACGATTACGCCAAACCGCTGCGGATCCTCTCCGGCGGGCAGAAGACGCGCGCCCTGCTCGGGAGGCTGCTGCTGGAGAGCCCGGACCTGCTGATCCTGGACGAGCCCACCAACCACCTGGACATCGCCGCCGTCGAATGGCTGGAGAGTTGGATCAATGACTGGTCGGGCGCCGTCTTGATCGTGTCACACGACCGTTACTTCATGGACCGCGTGGCCCAGCACATCTGGGCGCTGGAACCGGCCCCGGGCCAGGCGGCCACGGCCCTGGCCGAGTACCGCGGCAATTACTCAGCTTACCTGCTGCAGCGCGACGAGCGCCGCGCGCGGCAGCAGGCCGAGTACGAGGCCCAGCAGGCCGTCATTTCGAAGGAGCTGGACTACATCCGGCGCAACCTGGCCGGCCAGAACACGCGCCAGGCCAAGGGCCGCCTGCGCCGGCTGGAGCGCGTGATCAAGACGCCGGGCGAGGTGATCCAGCGCCCGGCCGAGCTGGAGACCATCCGGCTGCGCATGGAGGCCAGCCTGCGCTCCGGCGACCGCGTCCTGGAAACGCACGGCCTGGGCGTGGGTTACGCCGACGACGGGCGCGTGCTGATCCGGGTGCCGGACCTGCTGCTCTGGCGCGGCGAGTGCGCGGCCATCGTCGGCCCCAACGGCGCCGGCAAGAGCACGCTGCTCAAGACCCTGCTCGGCCAGGTGCCGCCGCTGGCCGGCACGGCCAAGCTCGGGAGCAGCCTGAAGCTCGGCTACTTTGCGCAGGCCCATGAGGGCCTGGACCCGGCCCGGACAGTGCTGGCCGAGGTGCTGAGCGGCTCCGAGATGGCGCCCGGCCGGGCGCGCGATTACCTGGGCAAGTTCCTGTTCAGCGGCGACGACGTCTTCAAGACGGTCGCCATGCTCTCGGGCGGCGAGCGCGGCCGGCTGGCCCTGGCCAAGCTGGCGCTGACCGGCGCCAACCTGCTCCTGCTGGACGAGCCCACCAACCACCTGGACATCCCGTCCCAGGAGGTGCTGGAGACCGTGCTGGACGACTTCGCGGGCACGATCCTGCTGGTCTCGCATGACCGCTACCTGATCGACGACCTGGCGACACAGGTCTGGTTGGTGGAGGGCGGCCAACTGGAAGTCTTTAAGGGCAGTTGGAGCGAGTATGCGGCCTGGCGGCAGGCGCAGGCGGAGCGCGCGCCGGAGCCGCGGGCCAAGGAGCCGGCCGGCCGGGCCAGAGAGCGCGGCGCAGACAGCGCGGCCGAGGCGGCTGGCGGCAAGCGGACCTCCAAGAATCAGGCCCAGAAGCGGGCGGCCCAGGTGGCCGAGCTGGAGGCCCTGATCGAGACCTTGGAGCAGCGCAAGGCCGTCGTCGGCCGCGAACTGGAGACACCCGGCCTGGACGCGGCGCGCGCCGGCCAGCTCGGGGCCGAGTACACGCGGCTGGAAGCCGAAATCGCGGCGCGGCTGGACGAGTGGACAGCCCTGGCCGCCTGAGGCCGCCGCCCAGCCGGTCAACGACGGGGCGGGAGCCCGTTTGCTATAATCGTTTTGTCACCCCGGGCGCTCGGTCCTATAGCGCATTGGCAGGCCTATGACTCAACCACCGCGTGTCCCCAACCGGCTCAACCGGCGCCGGCGCGAGCCGCTCATCCCCAGTTGGGGCCTCGGCGCCCTGATCGCCCTGTTCGTCATGGCCACGGCCTTGGCGGGGTATCTGGTGTTCACGAGCGTCCGGGATTTCGTGGCCGGCTGGCAGATCACGGGGGCCGGCCAGACCGGCGGCCCAGACCTGTCTGGCACCGGCGCCGTCCAGACCGACGGCGGAACCAGCGGCGGGGCCGCGGCCGAACCCAGCTCCCTCATCCCGCAGCGCTGGACCGGCACGGACCGCATCACTGTGCTGGTGCTGGGCATTGACCGGCGCGTCGGCGACACCGACCTCGCGCACCGCACCGACTCGATGATGATCGTGTCCGTGGACCCGGTCGCCAAGACGGCCGTGATCTTATCGGTCCCGCGCGACCTGTGGGTGGAGATCCCGGGTTTCGACAACGACACCATCAACACCGCCAACTTCAAGGGCGACGCCTACCAGTATCCGGGCGGCGGGCCGGCCCTGGCCAGCAAGACCGTCGAGCACAACCTGGGCGTCACCATCAATTACTACGTCCGGCTGGATTTCACCGCTTTCGAGACACTGGTCGACGCCATCGGCGGCATCGAGGTCGACAACCCGACTGAGATCAACGACCCGCTCTACCCGGACGGCGCCTACGGCTACGAGCCGTTCTACCTGCCGGCCGGCCGCCAGCACCTGAACGGCCACGACGCCCTGCGCTATGCGCGCACCCGGCACGAGTCGTCGGACGTGGACCGCGCCGGCCGCCAGCAGCAGGTGGTTATGGCCGTACGCGACAAGATCGTGGACCTGAAGATGCTGCCGGAGCTCATCCTGAAGGCGCCGACGCTGTACCAGGCGCTCAACCAGAGCATTCAGACCGACCTGACGCTGGACCAGATCGTGTCGCTGGCGCTGCTGGCGCCGGACATCCCGCGCGCCAACGTCACCCAGGCCGTGATCGACTACCAGTACGTGCTGGAGTACACCACGCCGGAAGGCCGGCAGGTGCTGGTGCCGCTGCGTGACAAGATCCGCGAGCTGCGCGACCAGCTCTTCACGGCGGCGGCGCCGCTCGCGCCGCAGGTCGCCGACGACCCGGCCCAATTGCAGGCCGAGGCCGCCCAGGTGGAAGTGCTGAACGGCGCCGGCGTCGAGGGCCTGGCGCGGAGCACGTCCGAATGGCTGCAAACCCAGGGCGTGACCGTGGTGAATTTCGACACGGCCGACCGCTCGGACTACCCCGCCACCGTCATCGTGGACTACACCGGCAAACCCTACACGACCCGCTGGCTGGCCAAGACGTTCAATGTGGTCAACGTCGTCAACGGAGCCGACCCCAACAGCCCCGTGGATGTGCGCGTCATCCTGGGCCAAGACTGGCAGGTGCCCTGAAGCGCCGCGCCGACCACGGGAGCAAGGCGGGGCCGCCCCGCCTGCATTCCCCGCCTCAACCGCGCTCTGCCAAAACAAAAGCCGCCGGGAGCGAACTCCACGGCGGCTTCTGCGTTTACTCTAGAAACGCCGGCGTTTACTTCAGGGTCAGCAGGTAGGCGATGATATCGGCCACATCCTGCTTTTCCAGCAGCACGCCGTAGTTGGCCGGCATCGTGGAATTGCCGTTGGTGGCATAGGTCGTGCCGCCCGGCACGATGAAGGCGCTGGGCTGGACGATCGCCTCCAGCAGGTACAACTCCGGGCTGGTGGCCGCGCCGGCATACGTGGCGTCCGTCAGGCGTTCGCCGGCATGCGTGCCAATGCCCTTGCCGTCCGGGCCTTGGTCCGCGAGCCAGGCCGGACCGACCAGCGTGGCGCCCGGAGCGGCCGCGACATGGCAGGCCGTGCAGCCCTTGGCCTTGGTCACGGCTTCGCCGCGCACGGCGTCGCCGGCCGGCAGTTCAACCGCCAGGTCCGTGCCCACCGCGTTGGGGTTGGGCGTCGCCGTCGCGGTCGGGATGCGGCCGCTGGCGTCCTTGAAGGCCTCGCTCCAGTTCAGGATGTAGGCGACCAGCGACTCCACCTGGTCCTGGCGCAGCGGACCGCCATACTGTTGGCCCCAGGCCGGCATGCGCTGCGGGTAGCTCTGGAAGTCGACCGAGGCGCGCGGGCGGCCGGCGTTGATGGCGCCGCGGATGTAGGCCTCGGCCGTGCCCGACCAGCCGATCGCGCTCAGGCGCTCGCCATTGAACAGGTCGAGGGCGTTCAGCGCCGGCCCGGCGCCGCCCTGCCCCTGGGCGCCATGACAGGACACGCAGTTCGCTTCAAACAGGCTGGCGCCCGCTTCAATCTGGCGGGTGTAATAGGCCTGTTGAAAATCGACCATCCGGTCCTGCTCGGTGACGGCCACAAAGCCGAGCACCACCATCGTAAAGACGACACTGACTGTTCCCAGAATGACTCGCCAACCCATTGTGTGCTCCTACGCCTAGCCTCGGGCTGACGCCTCAGGCGTTCGCCGGCCGCGGGGTGGGGTTGCTGGCGCCGTTGATGCGCTCGCCGGTGTTGATACGGATCTTGGAGGCCCCGTCGACATTCAGCGGCCGAGGCTCGCCGTTGACGAACTCGGTCTGCCGGTTGACTTCATCCAGGACCTTGCCATCCGCGTCCACGGCCTGCACGCTGAAGACGTCTAGGTTGCGCGTGGCCGGGCCGGCCACCGCCGTGCCGCTGGACAGGTACTTCGAGCCGTGGCACGGGCACTCAAACCGGTCATTGGTGGGCACCCACGCGTACAGACAGCCCAGGTGGACGCAGATCATGTACAGGGCGCGCACACCGCGGCCGGGCCGCCAGGTGGCCGGTTGGCGCGGATCGTTGATGATCGTGTCGCCGATGTTCACCAGCCAGAAGCGGCCGCCCGAGAACGGTTTGGGCGCGGCGTCCACCGGCGGCACCTCGCTGACATCGATCTCGAAAACGCCGCCGAAAGTCCCGGCTTTGAAGCGCGGATACGCGAACCACAACAAAGCCGCCCCCGTCTGGCCAGCAGCCAAGACCATAGAAGCGGCCCAAATGTAATACAAGAATTCCCGCCGTGTCATCGGAGACACAGCTGTTGTGCTGGTGGCCTCAGCAGCCATATCGATTGACGCCTCCTAAATTCTCGAATTCCGGGCGCTTACGGGCAGGATTCTATCATAGGGGCGGGTGTCACGGCCCACAGCGGCCGTGCCTGGAAACTATGCAAATCCCCACCGAGTCGGCTTGCGAAATTTATCATAATCATCACCTTGAGTCAAACTTCACACGCGCGCGTGGTCTCTTGGAGTCCGGCCCGGTCTCGCGGATAATGGGCAGACATGACGCCTGACCCCACTCCGGAGGAACGCCTCCTGACCGCGCCGCGTCTGGTGGAGACCGACGCCGAATTAGCCCAACTGGCCGACGCGCTGAGCCCCGAGCCGGCGCTGGCCGTCGACACCGAGTCGAACAGCCTGTTCGTCTACCGCGAGCGCGTCTGCCTGATCCAGTTCTCGACCCCGCGCGAGGACGTCATCGTCGATCCGCTGCGCCTGACCGACCTGCGCCCGCTCGGCCCGCTCTTTGCCAACCCCGCCCAGCAGAAGATCTTCCATGCCGCCGAGTACGATCTGCTCGGGCTGCGCCGCGATTTTGGCTTCGACTTCGCCAACCTGTTCGACACGATGGTGGCCGCGCGCACGCTCGGCTGGCCGCAGGCCGGGCTGGCGCCGCTGCTGGAAACCCACTTCGGGATCAAGATCAACAAGAAGCACCAGCGCGCCAACTGGGGCCGCCGCCCGCTGACGGACGAACTGCTGGCCTACGCCCGGCTGGACACGCACTACCTGTTCGCGCTGCGCGACCTGCTGGCGCGCGAACTAGCCGCGGCCGGCCGCGGCGCCGAGGCCCAGGAAGAGTGTGACCGGCTGGCCCGCCTGCGCGTGCCGGCCAGCGCGCCGGACCCGGACGCCTTCTGGCGCGTCACCGGGGCGCGCGACCTGACCCCGCAGCAGGCCAGCCTTTTGCGCGAACTGCACGCCTATCGCGAACAACAGGCCCAGCGCGCCGATGTGCCGCCCTTCAAAGTCATGGGCGACGCGACCCTGCTGGCGCTGGCGCTGGCGGCCCCGCAAGACCCGGCCGACCTGCCCGGCCTGGTGGGCATGACCGAGGGCCAGATCCGGCGGCACGGCGTCGGCGTGCTGGCGGCCATTCGGCGCGGCCTGGCGACGCCGCCCACGCGGCCGCCGCGCCCGGTGTTGGAGCCGGACGACGTGCGCGAACGCTTCGACCGCCTGCGGGTCTGGCGTAAGCAGAAGGCCCAGGCGCGCGGGGTGGAGTCAGACGTGATCCTGCCCCGGGACGCACTCTGGGAGCTGGCGCGGCGCGCCCCGCGCCAACCCGAGGAGCTCCAGCAACTGGAGCACCTCGGACCCTGGCGGCGCGCGCAGTACGGCCCGGAACTGCTGCAGCTTTTGAACGGCCGCTGACGACCGGACCAGCCGGCGGCCCCCTGGAGGGAGCTTCCATGAACATCACCTTTCACGGCGCGGCGCAGACGGTCACCGGCTCCCAACATCTCCTCACCGTCAACGGCCGCCGGCTGCTGCTGGATTGCGGCCTGTATCAGGGCAAGCGCGCCGAAGCCTGGCAGCGCAACCGCGAGCTGCCCTTCGACGCGCGCCGCCTGGACGCCGTAATCCTGTCCCACGCGCACATCGACCATTCCGGCAACCTGCCGTCGCTGGCTAAGGCCGGCTACCGCGGCCCGATCTACGCCACGCCGGCCACGCGTGATCTGTGCGAGCACATGCTGCGCGACTCGGCGCGCATCCAGGAATCGGACGTGGCGTTCGCCAACAAGCGGGCGCGCGAACGCGGCGAGCCGGCCGAGGCCGAAGCGCTCTACACCGAAGAGGACGCCGCCGCCGCGCTGGAGCTCTTCCAGGCCCGCCCGCTGGATAAGCCCTTCGAGGTGCTGCCGGGGGTGGTGGCCACCTTCCGCGAAGCCGGCCACATCCTGGGCTCGGCCATGGTCGTCCTGGACATTGAAGAGAAGAACCGCCGCTTCCGGCTGGCCTTCTCCGGCGACATCGGCCGGATCGGCCTGCCGATCCTGCGCGACCCCGTTTTCCTGTCAGACGTTGACTACGCCATCATGGAGTCGACCTACGGCACCAAGACCCACCGCCCGCCCGAAGAGGCCGTGGTGGAGTTCCGCAGCCTCGTCCGGGAGACGGTGGCGCGCGGCGGCAAGATCATCGTGCCGGCCTTCGCCGTCGGCCGGTCACAGGAGATCGTCTACGAGCTCAGCCGCATGATCGGCGAGGGCCTGATCCCGGCCATCCCGGTCTTCGTGGACAGCCCGCTGGCCATCGACGCCTCGCAGGTCTTCCGGCGGCACGCCGAGCTGTTCGACGACGAGACGCGCGCGCTGCTGGAGCGCAACGGCGACACGTTCGGCTTCAAATCGCTGACCTACACGCGCTCGGTGGACGACAGCAAGGCCATCAACGACAGGAAGGGGCCGCTCGTCATCATCAGCGCCTCCGGCATGTGCGAGAACGGCCGCATCCTGCACCACCTGCGCAACAACCTCGGCGACGCGCGCAACACCATCCTGATCGTGTCCTGGCAGGCCCCTTACACGCTCGGCCGGCGCCTGGCGGACCAGGAGACCGAGGTCAAGATCTTCGGCGAGTGGCACGCGCGGCGCGCCCAGGTCGCCACCATCAACGGCCTGTCCGGCCACGCCGGGCGCGACCTGCTCATCCGCTGGGCCGCGGCCCTGAAGCCGCGTGTCAAAAACATCTTCCTGGTCCACGGCGAGCCGGAGTCGTCGGCGGCGCTGCGGGAAGCGCTCACGGCCGAAGGGCTGCCGGGCGTCCACGCCCCCGCCCTGCACGAGACGGTGGAGATCTGACGCCGGACCGGAGCCGAAAGACGCAGGCCGGTCAGGAAAGACCCGCCTCCCTTCCGTCCCGCGTCGTCCGTCTGATATAATCGTCCCCGGAGAGGTGCCAGAGTGGACGAATGGGGCGGTCTCGAAAACCGTTGTGGCCCTTTGGGCCACCGTGGGTTCGAATCCCACCCTCTCCGCTGACTAACCCGGACCGGCTGAAGGCGGCGGCTTGTGCGAACGGTCCATCCTGAGTGACAGCGTCGATGGCCTTGCTCTCGTGCAGCAAGGCCATTTGCATTGTCCGCGGCGGCGCGGCCGCAGCCCAGCCTGGGCCGTTAGGCGCTGCGGCTGAAGCGCCCGGCGGCCCGAAAAGCATCCCGGCTCAATCAGACGGAGGCCATCCGTGTACACCACCCTTGTCTCAACCCACGCCGTAGATGCCCACCTGTTTGACCCCGACTGGGCGATCCTCGATTGCCGCCATGATCTGACGAACCCGGCCTGGGGTGAGCAGGCCTACACCGTCGAGCATGTCCCCGGCGCAGTCTACGCCCACCTGGACCGCGACCTCTCCGGGCCGAAGACGGGCCGCAACGGGCGCCATCCGCTGCCGGACGCGGACGCCTTGAGCGCGCGCCTGGGCCAATGGGGGATCAGCCCCGGCGTGCAGGTGGTGGCCTACGATCAGGCCAATGGGATGTGGGCCAGCCGGCTGTGGTGGCTGCTGCGCTACCTGGGGCATGCGGCCGTGGCCGTGCTGGACGGCGGCTTCGCCAAGTGGACGGCCGAGGGCCGGCCGACGACGCCGGACGCGACGGCCCGCGCGCCGCGGACCTTTCAGGGGACACCGCGGCCGGAGATGTGGGTGTCGGCGGAAGCTGTGGAGCAGCTGCGGCAGGACCCGGCTTACCGCGTGCTTGACGCGCGCGCGCCGGAGCGCTATCGCGGCGAGACCGAGCCGATCGACCCGGTGGCCGGGCACATCCCCGGCGCCGTCAATGTCTACAACGTGGGCAACGTCTCGCCGGAGGGGACGTTCCTGGCCCCGGCGGCGCTGCGCGCCCGGTTCCAGGCTTTGTTGGGGGAAGTCTCGGCGACCCAGGTGGTCACCTATTGCGGCTCGGGGGTGGCGGCGGCCCACAACGTGCTGGCGCTGGAAATAGCCGGGCTGCCGGGTGCCCGCATCTACCCCGGCTCGTGGAGCGAGTGGTGCAGCGACCCGGCCCGGCCGGTGGCGCGCGGCGCCGAGGGCGCTACCAGCCCAACAGCATGAGCACGCCGGTCAGGATCGCGGCGGCCACCAGCAGTGTGACCGGCACGAGATTGAGCAGCACCAGCAGCCCCAGCGCGATCAGCCCGAGCGCGAGCACGCGCATGATCTGAGTCTTGGTCGTCCGCGTCATAGCCCCTGCCTGAGTTGAGTGAGCCGCTCGACGAACGCCGCCACGCGGCGGGCGTCCACGCCGTTCCCCCAGTATCCGTCCCGCTTGAAGTACGAACCGACGATGAAGCCGTCGGCCTCCGGGTAAAAGTCCGCCAGGTTCTCAGCCGTGACGCCGGACCCCAGCAGCACCGGCAACCGGCAATGGGCCTTGGCTGCGCGCGCGTCGGCCACCTGCGGCGGATCACCGGTGACCGAGCCGCTGACGATGACGGCGTCGGCGCGCATGAACTCGGCCGCCTCGGCGGTGGCGCCCAGGCTCACGTCGGCGGTGATGGCGTGGGCCGAATGCTTCTTCTTGATGTCGGCCCAGACCTGCACCCGCTCGGCGCCCAGCGCCCGGCGGTAGCGCAGCAGCTCCGCCGCCGACGATTGGATGAAGCCCTCGTCGGCCACGTGCGCGAACGCGAACCCCTCCACCCGCACAAAATCCAGCGCGGCCGCGTGCGCCACCGCCACCGCCTCGCGGTTGGCGCCGGCCAGGATCTGCAGCCCCACCGGCCCGCCGAACTCGGCTTTCGCGGCCTGGGCCACCAGCGCCATGGCCGCCACGATCTCGGGGCCGACGGCGCCGCGCAGGTAGGGGGTGTCATGCATGTTCTCGAGGCCGAGGGCGTCCACGCCGGCGGCGCGGTACAGCCGCGCCTCGGCCACGGCCGCATCCACGATGGCGCGCACGCTCAGCGCCGCCGCCGGCGTGCCCGGCAGGGCCGCCACATGGATCATGCCGATGACGGGCTTCGGCCGGGCGAACACGCCGCCCGTCATGGGGCATCCTTTGGCGGGGGCGTGTCCTTCTGGGCGGGCGCGGCCGCGTCCTGGTCCAGGCCCTCCCGGCTCTGCGCCAGCGGCGACTGCTCCAGCGTCTCGCGCAGGCGCTGTTCCAGGCTGGCCTTGTCCGGCCGCTTCTGGCCCAGGCCGCGCAGCCCGTTGATCAGGTACGTCGTCAGGTCCTGGGTGATCTTCTTGAGCGAGGCGCCGGACAGCTTCTCGCCGCGCTCAAACCAGATGATGGCGGCGTAGCCCATCACCACGGTGGTGGACGAGGCGATGCCGGCCGCCAGCAGCCAGCCGGGCGGCCCGCCAAGTTTGCTCAACTCCTGGAAGAGCGTGCGCCCCAGGAAGCCCAGCCCGAACGTTACAGCCAGCTCGCGCGCCCGCGCCGGCGTCAGGTCGTAGTCGTAGATGCGCGCGATGCCAAGCACCAGCGACGTCTGGACGGCCAGCAGCGGGATCACGTCCAGCACCGGCAGGGGCGTCAGGGCGATCGCGGCGGCAGTGGTGGCCGCCCCCGTGATCGCGGTCCAGGCCAGGCGCCAGCGGTAAGCCGGCAGAGCGCGGCCCAACGCGCCCAGCAGGCCGGGCTCGGCCTTGGCGACGGCGATCAACAGGTCGTCCAGGTTCTGGCCGGACTTAGCCGAGACCGGCACGATCTGGGTGCGCTGCAGGCGCAGGTTGGCGGCCGTGCGCTCCAGCACCGGCTCCACGTCCTTGCGGCTGAGCAGGTCCATCTTGTTCAGCACCACCACCGCCGGCTTACCGAGCGCGTTCAACTCGTCGAACAGCTCCTGTTCGGTGCGTTTGATGCCCTGCAAGGCATCGAAGACGATGACCAGGAAATCCGCGGCCCGCGCAGCCGTGAGGGCGTGCTGCTTCTCCCGGTCGCCGACCTCGCCGACGGCGTCCGCGCCGGGCGTGTCCACCAGCCGGAACAGGCCGGCGTCAGCCTCCTGGTTGACGCGCGTGGTGCCGGGCACCGGGCTGACCTCGGCGCGGTCGTCCTTGCGCCGGATGAGCTGGTTGTAAAGCGTGGACTTGCCGACGTTGGCGGGGCCGACGATGGCGATGAAGTGCTTGTCCGCGAACGCGATCTTGAACTGAGGCAGGGCCAGGTCCAGCAGCACCCGCCAGCGCGCCAGGTCGCCGGGCAGATACTTGACGGACGTGCCGAGCTCCTTCTGCATGGGCTCGGGCAGGGCGTCCCAGGCCTTCTTCAGGTACTGGCGCGTGTCTTCGGGGAACTCTTTGAGCAGGTCGTCGATGGCGGTCATAGTGGTTGCGTCGGCTGATTGGGGCCGGCGGCGCGCGGACGCCAACGCGGCAACCAGCGCGGGACGGCCTGGCAGTAGCGCTGGTACGCGTCGCCGAAAGTCCGCCGCAGGTGCGGCTCCTCGTAGAACACCACGAACCCGTGGAAGGCCAGCCAGACGGCGGCGGCGTACCCCACCTGGCCGAGTGTCTGGAACCAGACCACGTGCCCGGCCAGAATCAGTACGGCCCCCAGGTACATCGGGTTGCGCGTGTAGCGGTACAGCCCGCGGCCGACCAGGGCGCGCGGCGGGTCCAGCGGCAGGGGCGTGCCGCGGCCCGTGAAGGTGAAGTCCCAGACACACCAGACCACGGCGGCGGCGCCGGCCAGCCACAGCGGCAGCGCGCCGAAGCTCGCGGCATTGGCCGGCCCGCCCGAGCTCAATTGAAGCGGCACGTAGAGGACGACCGTGCCGGGCACCAGGATGAGGAACGCCAGCGACTTCAGGAAAGTCAGCATGGCCGCGCTCACAGGGCGCGCAGGATCTCGGCGCGCTTCGCCTGGTACTCGCTCTCGCTGATCAGGTGCTCGGCGCGCAGGTGTTCCAGCTCACGCAGGCGCTCGACGACGCCGCGGTCGGACCCGGTCTCCGGTCCGGGGCCGGAGGCCGCCTCCGCCGCGCGGGTGCGCTGGCGGAACTGGCGCCGGCAGGCCGTGCAGACCGCGCTGATGGCGCCGGCCTGGAACTGGCGCACCAGGTCCGGGTTCGCGAAAGAGAGGTCGCGCCGGACATGGCCGAACGCCAGCCCGAAGACCGAGCCGACCTTATCGGCCAGGCCGGGCAACGGGAGCGTGGCCGCGGAGCCGCAGTGCGGGCACAGGATTGGAGAAACGTTGGCGGGCATAGTGCGCGCTCATTGTAACCGCAAAACCGGCCGAAAAAAAAGGCCGCCCGGCGGGTGAGGCCGGGCGGCGCGGCGAAGCGGGGCGGCCGCTCAGACGCGCTCGGGCAGGGTGTAATCCTTGTATTGGGCGCGCAGCACCTTCTTGTCGAACTTACCCACGCTGGTCTTGGGCACCGCGTCGATGAAGATGATGTCATCCGGCAGGTACATCTTGTCGAAGCGCGGGCGCAGGAACTCGTACAGCTCTTCCTTGGTCAGCGCGTCCTTGTAGTCCGGCTTCGGGACGACGCAGGCCAGCGGGCGCTCCTGCCACTTGGGGTGCGCCACCGCGATAACGGCGGCCTCGGCCACTTTGGGATGGCCCATGATGGCGTTCTCCAGTTCCTGGGTGGAGATCCACTCGCCGCCGCTCTTCACCAGGTCCTTGGTACGGTCCACGATCTGGATGAAGCCCTCGGGGTCGATGGTGACCACGTCGCCGGTGCGGAACCAGCCGTCCATGAACGAGAACGGCGAGCGTTCGTCGTTGTAGTATTCGCGGATGATCCACGGGCCGCGGACCTGCAGCTCGCCGTAGGCCTTGCCGTCCCACGGGATCTCCTGGCCGTGCTCGTCCACGGCGCGCAACTCCACGCCCATGGCCGGCGTGCCCTGCTTGGCGCGGATGGCGAAGCGCTCGGCCTCAGACAGGCCCTGCTGGTAGCTCTTCAGCCGGCTGATGGTGCCGAGCGGCGTCATCTCGGTCATGCCCCAGGCGTGGATGACCGGGACGTTGTGCTTCTTTTCGTAGGCCTCAATCAGCGACTGGGGCGCCGCCGCCCCGCCGACGATCATCGTCCGCAGGCTGGAGAGGTCATAGCGCTCCTTCTCCAGCAGGGCCAGCATCCCCAGCCACAGCGTCGGCACGCCCGCGGTCAGCGTCACCTTCTCGGCCTGGATCAGCTCGGCCAGGTCACGCGGCTGCAAGTGCGGGCCGGGATACACCTGCGTGGCGCCGAGCATGGTGGCCACGAACGGCGTGCCCCAGGCCAGCACGTGGAACATCGGCACCACCGGCAGGAAGATATCGCGCTCAGACATGCCGAACGAGTCGGCCATGGCCAGGCCGAAGGCGTGCAGGTAGATGGCGCGGTGCGAGTAGGCCACGCCCTTGGGGTTGCCGGTGGTGCCGGAGGTGTAGCACATGGCGGCCGCGTCGTTCTCGTCCAGGCGCGGCCAGGCATAGTCCGGTCCGGCGTCCCGCAGCAGTTCCTCATACGCGTAGACGGGTTTGAGCGTGGTCTCGGGCACCTTGTCGCCCATCACCACGAAATGCTTGACGGTCTTGAGGTGCGGCGCGAGCTTTTCCACCGCCGGCAGCAGCGTCGGATCGACGAAGAGGACCTGGTCCTCGGCGTGGTTGGCAATGTAGACGATCTGGTCGCCGGGCAGGCGCAGGTTGACGGGATGGAGGACCGCGCCCATGCACGGCACGGCGAAGTACAACTCCAGGTGGCGGGCGTTGTTCCAGGCGAAGGTCGCCACACGGTCGCCGCGCCGCACACCCAGCTTCGCCAGGGCATTGGACAGCCGCGCCACGCGCTCGGCCATCTGGCCGTAGGTGTAGCGCTCCAGGCTTGGGCCGGCCTTGGTGACGATCTCTTTCTTGGCGAACAGGCGGCGCGCCCGCTCCAGCATCGGAGTGAGGGTAAGCTGGTAATCCATCATCAAGCCTTGCATGGAAGCCTCCTGAAGGAATGAAGACGGCGGATGAGGGACGGCCGAGGCCGGCCGCCCGAGCCTTCCACCGGGCGAACCAAACGGCTGTGATTACCGGGCTAGTTTTACCAATGGGAGACGGGCTGTTTCGATTATAAGTTGCCCGAAGCCGAACGCAACATTGTGCTTTCGGTCACATGCCTTTGATCAGGCCGCCCGGCTGGCAGGCCCGGCAGAAGTTTGTGATGCGCTGGTTGGCGCTCACCAGCGCGATCGGGCCGCCGCAACGCGGGCACGGCTGGCCGGTCTTCAAGTGCACGGCCAGGAAGTCGCGCGGCTCAAGGTGGATGGCCTCGCCCATCTTGGCGCGCATCTGGTCGATCGCGTCCAGCAGCACCGCGCGCAGCGCCTCGTACAGCCGGTCGGTCTCCTCGGCCGTCAACTGGGTGCGCTTGCGGTAGGGATGCAGGCGCGCGGCCCACAGGATCTCGTCGGCGTAGGCGTTGCCGATGCCGGCCACGCAGTCACTGCGCGTGAGCACGCCCTTGATCTCGCCGCGAAAGGCGCGCAGGCGGGCGCGGAACTCGTCGCGGCTGACGGCCAGGGCCTCCGGCCCCATCCCGGCGAAGTCCGGGACCTGGGCCAGATCGCGCGTGAGGTAGACCTGGCCCATCTGCTTCTGGTCCACGTAGCGCAGCTCGCCGCCGCCGGAGAACGCCAGGACGACGTGCGTCTTGGCCAGGCGTTTAGCGCCGGGCTGCGCCAACTGCAGGCGTCCGGCCAGCTTGGGGTTGAGGACGAGATAGAGCACCGGCTCGGCCGCCAGCGTGAACAGCAGAAACTTGCCGCGCCGGGCGACGGCGGCGATGGACGCGCCCGCCAGGACCGTGGTGAAACCCAGCGCCGTCAGGTCGCGCACCACGATCGGGCCGCCCGGCGGCAGCACCTGCGCGGCCGTGATCGTCTGCCCGACGACGCGGCGTTGGAGGACCTCACAGACGACTTCGAGTTCGGGGAGTTCCGGCATGGCGCCCTCCGGCAGCCAGGGGGAAGTTTACCGCAAGCCGAAATCAGGGCGGCCCCTGCCCGCATTCACCGCTATACTCGGCATAGTCTCAGGCGCGCGACGGGCGCCCCACCCCAGGAGAATCCATGTCCACGATCCAAGCCCAACATTTTACCCAGGCCTTGTCCCTGCTGCTGGATGAAGCCTTCGACCAGGTCCACGGCCTCTTTCTCGACAGAGGCACGTCGCTGTTCGAGACACTGGCGACGGTGACGGCCGCCGAAGCCTCGCTGCCGGCCGGCGGCAAGGGCGCCACACTGGCGGCGCAGGTGAAGCACACGGCGTTCTATCTCGACGTGCTGGTGCACAGCGCGCGCACGCAGCAATTTGAGCGCCAGGACTGGGACAAAATCTGGCGTGAGACGCGGGCGGTGACGCCGGCCGAGTGGGAGACGCTCAAGGCCGAGCTGCGCGCCAGCTACGATCGCCTCAAGCAGCTCATCGCCGACACGCCTGAGTGGCCGAACGAGCAGCCCATCGCCGGAGCGCTGGCCGCCGTCGCGCACACCGCCTACCACCTGGGCGAGATCCGGCTGACGCTGGGCCTGCTGCGCTGAGACGGGAGCACCGGCCATGACCCACCCGCTGATCGACCAGCTGCGCTTCACGCGCAGCGAGTTCCTGCGCGGCGTCAAGAACGTCAGCGAGGCGGAAGCGCGCCAGCGTTTCCTGCCCATGAACTGCCTCAGCTGGAACGTGGCGCACCTGGCCTGGCAGGAGCAGCGCTACTTCCTGCAGCTGGGCCAGGGGCGGCTGCTCTTCCCGGAGATCGACCGGGACTTCGCCTACGGCGCGCCGGCCAGCACGCCGTCGCTGAAGGAGATGGTGGCGGCCTGGCGCGCCATCACCCGGGCGGCCGACCCGTGGCTGGAGACGCTGACGCCGGACACGCTCTTGGCCAACGTCGTCAGCCAGGGCAAACCCAGCGCCTACCGCCACGGCAACCGGCTGCAGCGCGTGATCTACCACTACTGGTATCACCTGGGCGAGAACCTGGCCATCCGGCAGATGCTGGGACATCGCCGGCTGCCGGTCTACGTCGGCGACATCGACAACAAGGCACCGTACCGGCCTGAGGCCGCTGGCCGGAAGCCCACGCCCAAACGCGGCCGGCCGCCGGCCCGTTGAGCGGCATGTATCCTCCGACAACGCGCGGGCTGGGTGCTCATTCGGTATAGCGAATTCCGTTTTGATTTGGGTGTGGCCGAACTTGGTTGACACGCATCGACGAAATCGGCTCGTTTGCCACCGTTGTCGCACTTTCCACTCCTGCTGGAGTCACTCCGGCCCCGGCTTTCGCCGGGGTAAACTCCAGCCGGATTCCAGACCTGGCCAAAATCGCCTAGATTCGGCTCCTCACCTCGCTGCGGGGGTCATGGTTCGCCGGAATGACCGGCCCAATTCAAACAGGAAATCGCTGTAGAGCAATTGAGATGAGAGCCAAGAACATAGCCTGCAAAGACCGGATAATTGCCTTTCTGGCCTTAGTCATTCTTGGCTTGCTGGCAGCCTGCTCGGATCAGGTCGCACCACCCACGCCGATTTCAATACAGCCAAGAGATCTGGCTTTCGCGACCATGGTTCCATTTCATCAAAACGACACTTACGTGAAACTTCATGTCAAGGATGATGGCATACAGAATTTCCGGGGAGTCTTCTTGCAGGTCGAGAACGTATCGCCGGAGACTCTGGTGTTTCCATACGACTGGGGCATCAAAACCTATCTCTGGTCATCAAACAGTGCTCAATGGACCGAGCTTCAAAACCGCGCCACATACAGCCCCTCAAGTGATATCACGATGACATCGTCGGCCTTACCTGAGACTGCATTTGTGGATCCTGTCCTGCCGCAAGACGAAACTTATCCTTTGACTGTAAGAATAGTTATCCACGGAGCAGTTGTGCGAAACAGTTCAATGGCGGAGCGATTTAGCACCTATCTTGACATCAATCTCGATGCTGAAAAGTAAGCTCGATCCGGACTAGACTCCGAGCGTTGCCAGCAACAATTCGGTTGACGTCAGGCGGGCCAAATCAAGCCTGGACCCCGCAGCAAAGCGAAGTGGGGGGGCCGAGGTGGCGGTGACCCGGACGAGGTATTCTGCGGGCCAGTTGGCACTCCTGGCTAGCGGGAAGGCCGCCGTCTCCAAGAGCAGGCGGATTTGCCGGAGGCACCCTTGAGCGGCATGTATCACCCCACCACCCGCGTGCTGGCAGTGCTGGAACTGCTCCAGGCGCACGGCCGCCTGACCGGGCCGGAGCTCGCCGCGCGCCTGGAGGTGGATACCCGCACCCTGCGGCGCTATATCACCATGCTGCAGGATCTCGGCATCCCGATCGTGGCGGAGCGCGGGCGGCACGGGGCCTACGCCCTCAGCGCGGGCTTCAAGCTGCCGCCGCTGATGTTCACCAACGAGGAGGGCGCAGCGCTGGCGATCGGGCTGCTGGCCGCGCGGCACCTGGGTCTGGCTGAATCGCCGCACGCGGTGGAGAGCGCGCGCGCCAAGCTGGAGCAGGTGATGCCGCACGCGCTGAAAGAGCGGGTGCGCGCGCTGACCGAAACGATCGCGCTGGAGGCCAGGACGACGGCCGCGACCTCGGCCAGCGAACTGATCGCGCAGTTGAGCAGCGCGGCCCAGCAGCAGCGCACCGTGCACCTGCGCTACCGCTCGTTCAAAGACGAAGAGACCGAGCGCGACTTCGACCCCTACGGCCTGGCGCGCGTACAGAACGAGTGGTACGTGGTGGGGTACTGCCACCTGCGCCAGGACCGGCGCTCCTTCCGGGTGGACCGGGTGCAGCAGGTGGAGGCCACCGCCGCGCGCTTCACGCGCCCGCCGAATTTCGACGCCGTCGCCTTCGTGATGCAGGCGATCGCCAGCCTGCCGCGCAACTTCGCCTTTGAAGTGCTGATCCAAACCGACCTGGCCACCGCCCGGAATTTCATCCCGGCCTCCTTCGGCCGGCTGGAGGCCGACCCGGACGGCGTGTGGCTGCGCGGCAGCACCGATAACGTGGACTGGCTGGCCCACCACCTGGCGCTGCTGCCGATCGCCTTCACCGTCCGCCAGCCGCCCGAACTGCGCGCCGCCCTGCGCCGGCTGGCCCGCTCGCTGCAAGCCAGCGCCCGCGAACCGAAAGGCCCAGCATGACCGCCACCGGCCTCAAACGCCCGCGTCAGCCCATGCCCGCCTTCGTGCGCGCCGCGCTGCTAGAGCGCGGATTGCTGGACGCCTACCGCCGCCGGCCCGCTTACCAGCGCAACGACTATCTGGGCTGGATCACGCGCGCCAAACGGGCGGAGACCCAGGCCAAGCGGCTGACGCAGATGCTGGCCGAGTTGGAGCGCGGCGACGTGTACATGAACATGGCCTACCATCCCCGGCGGCCATGACCCGCATTGCGCCCTCCCCGGAGCACTACCTGGCGCGCTTTCCGCCGCCGATCCAGGGCCTGGCCGGGCAAGTGCGGCGGCTGGTGGCGCGCACCCGGCCGGACGCCACCGAGCAGGTCAAGCTCGGCTGGCGCGCGATCAACCTATACGTACCCGGCCGGCGCCAGCCGGTCTTCTTCGGCTTCCTCATCCCACACCCCGCCAGCCTGACCTTCGGCTTCACCTACGGCGTGCTGGTGGACGAACCACCGGGCGGCTTCCTGGGCGCCGACGAGAAGCTGGTGTGGGCGCGCTATCTCGCGCTGCGCGCGCCGCGTGACGTGCGGCCGGCGGTGTTCACGCGCCTGATCGGCCAGGCGGCGGAGGCAGCGCTGCTGCCGACCGCGCTCCGCGAACAACGCCGCCGCGTGCTGTAGTACCCCGTCCACATGCATAGGATGGATCGGTGCCGCCTGAGCGCCACTTGGTCCCGCCTATCCGGTCGATCACTTTCACGTGGACGGGGCACTAAGTGGTTCATCCGCCAAATGGGTTGCTGTCGTCCCGGCGAAGGCCGGGACCCAGAAATGGCGCTACCTGGGCTGGATGCCGGCATACGCCGGCATGACGAATAGCGGCGGACTGGCCGGATGAACCACTTTGCCTCTCCTGCGCGGGCCGCCGCTCGGCGGATCACGGGACAACGCCCGTGATACACTCCGCGCATGTCTACCCCGACCAGCCTCATCACGGGCGCCACCGACGGCATCGGCCGGCGGGCCGCCCTGGAACTGGCGCGGCGCGGCGCGCAAGTCCTGGTGCATGGACGCGACCCGGCGCGCGGCCAGGCGGTGCTAGACGAGATCCGCGCCGCCGGCGGCACCGCCGAATACTTCAACGCCGACCTGGCCGAACTGGCGCAGGTGCGCGCCCTGGCCGCCGAGGTGCAGGCGCGGACCGACCGGCTGGATGTGCTCGTCGCCAACGCCGGCGTCTTCATGCCGGAGCGCCGCCTGAGCGCCGACGGCCACGAAATGACGTTCGCGGTCAACCACCTGGCGCACTTCCTGCTGATCAACCTGCTCCGCGACCTGCTCCACCGCAGCGCCCCGGCGCGCGTCGTCGTCGTCGCCTCCCGCGTGCATCACAGCGGCCGCCTGGCCTGGGACGACCTGAACGCCGCGCGCAGCTTCGACGGCTACGCGGCCTACGCCAACTCCAAACTGGCCAACGTGCTCTTCACCTACGCCCTGGCCGAGCAACTAACCGGCACCGGCGTGACCGCCAACTGCCTGCATCCGGGCGTGATCGGCACCAAGCTGCTGCGGGCCGGCTGGGGCGGCGGCGGCCAGGGCCTGGCGGCCGGCGCCGCCGCGCTGGTGCACGCCGCCAGCGCGCCAGAGCTCGCCGCCGTGACCGGCCGCTATTTCGAGGACCAGCGCGAGCAAACGTCGTCGCGCGCTTCGCGGGACGCTGACCAGCAGGCCGAGTTGTGGCGGGTCAGCGCGCAGCTGACGGGTCTGGAGTAGCGCATGCCCCCCGCCCCAAGCGCCGGCTCTGCGGGGCCGGTCACCGTCCTCTTCAAACGCCGCGTGCGGCCCGGCCGCGAGGCCGAGTTCGAGGCCTGGGTGTCCGGGATCACGCGGGCGGCCTTGCAGTTCCCAGGCCATCTGGGCGCCGCGATCATCCGGCCGGCCGGGCCGGACGGGCGCGACTACGTGATCATTTTCCGGTTTGAGGATTACGCTCAGGCGGAGGCGTGGGAGGCTTCGGAGGCGCGCGCCGATTGGGTGGCGCGGGTGCGGGCGCTGACCGAGGGCGAGGCTGAGATTCAGCGCGTCAGCGGGCTGGAGTTCTGGTTCACGCCGCCGGCCGGCACAACGCGGGTGCCGCCGCGCTGGAAGATGGCGCTGGTCACGTTCCTGGTGCTGTGGCCGCTGAACGTCCTGGCGAACCTGGCGCTCTGGCCCGTGATCGGCGGCTGGCCCATCGCGCTGCGGGCACTGGTAGTGGTGGGGGTGCTGGTGCCGGTCGTGACCTACGCGGCGATGCCGTGGGCCACGCGGCTGTTCGCGTTCTGGTTGTATCCAAGGCACGAGCGCTGAGCGCGCCCAGCC